>Ga0256407_10008848_pt1 | contig 14614 bp, 5 predicted proteins | sample RumenRJG_04DNA_FD_193489 | JGI IMG/M metagenome (GOLD analysis project Ga0256407, IMG submission 193489) | Bovine rumen microbial communities from Lethbridge, Alberta, Canada - RJG_04 | ecosystem: Host-associated > Mammals > Digestive system > Stomach > Rumen | place: Canada: Alberta | collected... | reverse complement strand
GGACTCTGACGCCTCATCGATGCTCTCACCGCCCCAATAGGGGTAGCAGTTGGGCATCAACAGGTCGCAGGCGTTCCTGACCGCCGCGCTGCCGAGCAGAATGTCCCAGCTGTCCGCCGTCGTAACAGGGATATCCTCAGGAATCCGGCTGCGGACATAGCGGATTTTTTCAATCAGGGCCTCTGCTGTCAGATCCCCGCGCAGCAGCGTCTCGCTTCCGACGCAGGCAGCCTGTACATAACCGTTGTTGCAATTATCGATCAGGGCGTCCAGCTCTGCCTGGTTTGCCTGTCTGTTTTCTTCCGTGTCCTCTCTGGTCAGCCATGCTGTCCCGACGATAGAAAAGCCCATATCATGCGCGGTGCCGTAAGCTTTCTGCACCTCTCCGCCGGAGCTGTAGAAGCGCACTGTGTCCGCAAAGCCCGCGACTGCCTCCAGCTGCCCCAGGATGGTCTCCATGGACAGAGGCCCGCCGGGCTGGCTGCCGTTTTTGGTATAAAAGCCGACGTCCACCGCGATGGTCTGTGCCGAGACGGGAAGTACCTGCCGGAAGGCGGGGCGGATCTCAGGCGCCTCCCGGTCGGGAGAAACCGTGACATCCCCTTCTGCTGTGCGCCTGATCAGCACATAGTCGACTGCCTGACTGAGGGCGTCATAAAAACCGTGCAGGGAAGGCTGGTACTCCGATGGAAGCAGGAGAAGGTGCAGAACCTTCGCGTTGAGGTCACCGCTTCCGCCGGTGATGAAATTGTCACTGAAAGATCCGTCTTCACCGATCTCGAAATAAGGTTTGGCCTGAGTGGGCTTGACCCAGTATTCCCCATTCTCTGCCGGCTGCAGATACATAGTAACTTTGTATGCCGTAGGATCAAAAACACTGTCATCCATGCCCTCCGGCATGAAAACGACGCCGGACAGATTGCGTCTTTCCCCGCAGGCGGGTACATCTGTCAGGGCGATCACCGGATGTTCAGCCGCTGCATTTGCGGGATCTTCCGCCGTGATCTCATCATCCTCTGCGGGGAGCGTCGACTCAATGATTTCTCCGGCTTCCACCCCGGATTTTTCCGTTGTCTCTGCGGGTTCCACCCCGGATTTCTCTGTCGTTTCCGCGGAACCCTCTGCGGCCTCCGTGGAATTCTCTGTTGGAATCTCTGCGGAATCCTCTGAATTGTCAGCAGAATCCTCCCCTGACAGGTCCGCAGCGTCCATGGATTCCTCCGCGGAACCCTCTGCAGCCTCCGTGGAATTCTCTGTTGGAATCTCTGCGGAATCCTCTGAATTGTCAGCAGAATCCTCCCCTGACAGGTCCGCGGCGTCCATGGATTCCTCCGTGCATTTTTCTTCTGCCTCTCCGGAATCCTCTGAGATATCTGTGGAATCACCTCCAGACCATTCTTCAGTTTCCGGAGATTCCTCCGCGGGATACTCAGTGGCGGAATCTGCAGGAGCCTCTGAAAGGCTGGCGCCAGTGTCCTCTCCGGAAATATCTTCGGGATTCTCTCCTGAATCATCCATATTTGCCAAAATGTCTTCAGCAGGGGCTTCTACAGAATCATATCCTGTACTATAATCTCCAATAGAAATATACGGGAAATCATTCATGGGACTTGCCGCAGGGCCTTCCGCAGAAATAGTCGATGGATCATCCACCGAGCCTGCCTCAGGGTCTTCCGCAGGAATGGTCAAGGGGTCATCCACGGAGCCTGCCGCAGGAACTTCTGTGAATGCATTCCCGGAATCTTCCATAGTGTACTCGGACAGAATTTCCGCAGATATATCCGGAGCGTTTTCCGAAGAAATATTTTCGGGATCAGCGGGGGAGAGATCCTGCGCCCGTGGTATTTCGGATGTTGCAGCCAGAGCTGCCGACGGCATAATCTCCGCCGTAAGCACTGCCGCCAGTACAACAGCAAAGAGCAAGTTTCGTCTTTTTTTCTTATTCATATCCACCTCCCAACCCGGATCAACCGGAATCAATGTTTACGAAGCGTTGAGGAATACGCAGGGAGTCATTTGGAAAAACCTGACTTGTAAACTCCTGATCTGCATAAAGAGTAATACGGGTATGTGTATCCCACGACTGGAGCCATGGGTATTGCCCTGGAAAGAATAATGATATACGCGTCTCCATGATTTGAAAAATTTGCCGGCGCATAAGGTGACTTCAGTCAGAAGTTACCTGGATTTTAAACCTGGTACCCGCTGATTCAGCCCTCATGACTGCTTTATTGAGTAAAGTTTACTACAGCACGCTGATTTTCTTCTATATACCTGTAGTATAAAAATTGTAAAGAAGAACGACTGTTATCTGTTCAGACCACCTCGAATTCGAGGCGTTTTTGCGCGATTTTCAGCGCAAAAACCCGAGTGGAACGGCGTTCGCCCCATTCGCGAAGCGAATTCAGCATGGGCGAACGCAAGTTACTGATATGAAGTGACCTTTTGTCAAGTGTAAGATTTCAGCGCAACACCTGGCAGGGCACCCCTTGCTTTAAAAGATATGACGGCATCTTGAAAGAGCCTTGTTGTTCAGTCTCCGGCAGTTTACCAAACTGATATACGTGGATTGGTTACACACAGGCAAATGGTCCGCCGAGAGTCCTGCTATCTGTTCTCGTGGATCGCGATGGAGCTGCGCCAACATAGTAACGCCTCAGATGACTCAGACCTTAGGTGATTGCAAAGCTCCTTCGAGATACCGTCTATCTATAAGTTGCGTAATTCCGTTTTGCAGTATACAGGCGCTCCGTGAGCGCCTTGCAGGCTTTTTGGAGGAGCGCCGGGGGAAAGGGGCAGAGCCCCAAAACTTCTGGCGGACCACAGTACAGTGGCCGCGGCCTTCCTGCGTATAATAAGTGTGCGATAACGGAGGCAGAAGTGCAGTTTTGTGCAGGCTTCCCGTTATCGGCACGATCCCGGCACGCAGGAAGGGACGTAAAGTCAAGGGAACTGTGGAATAAATCGAGCGCAGCGAGGCTTTATGCCGCAAAAGTCCCTTGACTTTGCGTAAGCGGGAACGTACTTCGTTCCCTGGATCCTGCCCGGCGTGTTTGAGCGGGGGTGGGACCGGATGCGATGGACGAAGTACAGCGTGGAGGGGGCGGGCGAAAACACGCCGGGTAAAATAACTCAGGCAATGTTATCTGTCATCATCCCCCAAACGAAGCACGCAAGTTCCCGCGCGACTGCAGTTGTTGCTACATTTTTGTGTTTTCCCCTGTAGACCATTTTATGAAATTTCCTTCGTAAGCGGTCATTGGCTCTATCAGCATATGCAACGATTTCCGGGGGGCAGCCTTTTTGGCGGGACTTCAGTTCTTTGGACTTATATCCGGGACGGCTGCGGCCTATTGCCTGAGCACACTCTGTAAGAAGTGTACGCAAATGCTTGTTTCCGGCTTTCGTGATAGGGCATCTGTTTGTGTGAGGGCCGCTTGAGTCTTCTCCAGGAACCAGTCCTACGAAAGAGCCGTAATAGTTTCCCTTTACAAAACGGGAAAAATCACCGGTTTCTACTATTAAAGACAGAGCTGTATGTGTCTTAATACCGACAAAGCAGCGCAGTTTTTGAACTTTTTCGCGGTATTCATCCATGTACGACAATTCCTCAATCCTCGCGTCATAGCGTTCCAGTGCATCTGTCATAAGGCCATATGTAGCAAGGTAGGAATTCAAAGTCTCCCTGTCGATCTCACTAAGTTCGATCTCCCGGAGCCATTTCATATGGACCTGGGTCCATTTGGTACGCTCATATTTGTACCCATGGCGAAGGCAGAATGCATTGATCTGCTGCTTGAGGGTTTTGACAGACTGCTTATGGTCGTCTCTCATTCTCAGATAATCCCTGACGGCCTCGTCATTCTTCGTCGGGACATGCACGGCACTGAAGCCTCCCTTTGCCAGGCATTTTGCTATCAGAAGAGCATCTCTTTTGTCCGTCTTGATGCGTTTGCCGCCGGGGACTTCCATTGTAGAAGGTGCAAGGATCACGCATTTTACATCATGAGCCTCAAGGTCGTGGAATAATTTGTAACCCAGACACCCTGCCTCATATCCACAGGTGATTGAAAGTTCATCTCCAGGAAAACGTTTCTTAAGCTTCTCAATAAACCGAAGGATCTCCTGGTAGCGGGGTTCCACATCAACGGTGAAAAGCTCATTAACATCACCTTCAAGTAAAGGTTCAACTGCGCATAAAGTGTAGTTTGAGCTATGGACATCAGCTCCAATTTTGAGTATTCTTTTCATAGTGACCTCCTTTTTGCATGCGGTAATCCCTGCATTCACGGTGTTGTGATATTCACTATGAATTGTAAAGGTAAATCCACGATGCTGCAAACTTGGAGGTCACTTCATATTATCTATTCACGCCCTCGATAGGGCGTGAATAGTAACGAACGACTGTTATCTGTTCAGACCACCTCGAATTCAACGTGTTTCTGCGCGGCTTTCAGCGCAAAAACCGGAGTCTGACGGCGAAAATAACACTGCTTTGCATTGTGGAATGGGATTTTCGCAAGTTACTGTTTGCGCCCTCAAGAGGGCGTGAACAGAACAACTGACTTGTATGATGCCATTGATAGAGATGCCGGAGAAGTTCAGGAGTGAAGGCTTCTTCGACATTGTACCCAAAGACCGATAGAGAGAGATCCAGATTTACGGAGATGTAAGAAATCATGGAATTTTGTGTTGATAACGGGATATTGTGGGACTTTAAAGATGAGGAATGTCATACCAGAATCATCATTCCCCATGGGGTCAGAGTGATTGGGGAAGCCGCCTTTGCGGACAATGAATTCCTTTACCATGTAGTTATTCCCGATACAGTGGAAAGAATCGAACGGGATGCCTTTCTGAACTGCAGCTCGCTTTCATGGGTGCTGATTCCTGACAGCGTAAAGTATATCGGTCCCTATGCCTTTGCGGACTGCAGGGATCTCAGAAGTATAACCATACCTGAATCTGTTACGGAGATCGATCCTTCTGCTTTCTGGATCCATAAAGACTGGGATGAATACCTTACCGGAGGTCCTTACTATATTTATGGGAAACGGGGCAGCCAGGCAGAACTCTTCGCAAAGATGCATCCATTTATCTTCAAAGAGAATATTGAGGATGAACACAGGGTGTGAACATATTGTTTCACCATGAAAAGGTGCCACAAACCTTTAAAGATGCATGGGAAGCGGGAGACTTCTTTTTTGCTGGATTCAGCTATGTGAGGAGAAAGGAGTAAGAGGTATAGTGAACAAATCAGAGAATATATCCTGGATGCCGCTGGTTGTTGTTGCTGCCGCAGCCTTCATAAGCGCTCTGGATTCGACCTTTATGAATGTATCTATGTCACAGGTAGTCGCCGATTTGGATACTGATGTGGGAACGATCCAGAAAATAGTCAGTTTTTACACACTCATAACGGCTTCGCTAATGTTGATCAGTGCCAAACTCCAGGACATTATCGGCAAACGAAAGATTTTTCTTCTGGGTATGATTTTCTACGGTGTCGGAGATTTGACAGCGGCCATATGTCCTGATATCACGGCCCTTTTTATCGGATGGGCTCTTCTGGAAGGCATAGGAAGTGCCTTGATGGGTCCGGCTTTGATATCCATTATCAGTGGAACTTATGATGGGATACTCAGAACGAGGACACTTGCAGTAGTAAGCACCATGGCAGGCTTAGCGATAGCTGTAGGTCCTCTGTTCGGCGGTTTTGTTACGACATTTTTATCCTGGCGTTTCGGCTTTGGCTTTGAGCTGATTATTGTCGCCTTTGTACTGATCAACTATCGAAAGATCACGGATTTTCCCGGGACCGCCTCACTAAGAGACCTGGATATCACGGGATCGGTCTTATCTGTCGCAGGACTGCTTTTATTTATGTCAGGAATACTGCAGTTGTCCGATAAAAAAATAGAGCTTTGCGTAATCCTGCTGATCGCAAGTATCGTTATAATGCTGACTTTTGGGTTCTTCGAGTTAAGACGCAGCAAAGCCGGAAAGGTGCCTCTCTTCGATGTCCGACTGCTGAAAGACCGCAATCTGAGAAGCGGAACACTGGTTCGCCTGATCACGGGCCTTGTTATGGCAGGCACGATGTTTGCAGTATCTGTTTATCTATTGTCCGTATTGAAACTGTCGGCCTTTAAAACGGGCCTGATGATTATGCCTATGACCGTCGGAATGCTGTTGGTATCTCTTATGGCACCAAAGACGGCTGTGAAGATAGGACATAAATACTGTATGATCATAGGATTTGTGATAGCTGTCTGCGGATGTTTTATCCTGCGAAACCAGTTCAGACCTGATGCCGGTTTCCTGAGCCTGCTGCCGGGCATGTTTATATATGGGGCAGGTTTAGGTTTTCCCATGTCGCTTAGCGTAGATGTTCCTCTGTTAACGATTCCGCCCCGGGCGCAAAACAGTTGCTCCGGATTAGTCTCGACAGGCCAAAGCCTGGGCATGTCTATGGGAACCGGTATCATTGGCGTTGTCCTGACCCTGGGAGCAGTCAGCGGACTGCAAGAGGCGATCAACACCTATACGCCAATGTATTTTTCCAATGAAGCATTCAGGGCTAATGCGGAAATGTATATGAAAAAGATGGGAAATGTTAATCCTTTAACTTTGACCGTGAGGGATCAGGATGTATACCAAAAGATTATCAATGCCGTCTATCAGAAAGCCATGGGAGTGGTTATGATGGTGGCTGTGGGCTTGATCGCGCTGGGTATCATTTTGACATTTTCACTGAAGGATATAAAGAAGCAAAAGAGCGGAATGTAATCAAAAGGCCGGGACATGTATAGTGGCTTGAGAAACCCCCGCTCCGCAAAGCAAAGCTTTGAGGAGCAGGGTTTCGCCGTATAGCCCGAATAATTGCAAAGACAAAGGGTGACGGAAATGTTATTATTATTTTAAATGATATATTGTGAACTGCTGTATGTTGTAACATCCCCATACCAAAAGCGGAGGTCCACATTATGAGTAAACTTACAAATCGGATAACAGTGATGCTGCTTTCCGGCATGCTGGTCATAGGATCAGTTCCCGGCAGTGTACTTGCCGCATCAACGGATGTGGCTTCAGGCCAGACATCTGAGGCTGCGGAAGACGTGCTTACTGAGGATACTTCTGAAGCACCGGCAGCTGCGGGAGAAACATCAGAGACCGCGGAAGACGTGTTTACTGAGGGTACTTCTGAAGCACCAGTGGATGCGGGAGAAACGTCTGAGACCGCGAAAGAGGTGCTCACTGTGGAAACCTCAGAAGCTCCGATGGATGCAGGAGAAAGCTATTCAGGGGACGCATCAGCGGAAGAGGCCGCGGAAGCACAGTTTTATACTGTCACCCTCGATGCCAACGGCGGATTCTTTGAAAATGAATGGGATGACGCCCTGGGTGATACAATTCAGCAGGCGGAAGTGGTAGAGAAGCATATCCCTGTTGACGGGACTGTTGCGGCTTTTCCTGTATTCACAGATCAGGATGGGCAGAGCATGATTTTTGCCGGCTGGAGTCTGGAGAGAGACGGTGAGCTGATCACAGCGGGGGATGAGGAGTATGCCCCTGTAGACAGCTGTATCCTTTACGCTGTGTGGCAGGCTGCGGAGTCAGAAGATGCTGCCCCGGGAGAAAACGGGGAGCAGGAAGCTGCTGATGATGAAATAACTGAACAGACGGATTCCGCACAGGAAACAGAAGAAGCAGAGACGTTAGAAAAATCAGCGGACACAGGGGATGCAGTGACGGCAGAGCACAGTCCTGTCGCAGAAGATGCAGCATCTGAAGCTGATCATGATCCGGAGGCAGAGAGTGAGCAGGCTGCCGTACCTGATCAGGAAGCAGCTCCTGCAGTTGAAAATATAGAAAATGAAGATATAGAAAATGAAGATATAGAAAAGGCCGGCGGGATTTCATCTGATACCGCTGAAGCCGGGGAAGAGATACAGCCTGAGCTGAATGAGTCATCTCAGGAAGAGGAGACTGTCAGAGAAGCTGCCAAAGGTGCAGTGGATAGCGGGACATGCGGAGAGAATGTTAACTGGACGCTTGACGAGAATGGGACACTGACCATAAGCGGAACGGGGGAGATGGAAGATTATGAGCAATCTTCCTATCCATTTATGTATGATGATGTTAAAACGGTCATAATTAAAAATGGCGTCACCAGTATAGGTGATTGGGTGTTCATCTATTGCAGAAGCATGACGAGAGTCGAGATCCCGCAGAGCGTCACCAGAATCGGCACTGGTGCGTTCTGCTGCTGCAGCAGCCTGAAGACCATCACGCTTCCCGCGAACGTCACCAGTATAGGTGATTATGCGTTTGAAAGCTGCCCCCTGTCGAGCATCACGATTCCGGATGCCGTCACCAGTATTGGCGCGGGTGTGTTCGAAAACTGTATCGACCTGAAGAGCATCGAGATTCCAAAGAACGTCACCAGCATCGGCAATAATCTGTTTTATGGCTGCAGCAACCTGGAGACCATCACACTTCCGGATGGCGTCACCAGCATCGGCAAATATGCGTTCGGAAAGTGCAGCAGCCTGACCGGCATCACGCTTCCGAAGGATCTCACCAGTATAGATCAATATGCGTTCTACCTCAGCAGTCTGGAGAGCATCGAGATTCCGAAAGGAGTCACCAGTATCGGCAACTATGCGTTCTACCTCAGCAGTCTGGAGAGCATCACGCTTTCGGAGGACCTCACCAGTATTGGTAATCGTGCGTTCTCCGGATGCAAAAGTCTGAAGGCCATAACGCTCCCGGATGGTGTCAACAGTATTGGTTGGGCGGCCTTCGAAGACTGCAGCAGCCTGAAGAGCATCGTGATCCCGAAGGATGTCACCAGCATCGGGACAGGATTGTTTATAAACTGCAGCAGCCTGGAGAGCATCGAGATCCCGGAGAGTGTGACCAGTATCGGTGAGCAGGCTTTCCAAAACTGCAGCAGCCTGGAGAACATCGAGATCCCGGAGAGTGTAACCAGTATCGGTCAGGAGGCTTTCGAAAACTGCAGCAGCCTGAAGAGGATCGTGATCCCGAAGGATGTCACCAGCATCGGGACAGGTATGTTTCTAAACTGCAGCAGCCTGACCAGCATCGAGATTCCGGTGGGCTTGACCGATATCGGCATCGAGGCATTCTCCGGCTGCAGCAGCCTGAAGAGTATCGAGATTCCGAAGAGTGTAACCAGTATCGGCTGGCAGGCTTTCGAAGACTGCAGCAGCCTGGAGAGCATCACTATTCCGGGTGGTGTCACCAGTATAGCCAGTCATATGTGCACTAACTGCAGCAGCCTCAAGAATGTCACGATTCCGAAGGGTGTCACCATTATCGATTGGCAGGCTTTCGAAAACTGCAGCAGTCTGACGAAAATCACTCTCCCGGATAGTGTAAATACAATTTCGTTTGCTGCGTTCCGCAATTGCAGCAAACTGACCGGCATCACGATCCCCGACAGCGTAACCGATATTAGCAGCTCTGCTTTTAATGGCTGTCCAGACTTGGTTATTTCAGGCTATTCAGGGTCTAAAGCTCAGGAATACGCAAAACAAAAAAATATACCGTTCTTAATTTTGATTGACAGAGCCTCTGTTACGATTCCCGGCCAGCCTTATACCTATACCGGGGATCCTATAGAGCCGGAGGTCACTGTCATCTTAAATGAGACTAAGCTGACTAATGGCACAGACTACACAGTTGCCTGCAGCAGCAATATCGATGTCGGAACTGCTGCAGTGACCGTCACCGGAACGGGCAGCTATGATGGTATAAAGGAACTGACTTTTGACATTGGCAAGGCTATGCAGACCATTACTGCCTCTGACCTGTCTCTGGCCTACCCCGAGAGCGGGAAGATCACAGTTTCCGGCTGTCAGGGCGATCTGTCTTACACGAGCTCAGATCAATCGGTAGCTGAAGTAGATATTTCCGGCAATGTCACTGCAAAAAGACCGGGTACGACGACGATCACTATTGCGGCAGCAGGGACAAAAAACTACTATGAAGCGGAAAAGGATATTTCTGTGACCGTTGCCAAGGGCATTCAGCCCATCAAGGCCTCCAATCTGTCCCTGACCTACCCGGACAGCGGAAAGATCACAGTCTCCGGGAATGTGGGCAAAGTGACATACAAGTCCTCCAATACAGCAGTTGCTGCAGTGGATTCTGCCGGCAAAGTGACAGCAAAGGGAGGGGGCACAGCAAAGATCACGATCACGGCAGCAGAGACAGACTACTACAAAGAGACAACGAAAGAGATCACAGTGGACGTTGCCAAAACAGCCCAGTCCATCACAGCCTCCGATCTGTCCCTGACCTACCCTGACAGTGGGAATATAGCTGCATCCGGGAACAAAGGCAGACTGACCTATAAATCTTCCAATACAGCAGTCGCCACAGTGGACGCCGCAGGCAAAGTCACGGCAAAGAGCGGCGGCACGGCAAAGATCACGATCACGGCAGCTGAAACTGCCCAGTACAATGCTGCCTCGAAGACGATCACAGTGAAAGTTGCCAAGGCGGGCCAAACCATTACGGCAAAGGCCGCAGCCCCGGTTGTCTTCGCAGGGCAGACAACGACAGTATCTGTTACAGGTGCCAAAGGAACCGTTTCATTCAAGTCCTCCGACTCTACAATCGCCGCTGTGGACAAATCCACCGGAAAAGTAACCGCAAAGAAAGCCGGAACAGTAAAAATCACGGCGGCATCGGGCGCGACTGCACAGTACAATGCCGCCGCCTCAAAGACGGTCACGATCAAAGTGCTCCCTGCAGCAACTTCGTCTCTGACAGCAGCCAACCAGGCGACCGGAATTAAGCTGACCTGGAAAAAGGTTCCCGGGGTGACAGGCTACAAGATCTACCGCAACTCCACCCTGATCAAGACTATCACCGGCGACAGTACCGTCACCTATGTGGATACTAAAGCCAATACCAATATGACAAGGTACATTTACAAGTTGGTGGCGAATGGGCCTGCCGGAGACAGCCCTCTTTCCAGATCAATCACTGTGTACAGGGTAAAGAGACCGGAGATTTCCTTTGCTGCAAACAGCGGTCCCTCCAGGATGACTGTCAAGTGGACCAGGACCCCAAGGGCAACCGGCTATCAGATCAAGTACAGCACGAGCAAAACTTTTGCATCAGACAACGGGTCGGTCAGTGCGTATGGCGGGACTACAGATTCCAGACGCATAGGAGACCTGAAGAAGGGAAAAATCTATTACGTGAAGATCCGCACCTATAAGGTTGTTGGCAACGGATTATACTGGTCCGAGTGGAGCCCGGTGAAGAGCGTGAAGATCAGTAAATAAAATCCATCAATCCTTTTAAACATACATGTTTGTAAGCACTCGCCCATGGCCGTAAGGAATGAATTCAAATCCGGAATTGAGACACAAGTACATATGCAGATCAGGACATCACAAGGCGCTCCTTCGGGGGCGCCTTTTTAGTTTGTGTTGGACAGAAGGATGGTTGTAACCATATGAATATGCTATTATTAAGCTGACAGTAAAATCCGGTGAGACAGTATTGCAAGAGGGGTGAAGACATGTCTGAAGACAACAGATCAACAGCCGGTTCCCGCCCTGCGCGGCGCACACCTGCCAAAGGGCGCAGCAGTCGGAACAGAAACACAGAAGACCTCCGCAGGTCTGCAGGCACAGCGCAGAAATATGGAGGCCAGGCACAGAATTCCGGACGAACAGCGCAGAATTACAGAGGCCCGGCACAGAATTCCGTACGCACAGCGAAATATTACGGAGGTACAGCACAGAATTCCGGACGCAGAGGCACAAAGCAGAGTTCACTGGGCACAAGCACAGGACGCGGTTCCCGCAATACAAAAGGAAACAGAAATAAAGGCCGGGAAATCCCCCCTGTGTCTCTGGAACGCAACAGTAATATCATTGACGGCATCACGTTTGGCTTCTCCATTGCGCTTCTGCTGGGATCAGCAGTCGGATGTATCTACTCCGGAGCCGGCGATACACTGATTGAGGATTTCATAAGGATCCTGACCATGCCTGCTCCGCTCGTCACGGATTATTTCGCGTTGGGGAGCCTGCCGGCCACTTTCCTTAACGCGGGTCTCTGCGGACTTTCCATGGCGCTTATTATGTTTTTTATGCCGGGACTCTCCCATGTAAACACTCTTGCCGGTTTCTTTCTGATAATCTCACACTGCTTCTACGGGCTCAATTTCCTAAATATGTGGCCGTGTTTTCTGGCGCCCTTCCTGTATTTGAAGCTGAAAAACCTCAATTACAATGATAACCTGCATATCTGCATGTTCGCGACCTGTTTTGCTCCCTTTGTCAGTGAACTTTTGTTCCGCTATATCCAGGGCGATATGTACCGAACAGGAACGATCACGATCACCTTACGGGGATGTCTTCTGACTGTCGTGTTCATGTTCATCCTCGCCTTCGTCGCGCCGGCTATCCTCCCCGGCGTCAATGCCTGGCACAAAGGCTACAATCTCTACAACGGCGGTCTGGCCTACGGTATGTTCGGATTCCTGCTCTTCAGCTTTTTGTACCGGACTATGGGCGTGGAGTACCCTCACGTTCCGATCCGGCACAACCAGCTTTACAACCTGGCGGGCAACTCCTACCGTCTCTTTGGAAACACCTTTTTCCTTCTGCTGTTTCTCGCCTGTCTGGCGGCGGGATGGTTCCTGAACGGCAGATCCTTCAAAGGGATTGAGGTTTTTTTCCGTGACACGGGTTACCACAGTAATTTTGCACAGAAATACGGAATGCGTCTCTGTCTGATCAACATCGGTCTGTACGGCCTGTTCTTTCTGGTGTATATCAATATCGTTATTCATTTTACCAGAGGTGCCGGCTTCACAGCCCCCACTTTCGGTGTCATACTGGCGGCTCTGACTTTTACCTCGATGGGGCAGCACGCCCGCAACGTGTGGCCGATCTTCATCGGTTATCCCCTGCTTTCTTTATTCTCGACCCTGTTCAATCACCTGATCGGCGGCAATGCCCTATGGACGGTGTCGACGCAGGCTTATATCAACAGCGTCGCCTTTGCCACCGGTCTTTGTCCCATCGTCGGACGTTACGGCTCGATCGCAGGCATCATTGCGGGTATGCTCTGCGCTGCACTCTGTACTGCAACAAGCTCCCTGCACGGAGGTCTGGTGCTCTATAACGGCGGATTCACTGCCGGCATAGCTGCCCTGATTCTTCTCCCGATCCTGGAGCATTATATCCCGAATCCCCGCAATGACATGAACCACCACATCGATCTGCGCGACATGATAACCCTCAGGGGCCCCTCCACTGATCCTCAGAACGAAACAAATCCTGAAGGATCCGGGAAATAAACGAAGCGGATTATCTACGGAATATACAACCGGATTCCATACGGAATATAAAACCAGATTCCATACGGAAAATACAACAGGTTTCCATGCGGAATATACAACAGTTTCCATACGGAATATAAAACAGGCTGACATTCTTCCCGCGAACGATAAAACGCAGAAATGTTCCCGGCCCCGTTTTCGCGAACGGATGAGAAATATATAAATACCGATTTCATTGTCACGGGATATATCAAGACGATGGTTAACAAGGAGGTCATTCGATGTACATCAAAAGCTTTATGAACCGGCAGCACATATCAATCCTGACAGCTGTAGTCGTACTTATCATGTCTTTCAGCACGCCAATGGCGGCCATCGCTTCCCAATCGGAGATGCCCGATGTCAGCACCGAATCCGGCGCGGAATCAAGTACTGAATCCGGTACCGGATCAACGGCTGATGCCACCGGCGCGGAGTCCTTCCATTATCAGCACGATCCGATGGAAAATCCAAATGCAGCCAGGGACATTATCGTCAATCCCGAAGCTGTATATGGATATTCTCCGAGTCCCGATTCAGTAAGACTCAAGCAGTTTGCAGACTATCTCGATTGGACCGATAAGGAAGAAGTCGAGGCTGGCCGCAGGGAACGGGAGGAGTATCACGAGAATTTCAGTATCCTCTACAGAACGATTGAGGATATGCTCGGACAAGGTAAGAATGTTGAGGAAATTGCGCGGGCTGTCAGTAAAGCCCGCAATGAGATCAGACTGGCGTCTTACGAAGGAAATCCGGAGGGGCTTGCAGATGTAAAAGAAAGTAATCTTCAAACCTACGGGCATGAAGAAGGCCCCACACCCGATCAGCTCTATGAGAAATACGGGTCATGGCAGACCGTGATCGAAAAGGCTCTCAGCTCCAATCCCGGAATGGATGCCTGCCTCGGTCTTTACGATGAATACTACGACACATATGACATTCCGGACAGGCTCAGCGCTCTGCAGATCACAGATGAAAGCGAGAGCACCGGGGCACAGGCGGAAACCTCTGATGAAAACGGGAACGCCGATGCGCAGACAGAGACATCTGAGAAACCCGAAACAACCTCCGGGCCCTCCGGGACTTACCGCGTCAAGAGCGGTGACTGCCTATGGGATATCGCTGCGTCAGAGCTTGGCGACGGAGGCCGCTGGCAGGAAATCTATGAGCTCAATAAAAATGAGATCGATGATCCACGCCTGATTTATGAAGGCCAGGAATTTGTCCTCCCCGCCGCAT
>Ga0256407_10008846_pt1 | contig 14614 bp, 11 predicted proteins | sample RumenRJG_04DNA_FD_193489 | JGI IMG/M metagenome (GOLD analysis project Ga0256407, IMG submission 193489) | Bovine rumen microbial communities from Lethbridge, Alberta, Canada - RJG_04 | ecosystem: Host-associated > Mammals > Digestive system > Stomach > Rumen | place: Canada: Alberta... | reverse complement strand
GACACTTTTCTAATCACAAGGGCTCGCTTTCTCAACGCGTTGAGAAAGCGAGCCGCATACTTTTTGCTATTTGTCAAGCCTTTTTTGCAAAAAAACCCTCCCGCCACATTTTTCTTGTGACGGGAGGACCTCGTTAACTTATCTTCCTGACATTGGTATGGACAAGGCGCTTCTTTTTTTGCAAAAACCTTATCTTTGCGGATAGACGATGAGGCGAGCGCCCGAAAGGATACATTCTGATACATTGCGGTACCAGCTTAACTTTTGCGGAGGTTTACAATACAAATATATAGTTAACAAATGTTGTAAAAGTGGAAATACTTTTGATTTTCAGAACATTATGTCGCCAAATTGGTTTACTGAAAGGATCTTCTATTCTGCTGCCGAGGAACGGCATCGAGGCTGCGCGGAACCGGAAATGTATGATAGATAAATCTGCTTGCTTCTTTTGCGGGCAGAGTATAAGATGCAGATGATACGGCTGCGCTTGAAGTATAAAGAGAGGAGAGATGCGCGACGACATGCTCCGCATGGAACGTCCTGCCGGAGCAGACGTCCGAAGCGTCGAGCGCGATGCGAAGCGGAAGCTCGGAGCTGCTGCGCTATGGAGCCTACTGACTGCGCCGCGACGTCGGACTTAAAAAAATAAAGTGCGATGCGGGAGCGCCTTTGGAAGAAAAGCGCCGCTGCAAAACCATAAAACGAAACCTATTTACAAAAGGACGCGAATCGGTACAATTAAGGCAAAGCATTAATTTTTTTGGGAGGAACGAGCCATGGAAATCAAGACCGACATTGAGATCGCGCAGGCCTGTCAAAAGGAAAAAATCACCGCGATCGCGGCGAAAGCCGGCATTGACGAGGCGTACCTGGAGCAGTACGGCAACTACAAGGCGAAGGTCGACTACAAGCTGTTGAGCGACATGAAGGATAAGCCGGACGGAAAGCTCATCCTCGTGACGGCCATCACTCCGACCCCGGCGGGCGAGGGCAAGACGACGACGAGCGTGGGCCTGGCAGACGCTCTGCGCCGCATCGGCAAGAAGTCCATTGTCGCGCTGCGCGAGCCGAGCCTCGGCCCTGTGTTCGGCGTCAAGGGCGGAGCGGCCGGCGGCGGCTATGCGCAGGTGGTGCCGATGGAGGACATCAACCTCCACTTCACGGGCGATTTCCACGCCATCGGCGCGGCGAATAACCTGCTTGCGGCGATGCTGGACAACCACGTTCAGCAGGGGAACGCGCTGGGCATCGACATAAAGAACATCACGTGGAAGCGCGCGGTGGACATGAACGACCGCCAGCTGCGCCACATCATCAACGGTCTCGGCGGCCGGATGCAGGGCGTGCCCCGCGAGGACGGCTTTGAGATCACGGTTGCCAGCGAGGTCATGGCCGTGCTGTGCCTTTCGAGCAGCATCACCGACCTCAAGGAGCGCCTGGGACGGATCATCGTCGGCTACAACTATGCGGGCGAGCCGGTGACGGCGCACGACCTCAAGGCGGAGGGCGCCATGGCGGCGCTGCTGAAGGACGCCATCAAGCCTAACCTCGTGCAGACGCTGGAGGGCACGCCCGCGTTCATCCACGGCGGCCCGTTCGCGAACATTGCCCACGGCTGCAACAGCGTGATGGCGACGCGCATGGCGCTCAAGCTCAGCGACTACACCGTGACGGAGGCCGGCTTCGCCGCCGACCTCGGCGCGGAGAAGTTCATCGACATCAAGTGCCGCATGTCCGGGCTGCGCCCGTCGGCGGTGGTCATCGTGGCGACGGTGCGCGCGCTCAAGTACCACGGCGGCGTGCCGAAGGCCGAGCTCAACGCCGAGAACCTCGAAGCCCTTGAAAAGGGCCTGCCGAACCTGCTGCAGCATGTCTCCAACGTCAAGGACGTCTACGGCATCCCGTGCGTGGTCGCGATCAACGCGTTCCCGACGGATACGAAGGCGGAGCTTGCGCTGGTCGAGAAGAAGTGCAAGGAGCTCGGCGTCAACGTCGCGCTCAGCGAGGTCTGGGCCAAGGGCGGCGAAGGCGGCAAGGCGCTGGCCGAGGAGGTCGTGCGTCTGTGCGAGCAGCCCAACCACTTCAGCTTTGTCTACGATCTCGACCAGTCGATCGAGGGGAAGATCCACGACATCGCGCATCGTGTCTATCACGCCAAGCATCTGCTGATGCTGCCGGCGGCGAAGAAGAAGGCTGCGGAGCTCGAGAAGCTCGGCTTCGGCAATCTTCCGATCTGCATGGCGAAAACGCAGTACTCATTCTCGGACGATCCCACGCTGCTGGGCGCGCCTCAGGACTTCACGGTGCAGGTCTCGAACGTCAAGGTGTGCGCCGGCGCGGGCTTCATCGTGGCCTACACGGGCGACATCATGACCATGCCGGGACTGCCGAAGGCGCCTGCCGCCGAGAAGATCGACGTGGACGAGAACGGCGTCATCAGCGGACTGTTCTAAGAGATGGCTATGGATCTGCTCAACAGCAGCATTGCGGGCTTTACCGAGCAGCTGGCCTCGCCCGCGCCCGTGCCGGGCGGCGGCGGAGCGAGCGCTCTCGTCGGCGCCATCGGCGTCGCGCTGGGCGATATGGTGGGCGAGCTGACCGTCGGCAAGAAGAAGTATGCCGACGTGGAAGAGGACGTCCGGGCGCTGATGGCGCGCGCGCAGGACCTGCGCGTCCGCCTGCTGCGCTGCATCGAAAAGGACGCCGTCGCGTTTGAGCCGCTCTCCAAGGCCTACGGGATCCCGAAGGACGATCCCACGCGGGACGAAGTCATGGAGAAGTGCCTCCGCGACGCGGCGGCGGCGCCGCTGGAGATCTTCGATCTCTGCTGTGAATGTATCGAGCTGCAGCGGGAGTTCGCCGAAAAGGGCAGCAAGCTGGTGCTCTCCGACGCGGCGACGGGCGTGGTGTTCTGCTGGAGCGCCATGTACGGCGCGGCGGTGAACGTCAAGGTCAACACCAAGCTGATGAAAGACCGCGCGTACGCGGAGAACATCAACACACACATCGACGAGGGCATGGCGAAGTACTGGCCCATCGCCGAGAAGGTCTACGAGGACGTTTATCAGCGTTTTTGTTGACAAATCCCCCGATGGGGTCTACAGTATGAACGAACAGAGTAGGAGCAGCGCGTTAAGTGCCGTCGGATGGGAAGTTGCCGGCGGACGAAGGACGAAGGCGATCCGCGGTGCTGCCCCGCATTCCGCTGCCACCACGGGAGAAAAAAGCTCCTTTCGTGACAGCCGTCACGAAAGGAGCTTTTTGATGCGAAAAATCAAAACCAGACAGCTGGCGCTGGACGCCATGCTCGCCGCCATGTGCGCGGTGCTCGGCTACCTCTCGCTGGATCTCGGCAACCTCAAGATCACCTTTGAGAGCGTGCCCATTCTGATCGGCGCGCTGCTCTTCGGGCCGGCGGACGGCGCGGCGGTGGGCTTTGTCGGCACGCTCATCTATCAGCTTCTGCGCTACGGCGTTTCGGCCACGACGCTGCTGTGGATCCTGCCCTACGTCCTCTGCGGCCTGCTGGCGGGGCTTTACGCGAAGCGGCGGGGCTTCTCTTTGACGCGCGGGCAGATGGTGCTCGTCATCGTCACGAACGAGCTGCTGATCACCGCGCTCAACACCGTTGTGCTCTATATCGACAGCAAGCTCTACGGCTACTACAGCGCGGCGTTCATCTTCGGCTCGCTGGCGCTGCGCGTCGTGATCTGTGTGGGCAAGGCGCTGGCGTACGCCTTCGCGCTGCCGCCGCTGCTGCAGGCGCTGCGCCGCGGCGTGCGTGTCGGGAGAAACGGAGGTGCCGCATGACGCCGCGGGAAGCGATCGACTATATTGAGCATTACGGCTGGAGCACAACGCGGCTCGGCCTGGAGCGTACACGGGAGCTGCTGCAAAGGCTGGGCGACCCGCACAAGAGCCTGAAATTCGTGCACGTTGCGGGCAGCAACGGCAAGGGCAGCACCTGCGCGATGCTGGACGCGATCCTGCGCTCGGCGGGCCACCGCACGGGGCTCTATATCTCGCCGTATATCCAGAATTTCTGCGAGCGCATCCAGGTGGACGGCGAGAACATCCCCGGCGAAGACCTTGCCCGCGTGACGGAGCGCGTGCGCGCCGCGGCCGAGGCGATGGAGGATCATCCCAGCCAGTTTGAGCTGGTGACCGCCGCGGCGATGCTGTACTTTGCCGAGCGGCGCTGCGATATCGTGGTGCTCGAGGTGGGCATGGGCGGCGCGCTGGACTCGACCAACGTCATCGACTGCCCGGAGGTCGCGGTCATCACCAACATCGGCCTCGAGCATACGGAGTACCTCGGCGACACCATTGAGAAGATCGCGGCGACCAAGGCCGGCGTCATCAAGCCCGGCTGCCGCGCCGTCTGCTACGACGGCGCGCCGGAGGCCGTGGACACGGTGCGCCGCGTCTGCGCGGAGCGGGGCGTCCCGCTGCGCGTTGCAGACTATGCCAAGGTGGAGCCGATCGAGCAGAGCCTGGACGGGCAGCGCTTTTTGTGGGACGGGGCGGAGTACCGCCTTGCCCTGCTGGGCCGGCATCAGCTCTACAACGCCGCGACGGTGCTGGAAACCGTGGCCGCGCTGCGCGAGCGCGGCTGGAGCGTTCCGGAGCAGGCGGTCAGAACAGGACTTGCGACGGTCAAATGGCCGGCGCGGCTGGAGGTCGTGAGCCGCTCGCCGCTGTGTCTCATCGACGGCGGCCACAATCCGCAGTGCGCGGAAGCGCTCGCGGCAAGCCTGCGCGAGCTGCTGCCGGAGCGAAAGGTCGTCTTTCTGCTGGGCGTGCTGCGGGATAAGGACTATGCGCAGATGATGAAGCTGCTCATGCCGCACGCGCAGGAGTTCGTCTGCCTGACGCCCTTGAGCGACCGCGCGCTGCCGGCGGAGGAGCTGGCGGCCTATCTCAAAGAACAGGGCGCGGCCGCGCACGCGGCGGCGGATATCGACGAAGGCCTGCGCGACGCCCTTGACGCGGCGGGGGAACACGGCGCCGTCGTGGCGTTTGGCTCGCTGTATCTGGTGGGCGCGATCCGGGGACAATTCCGCGGCGCGCTGCGCAGCCGGCTTCGCGCCCGGGGCGTCGCCGCGCGGGACGCGCTGTCGCCGGAGGAGCGCGCGGAGAAGTCGGAGCGCCTTGCGGCGCGGATCCTTGCCTCGCCGGAATATCAACGCTCCGAGACCGTGATGGTCTACCGCGCCGTTCGCGGCGAGGTGCGTCTTGACGCGCTGGAAGCAGACGCTTTGCAGCGCGGAAAACGGCTGGTATACCCGGTCTGCAAAAGTAAACCGCATATGGAAGCCTATGCGCCGCAGGACGCGCAGGCGTGGAAAACGGGGGCGTTCGGCATCCCCGAGCCGGACCCGGAGCGCGCGACGCCGGTGCCGCCGGAGGAGATCGATCTGGTGATCTGCCCCTGCGCCGCTTTTGATGAGAGCGGCCACCGGCTGGGCATGGGCGCGGGCTATTACGACGCGTTCCTCGCGCGGCTCGGCGGCGGCTCGGCGGCGATCGCCGCGTTTGAGGCGCAGCGCGCGGTCCGGCTGCCGGCTGAGCCGTGGGACGTGCCGGCGCCGTTGATTTTTACCGAAGAGAGAACGATCCGAACAGAAAAAACCGGAAGCTGACGGCTTCCGGTTTTCTTTTAGGACCGGCGCAGGGCTTCGGCCTGTGCGCTCAGCGCGCCCAGCAGCTCCTTCTCGAAGGAGTCGGGGACCGCGTTATCGCCCGCGGCGTCCGGCAGCGGGCCGACGCCGCTCTGCTCCACGAACATGTCCTCGATCTCAGCGTCCAGACCCGCTTGCAGGACGCCCTCCTGCAGCGCCCCTTTCAGACGCTGCTTTACGCCTTCGGCGTTCAGCAGGCCGAGACCGTATTTTTCCAGGCTTTCGGGCGGCAGAAATGCGCCGAACTGGAGCGCCAGCTGTGCGGCGCCCTTGAGGATCGCGTTTTCCTGCCCCAGCTGCGCGACGCCCTCCTTCACAAGGGGACTGTGCAGAAGCGACGCATAGTCCGCGTCGATCTGCGTCGCCAGAAGCGAGAGCCGGTTTCCGGGGCGATCCAGCGCGGCGAAATGCCCGATACGGACGAGCGGCGCGCCGAACAGCTCGGAGAGATGGCGGTTTGCGGAGTTCCGCATGCGCTCTTCGTGGGCGGAGACGAGCCAGACCACCATCTTGTCTCTGCCGTCGACGCTCATCCCGTCCAGTACCGCGCAGGCCGCGCGCGCCGCATCCGGCCCGAGCTTTGCGAGGAATGTGTCCAGCTCGTTCGGCGCGGATTTCGACGCACAGTGCTCCACCAGCGGCGGGAGCAGCACCTCGATGCACTTGCGGTAATTGATTTTTGAAAGTTCCAGACGAATATCCAGCATAGGGGGCCTCCGTTATTGCTTCGGCGTCCCACCGTTATCGGCGGGCGGCTGCGGCGGTGCGATCTGCTCCAAAGAAAAGACGCGCTTTTCCATCGATTCCGCGTTTTTCAGGTCGAACACGGCGCCGTCCCGGTTGACCTTTGCGTCGCCCAGCGTTTCCGCCCAGCGCGGATCCGGCGCGTCGATTCGATAGCATACGGCGGCGGCTGCGCCGGTGAGCGCGTCCTTGCGCGAGAAGGGGATGCGGAAGCCGTCCTTCTCGTCGTACTGCACGGCGGCGAGAGCGCGCATGAGCTGGATGCGGTTTGCCCGCTCCACAGCGCTTTCCTTGCGGAGAAAGCCGTTTTTTACGATGTACGCGCCGTAGCGGTCAAAGGCCTCCGTAGGCCGGAACAGAAGCGCGGAGAGCGCGGCGGCGCCGAGAAAGTGCGCCGGAGCGAGCGCCGCAAGCTCCTCTGCGAGGGCGCGGACCTCGGCGCAGGGATTCCATAAAACGGTCTCCATCAGGCACTTTTCCAACATTTCCGCGGCAGAGAGGTCCCATTGGCGGACGCTGCGATCGGGGCGTATCTCCAAGAGCGCGTCGATCTGCGACGCGCACCAGAGCCAGGTCTCGCGCACGTCGGCGGAGTATTTGCCGCAGAACGCCAGCGTCGCGTGCAGGAGCGTCAGCAGCTCCGCGCGGGTAAGCTCGCGCCGCTCCCGCGCCAGCGCTTCGGAAAAAGCGCCGCGCAGCACCCGGGCGGACATGTCTGCGGCCAACGGCGCGTTCACGCCCTCGAGACAGGGCGGGCAGTCGGGGTGCGCCTCCAGCGCCTCCGTCCAAAGCGCGCGGCTCTCGCCGTCGTCCATGCGGGAGAGCGCGCGGAGCGCGGCGTCGCGGCACTTTCCGCTTTCGCCGCGATAAAGCTCCCGCAGCAGCGCGGCGCTGTCCTGCGACACGCCCAGCGCGGCGATCACCGCCTCGCGCAGCTCCTTTCGTGTCTCGGGCAGAACGGCGCGGAACCAGTCGTTTTCCTCCGCGCCGCCGAGGCGCGCGATCCAGTAGACGCGCTTTTCCATCTCCCGCGCGGCAACAGGCGAGAAGCCGTCCTTCAGATAGGGCACGACGCGCTTGCCCTGCGCGGTCAAAATGACGCCGAGCAGCTCCTCCAGCTCGCCGTAAGCGCCGCCGGGAGCGAGCGCGAGGCAGGGCAGGATCCGCGAGTCGGCAAAACAATCCGGATCGTTCGCCCACGCCTCCTCGATGACTGAGATGCGTCCGCTGCCTGAGCCGGACAGCGCGTCGATGAGCGGGCGCAGACGGCTGTATGGGGCGCGGGCATAGCCGCTGCCGCCCGGCTCGGACGGCGTCAGCTTGCCGGGAAGCTCCGCTTCCGCCCGCTCGCGGATCGCCGCAAGGACCAGATCCAGCGCATGCAGCAGCCGGGCCGGACAATCGTCGGGCGCCGCGCTCAAAAGCTCACGCAGCGCATGACGGATCTGCCCGAGCGCGGGATCGCGCATGGCGTGCGGCGAAAACGCATGCAGGGCGGTCTCCAGACTCGGGTCGTCGGCGAGCGCGTCCGTCCCGACGGACGCGACGTGCTCCAGACAATCCTTCAACAGATACAGATTTTGCAGTTCCATCGGCATATCAGTATTGCAGGCGGAAGACGTCCTCCGCGGTCACAAGGCTGCAGGGCTGCATGCAGAAGCGGCGGCGCGCGTCGTCATAGAACAGCAGCCCGAAGAGCGCGTCGCCCTCCTCCACCTTTACCGGCAGGGCGGTCAGCCGCCGCACGGCGGCGTGCTCCGCGTCTTCTCCGTGCCGGTCAGCCAGCTCGATGCGCGCGCCGCTGCCGTCCGAGAGCACCGGCGTGCCGCCGACCGTGCCGAGCGTGCCGATCCGCACGAGGGCGGGGCAGAAGTCCGGCAGCAGCGGTTCTTTCAAAATCGTTTTCGCCCGGGCGAGCGCATCCTGCAGGCCGGGGGCGGCAAAGCCGCGCAGCGCGGCGCGCTCGTCCGCGGTCATGGGCTGAACAAGACCGCGCTCCCACCAGACGATCGGGCAGGGGGAGACGGGGGCTTCGTACAGCGTGGGCACTTCGACAAGACCGAAGCAGCTGTCGCCGCAGCCGGCGGGCGTTTTTGCGCCGCGCCCGTCCATCGTCTGCACAATGTCGCCGCGCGTCCACTCCAGCCAGAAGCCGCGGCCGACCTGCGCGCGCTTCGACGGTTCGTAAACCATGTCGTAGGAGAGCTGAACGAGGCGGGCGTTTTTGCGGTAAAGCCCCAGCTCGCGCAGTTCGTCCGGATTCCATACGCCGCCGAGCGCTTCGAACAAAATGGGCTTTTCCATCGCGTAGCTGCCCGAGACGAGCTGCTCGTCCAGAAAGTCGCGGGATCTGCGGATCATCACGTCCAGCGCCGCAAGGATGCGCAGGATCTCGCCGCGGCAGTACGCGGCCTGCGATGCGTCCCTGCGCATCGTTCGGAGCAGACGCGCGATGGAGCCGATCGCATCCCGCGGGCCGGTCAGCTCGCAGCCGCCCAGCTCCGCGGTCAGCCGGTCGAGCGATTGCGTGCTCTGCTCGGCGAAAGAAGCAAGGCCGCTTCGCAGCAGCTCGCTTGAAGCGCGCTCGGCTTTGGCAAGGCCCTCCCACTGCCGCTCCAGCCTTTTGCGGCGTAGCGAGCCGCCGCTGCTTCGCAGCTTTTCCAGCCGCTCCTCCGCGCGGGTATGCTCCTCCGCCTGCCTGACCCGCGCGCGCAGGACATAGGGCGGGGGGATGGAGATGTCAAAGGGCTTTCCCTCCGACAGCTCGTACATCAGCCCCATCACATGCTTGCAGGGGAAGTGCCGGCTGGGGCAGGAGCAGCTGTAGACAGGCTCGTCCTCCGACAGCGACCAGTCGACGGAGACGGAATAGGGGTTCCGCGCGCTGCCGGAGCACTCGGCCCAGATCGCCTTCGTGCCCGCCGTGCGTCCGCGCGCAGAATAACGCCCCGCGTCCGAGATGGCGCGCCCGAGCTCCGCCACCGCCGGACTCGGCGCGTGCGACAGGATCCACTGCTGCGTGATCTGCATGAAAGAGCTATCCTCCGTCGGTCAATATCGCAATATATTGTACCGCAGCCGGGCTGCAAAAGCAAGGGATATCCTTTATTTAGTGTGTCGTTTTCGCACCGGCGCAGCGCTCCAGCCAGCCGCCGAAGCGATAGTAGACGGCGAACGCGGCGGCGGTGATGACCCAGGTGACGGGGTAGGACATGCTGACGCCCATCACTGTGTTCCAGTGCGGCACCACCAGCCAGACCCACAGGATGCGCAGCCCGCACACGCCGACGAGACAGATGATCGTCGGCGCAATGGCGTCGCCCGCGCCGCGCAGCGAGTTGGAGAGGATCTCGATAAAGGCCCATATCGCATAGAAGGGGACGAAGTACCAGAGCATCCGCTGCGCCTCGGCGATGACGTCCGGATCGCCGGAAAACAGCAGCAGTCCCCAGCGGCTGAAGCCGATCAGCAGCGCCGAGATGGCGAGAGAGGCGGCGATATCGGTCAGCAGCCACTTGCGCACGCCCTCTTTCATGCGCTCATACTTGCCCGCGCCGAAGCACTGGCCCACGAAGGTGCAGATGGCGATGCCGAAGGACTGGCTCGACATCCAGAACACGCCGTCGAATTTGCTGATGGCGGTCCATGCCGCGACGATGGTGGTGCCGAAGCTGTTGATGGCGGCCTGGATGATGATGTTGGAGACGGAATACATCGCGCCCTGCGCCGCGGCGGGCACGCCGATGTAGAGAATACGCCGCAGGGAGGACGGATCAATGCGCAGGCGCCGGACCTCCAGCCGTTCCGGCCCGCGGCTGCGGGCGAGGCGGCGCAGGATCAGCGTCGCACCCGTCAGCTGGGAGAGCACCGTCGCCCAGGCGGCGCCGTTCACGCCCATGTGCAGCGCGGCGACGAACAGCAGATCCAGCACGATATTCATGCCGCAGCAGACGGAGAGATAGAGCAGCGGGCGGCGGGAATCGCCCACCGCGCGCAGGATGCCGGAGGCTACATTGAACAGCAGCAGCGGCGCCGCGCCGACGTAATAGATGCGCAGATACCCGCAGGAGAGGTCAAGGATGTCCGCGGGCGTCTTGACGAGCCGCAGCGACCACATGGCCGAAAGACCGCCCAGGACCGTCAGCGCCGCGCCGGCGAGCAGGCAGAACGCGAGGATCGTGTGCGCGGCGCGGCTGAGCAGCTCGTCGTCGCGGGAGCCGTAGTACTGCGAGATGATGACCGACGCGCCGGAGCCGAGGCCGGTGAACACGCCGATGACGAGGTTGATGATGACCGCGGGGCTGCCGCCGACGGCGGCCAGCGCCGCGGAGCCCGCCACGCGGCCCACCACCACGGCGTCCACGGTATTGTAGAGCTGCTGGAACAGCATGCCGAGCAGGACGGGGAAGAAAAAGCGCAGAAGCGAGCCGACGATGCGCCCCTGCGTCAAGTCGTTGGAAACCATAGAAACCATGCTCCGATTGCAGAATTTGAACGTTTCGTACCCTAACACAGTTTGTCCGCCGTTGCAAGCGGTTTTTTGCAGATTTTGACAGCTTTTTCGGCGTTGTGCCGAAATCCGCGCGCAAACGCGGATTCGCTTGACACCGTACCGGCCGATATGCTAAATTATAATGTATCATCCGAGTATCTTTGGCCTGTGTTCCAAAGATCGAAGACGATGTGAAAAAAGGAGGAAACGCGTTATGGCGCAAATGACCCGCGATGAGAAAATCTTCAAGCTGGGGAAGATCATCACGGACCGCAAGGAGATTCTGCTCGGCCTCGAAAAGATGTCGACGGAGTCCCCGGAATACTGGGGTATCGACTGCGGTCTCCAATATGCCGAACGGCGCTACGGCAAGGACGTCGCCGACGACTGCCTTGACCTCGCGCTGCAGATGGGAAAACGCAAACCCAAGACCTTCGCGCAGCTCGAGAAGCTTGCCGGCTACGGCGGCGAGCGTCTGGAGACGGTGCTCGAGGCGCTGTGTCAGGCGAGCCTGGTCGAGTGGCACTTTGAGAACCTCGACGGCAAGAACCCCAACCATGAGAAGCGCTGGGTGCTCGACATGTTCGTGCCCGGCAGCGCGGAGATCATGGTCATGCGTCCGGAGATCTCTCCGGTCACGCCGCAGGTCGTCGATTTCTTTGAGCGCATGACCTACCTGCCGCTCGCGGGCATCACGCAGATGGCGCCTCCCGGAGGCGGCGGCATCGGCATGCACGTCATCCCCGTCGAGCAGGCGATCCCCGCGAACTGCGAGTCCCTGCCGGTGGAGCATTTGAGCCATTGGCTGAAGAAGTACGAGGGCCACATCGGCGTCGGCATCTGCTCCTGCCGCAAGCAGCAGCGCATCCGCGGCGAGGGCTCCGGCGATATCGAGCAGTACTGGTGCATCGGCGTCGGCGACTTCGCGGACTACTGCCGCGAGACCGGCATGGGCCACGACATCAGCTATGAGGAAGCGCTCGAGATCCTCCAGAAGGCGGAGGAGAAGGGCTACGTCCATCAGATCACCAATATCGACGGCGAGAACAAGATCTTCGGCTTGTGCAACTGCGCGGTGGGCATCTGCAACGCGCTGCGCACCTCGCAGCTCTTCAACACGCCGAATATGTCCCGCTCCGCCTACACCGCGGAGGTCACGACCGAAAACTGCGTCGCCTGCGGCAAGTGCGTCGAGGTATGTCCCGCGGGCGCTGTCCGCCTCGGTCAGAAGCTCTGCACCAAGCACGGCGAGGTCGAGTATCCCAAGCAGGAGCTGCCCACCAACAACGTCTGGGGCGAGGACAAGTGGAACTGGAACTATAAGAACGAGAACGGCGTCATCCAGACCTGGCCCACCGGCACCGCGCCGTGCAAGACGGCCTGCCCGCTCCACATCGGCATCCAGGGCTACATCAAGATGGCGGGCGAGGGCAAGTATCGCGAGGCCCTCGAGCTCATCAAGCGCGACAACCCGTTCCCGGCGGTCTGCGGCGCCATCTGCCGCAAGTACTGCGAGGACGAGTGCACCCGCGGCACGGTGGACGAGGCGCTGGCCATCGACGACATCAAGCAGTTCATCGCCGCGCAGGACCTCAAGGCCGAGCACCGCTATGTGCCGCCCATGCGCTCCACCACGCGCGAGCACTTCGACCAGAAGATCGCCATCATCGGCTCCGGCCCTGCGGGCCTTTCCTGCGCGTACTTCCTCGCGATCGAGGGCTATTATCCCACCGTGTTCGAGAAGGACGCCGTGCCCGGCGGCATGATGGTCACCGGCATCCCCAACTTCCGTCTGGAGAAGGACGTCGTCAACGCCGAGATCGACATTCTCAAGGAGATGGGCGTCGAGTTCAAGTGCGGCGTCGAGGTCGGCAAGGACGTCACCATCGAGCAGCTGCGCGAGCAGGGCTATAAGGGCTTCTTCGTCGGCATCGGCCTGCAGTACGGCGGCAAGCTGAACATCCCCGGCGAGGACGCCGCGAACGTGATGTCCGGCGTCGATTACATCAAGACCGTCAACGCCGGCAAGGCGAAGCCGCTCTCCGGCAACGTCGTGGTCATCGGCGGCGGCAACATCGGCGCGGACGTGGCGCGCACCGCCATCCGTCAGGGCGCCAAGAGCGTCAACCTCTACTGCCTCGAGGCCTATGAGGATATGCCCATGGGCGAGGAGGATCAGGAGCTGTGCAAGGCCGACGGCGTCGTGATCCACGCCGGCTGGGGCCAGACCGAGATCGACGTCAAGGACGGCAAGTGCGCCGGCATCAAGTTCCGCAAGTGCGTCAGCGTCAAGAACGCTGAGGGTCGCTTCGATCCCAAGTTTGACGACGGCGAGACCACCTCCGAGAAGTGCACCACCGTGCTCTACTGCATCGGCCAGAAGGCGGATTGGAAAGAGCTGCTCAAGGGCACGAAGGTCGAGTTCAACCGCAACGGCACCGTGAAGGCCGATCCCGTCACGCTGCAGACGGCGGAGCCCGACATCTTCGCCGGCGGCGACGCGGTCTCCGGCCAGAAGTTCGTCGTGGACGCGCTGGCCATGGGCCGTGAGGGCGCCGTGTCCCTGCACCGCTTCGTCAACGAGGGCCAGTCCCTGACCATCCACCGCAACACCCGCCGCTTCAAGGCGCTCGACAAGGACGACATCGTGCTTGCGCCCGAGCAGTACAAGAAGCCGGCGCGCGCGGTCAAGGGCGTGGACAAGGCGAAGGTGCGCACCATGAGCGACGAGCGTCTCATCTTCACCGAGGAGCAGATCAAGAGCGAGGCGTCCCGCTGCCTGAGCTGCGGCCGCAGCGTGGTGGATACGAACAAGTGCCTGGGCTGCGGCATGTGCACCGTCCAGTGCAAGTTCGACGCCATCCATCTCGTCCGCAACATGGGCGACGAGTACTCCAGAATGGTCCCGGCGGAAGACAAGTTCAAGGCGATCGGCGCGTATCTGCCGAAGCGCGGCATCGAGATCATCAAGAGAATGACTGCCTCGAAGTAATATGCACGAACTTGGTTTGGTAAACTACACCGTCAAGCAGGTCAGCAAGATCGCCGAGGAGCATCATGTCAAAAAGATCCATTCGGTGACGCTGGAATTCGGCGAAGTCTCCGGCATCGTGACCTCGTACCTTTACGACTACTGGAACTGGTACACGAAGAAGTTCCCGCTGTTCGAGGGCTCGGAGCTCAAGTGCGAGACGATCCCGGCCGTCACCTGGTGCGACGACTGCAAGCAGACCTACCCCACGGTGAAGTACGGCAAGACCTGCCCCCATTGCGGCAGCGGCAACACCTGGCTGCAGCAGGGGAATGAAATGAACATCAAGCAGATCGAGGTCGAGGACCTTGAAGAAGGAGGAAGCGATGACGAATCAGGAAATGCGGAGTCTGAAGGAGCAGCTGGGGCTGATTGACTTCAAGATCAACTATAAGACCGGCGTTCATTACGGCGTGATCGAGGATTTCTTCTCCGGCAAGACCGAGGAGCTTGATCCGAAGGATCGCCGGAAGATCGAAGCGCTGCTGGAGCAGGAAGCGAAGAAACGCTGAGCGAACACAACAAAAAGGTTCGGAGCCGTGAGGCCAATGTCAGGAAGATAGCAGCAGCTGAATAAAACCGAGCAAATTCAGAGCGCTGTCCTTTGTGGGGCAGCGCTCTGAATGTAGCAAAAAAGGGCGCGAAAAGGAAGCAGACGCAAGTCTG
>Ga0256407_10008844_pt1 | contig 14615 bp, 16 predicted proteins | sample RumenRJG_04DNA_FD_193489 | JGI IMG/M metagenome (GOLD analysis project Ga0256407, IMG submission 193489) | Bovine rumen microbial communities from Lethbridge, Alberta, Canada - RJG_04 | ecosystem: Host-associated > Mammals > Digestive system > Stomach > Rumen | place: Canada: Alberta... | reverse complement strand
AGCTATTAAAGATATCAATATGAAGTTAGAAAATCCCTCTGACAATTTCAATGACATTATTGTTGGAATAATCGCTGAAATTGTAGTAACCATGATTACATTCAAATAGACATCTTTAAGATATTGACCAACTTTCAGATTAATCATTCTACGCAGCATGTAAAGACGTGCTGCCAAACAAAGTTGGCTAATTACGATAGCCACAACAACTACTGATTCTGGAATAGCTCCCCAATAAAGGAATAAATATGCAATAGGTAAATTCATCATCTGTAAGCCACCAACAACTAGCTGATAATTTCGAATCTTTCCCGTCGCAAGCATTGCAGTAATAAGAGGATTACTGATACTCTCACTCAAAGCCAAAACTAGGATAAGTTGCACGAACAAGGCTGTATGTTCAGGAACTAATTTTAACCATATGACCAGAATATAATGTGTATTCAAAATTACCGGCAATGCAAGCAGTAAGAGGATATAATAGGAATATCGAGCACCTTTGAACATCAGAATAAACATATACTCCTTATTCCCACTTGCATAGGATTTGGTAATTTGCGGATTGAGTGCCATCATGAAATTGGACACAAACTGAGTAATAACAGCATCCATCTTCACTGCTATTCCACGCGCCGCATTGACCACAGGGCCAAAGAAAAGATTCAAAATGATATCAACTCCTTGATTCCGCAAAACAGCCGAAGATGCACCAATAAAGTTCCAACCTGCAAAACCGAACATTCGACCTAACAGTTCATGGTCATAAATGAAATGATAGGTACATTCTTCAAAATGTCGTTTACAATATGTTGCATATATCAAGCAGAGAATCCATGAAAGTAAAGACACCATTAAAGCATAAAAAACAAGTCTGTCAATTGGGGCGATAGAGATACACCAGGCAATAGACAGTTTTCCTAATGCCTCCAGAATAGATATATAAGCAAATGCCGACATCTTCTCATGAGCAATGATTGATGCATTATATGGTACACTAATAAGATTAACTGCAAACGTGACAATAGAAAATTGGAAACACCAATTAGCTGCAATAATACGCTCGTTTGGTATTACCATCTTATAATTAAGGAACCATAGGCCAAGTGTCTCTGCTATGATGATGATAACCAAAGCTATGCCAGCCTGAATGGTAACGGAAGAAGAGAACACCATCTTCAACTTTTCAGTATTTCCAGTACCTAATTCAAATGTAATAAAACGACTGATGGCGGCACTCAATGAGCCGCTAAGCATAGAGAACATCGTCACGACCCCACCAACAACGGTATAAATACCATAATCCTCCACTCCCAACACATTAAGAATCACCCTGCTAGTATAGAGCGATATTAGCATCAAGAACAACATTCTAAAATATAGTAAGAATGTGTTCTTGGCTATTCGTTTATTGTTGGATAATGTGTTTTCCATTTAGCGTTTTATACAAGATTAAGAAAATCAGACCCTTTCCCACTTTTGCGTGTTCTTATTATATCTTTTAATAACTTTGGCAGGATTACCAGCAGCCACAGAATAAGGAGGTATATCTTTAGTTACAACCGAATTAGCAGCAACAACACAATGCTCCCCAATTGTAACGCCAGAAAGGATATGGCAACCAAATGCTATCCATGAACCTTTTTTTATAACAACTGGACCTTTTGTAATTATATCCTGCTTGTGTATTGGTATATCAACATTCTCATATCCATGTGAGTGATCAGTCACATGAACAAATGCAGCAAATAATACATCATCTTCAATAGTTACAGAATACGCAGAAGCTATCCTGTCATAAGCACCGATATGCACATTGTTTCCAATATTTATAATAGAAGGATAGTCCTTTCCATTATGTTTATGCAACGGGCATAATGCAGCTCGTTGCATAACAAAGCAGTTTTCTCCCCAAGATATATGTTGTGGGTTTTGGAAAATAACGTCTTTATGAATGAAAATTTTCTTCGGATGGTTCCCGAATTTTCTACTCCATTTAATACTGCGGAATTTCATCCCCCAAGATGCTGGGGTTAATATCTTTTTTAATATCCCTATCATAAATATGTTTTTAAAGCAATGGCGAAACATTATCCCAGGGAAAACTATATTATTGAATATGTCTTCCTTGAAGGCGAATTGTTTTTTACGCTTACCCTGTGCAGTTTATATAATAAAAATGTTAATTAATACAGAACGGACTGTCAAAGTCTTTCAGAAGGACATGTCTGGTATCCTTTTCTGAAAGGATTGCATGCTTTGTAGGTATCTTCCAGTCAATGCCAAGTGTACCATCCAATATACTTATGCCTCCATCAGCCTCTGGATGATAGAACTCATCGCACTTGTACTGGAACACCGCTGTTTCTGATAACACTGCAAAGCCATGAGCGAAACCTTTTGGGATAAAGAACTGGAGTCCGATGTAAGATGGAAGAGGGCTGATGGAAGATGTAACCTCCTCACCTAATTCCTTTGCATAGCGTTCTCCTTCTTCATCATGGGCCGCAAGCAAACAGGTAACATGCAGACCATAAGTAGGGCTACCCTTACGTATGTCAACAGCCACATCTAGGACAGCTCCCTTCACACAACGGACCAATTTACTTTGAGTATAAGGTGGACGCTGGAAATGCAGTCCACGCATCACACCATAACTTGATTTACTTTCATTGTCTTGTACAAAAGTTATATTATGTCCAAGAATAGGGGCGACCTTCTCGTCGAACTCACGTTGAGAAAAGCTCTCAAAGAAATAGCCCCGATTATCACCAAAAACTTTTGGTTCGATAATCAGTACACCATCTATTGCTGTTTTTATTATCTCCATATTTACGAACACGAATTACACTAATTATACAAATCATTATTTAGCCATTATGTTGGCTATACATTTACGTAAAGAATCAGTCCAATATGGAATCTTGATTCCGAAAGTTTCTTTAATCTTAGTTTTATCCAGTACCGAATAACTTGGGCGAGTGACTGGAGAGGGGAATTCGTTCGAATGACATGGCAACACCTCGCACGCTCCGTGAGTTCCAAAGGTTTCAGTTGTTTCAGGAGTTTCAAGTTCTACTGCTATTTGCTGAATCATTTTAGTGAAGTCATACCATGAGCACACGCCCTCATTACTATAATGATAAACTCCTTCTACAGGATTCTTTAATGCTGCGACAATAGCTGTTGCCAAATCGTAAGCATAAGTGGGTGTACCCGTTTGGTCAAAAACTACCTTCAACTGGGGCTTTGTTGATGTAAGATTCAACATGGTTTTCACGAAGTTCTTACCAAACTCCGAATACAACCAAGCTGTTCGCAGAATCATATACTTACAGTCTGTAGCAATGATTTTCTGTTCTCCCAGAAGTTTTGTGGCACCATATACACCCGTAGGAGTACCCTTTTGGTCTTCCTGACATGGAGTGTTATAAGGCTCTTTGCCAAATACATAATCTGTTGAGATTTGCACCAGCCAGCCATCTACCTCTTTCATGGCCTTAGCAAGATTCTCAGGAGCAGTAGCATTTAACTTCTCTACCAAAGCGTATTTCTCTGGATCTTCAGCACCATCCACATTTGTCCAAGCTGCACAATTAACTATAACCTTGACATCATTCTCTTTTACTATCTCTCGAATAGCATCAAGATTAGTGATGTCAAGTTTGGTGGTAGTACTATCTATATCGCCCCCAGCAAGTTTATGTAGCATCTCTATAGACTCAGGATGCTCATCACAAACGTCAGTAAATATGTATTTATCCTTTGAGTGCTTGGTAACAATGCGCATTTCATTGCCCAATTGTCCATTAGCCCCGGTTACAAGTATCGTCATACTATAACGTTTATCGGTTATGGGTTAGCGGTTAGCGTACAAGTTAACATCAATACTGAATGGAGTATCAAAGTCCTTCAGTAAAGCATGTTTAGTATCCTTCTCGCTAAGGTTGGCTTTATCTGTGGGAATATGCCAATCAATGCCAAGGCTTCTATCCAAGATACTGATACCGCCATCAGCCTCTGGGTGATAGAACTCATCACATTTGTACTGGAAAATAGCCGTCTCACTAAGTACAGCAAAGCCGTGAGCGAAGCCACGGGGGATAAAGAACTGACGATGGTTCTCCTCTGTCAATTCAACAGCCACATGCTGGCCGTACGTGGGGCTACCTTTGCGAATGTCTACTGCCACATCTAATACTGCACCCTTCACGCAACGAACCAACTTGCTCTGAGTGAAAGGAGGGCGCTGGAAATGCAATCCACGCATTACACCATAGCTGGACATACTTTCGTTGTCCTGGACAAAGTTGATGGTATGCCCAAGTATAGGAGCGACTTTCTCATCAAACTCACGTTGGGAGAAGCTCTCAAAGAAATAGCCCCTGTTATCTCCAAATACTTTAGGCTCTATAATCAGGACTCCTTCTATATTTGTTTTAATAACTTCCATATTATACGTGCTGAAGCGTGTTTGAATTAATATCTTCCTTCATTTCTTCAATGACCTTGAGGAGGTACTGTCCATATTGATTCTTGAACATGGGTTTAGCAAGTTCTCGCATCTTTTCCTCGCTAATCCAGCCATTACGGTATGCTATACCTTCCAAGCAAGCCACCTTTAAGCCCTGGCGTTTCTCAATAACCTCCACAAAAGTTGAGGCCTCTGCCAAAGAGTCGTGTGTTCCGGTATCCAGCCAAGCGAAGCCACGGCCAAACACTTGCACCTTCAGTTCACCATCCTTCAAGAACTCTTGGTTCACAGTGGTGATTTCCAGTTCACCACGTGCAGATGGCTTGATGTGCTTTGCAACATCAACTACCTTATTGGGATAGAAATAAAGCCCAACAACTGCATAGTTGCTCTTAGGTTCCTTAGGCTTCTCTTCAATGCTCAAGCAATTACCCTGTTTGTCAAATTCTGCAACGCCATAACGCTCTGGATCACTGACCCAATAGCCAAATACTGATGCCTTACCATTAACTTCTGCATCTTCCACAGCCTTTCTAAGAAGACCTGTAAAACCTGCTCCGTAGAAGATATTATCACCCAGAACAAGGCAAGCAGAATCGTTTCCAATAAACTTTTCACCAATAATGAAAGCCTGAGCAAGTCCATCAGGAGAAGGCTGCTCAGCATACTCAAAGTGTACACCATAGTCAGAACCATCTCCAAGCAGGCGCTTAAAGCCAGGGAGATCATAAGGCGTTGAAATAATCAAAATGTCACGTATTCCAGCCAGCATCAAAGCACTGATGGGATAATAAACCATTGGTTTGTCATAAATAGGGAGCAATTGTTTGCTCACACCCTTTGTGATAGGGTAAAGGCGAGTTCCTGAACCGCCTGCTAATACGATGCCCTTCATATATTTAAATAATTATTTTTTTTGCTCTATTCAAGGCCATATTCAAAGCCTCTTCACATTCAGGTTTAAACCACACCTTAGTTTTCATCTTTTCCATCCAATTAGTATCTTTGAAATGGATAGCAAGAATTGCATAAGGATAGAGACAATTCACTACATCACCATCTGTTGATACTGCCCAGTTACCATACACCGAGTCGATATCAGCATGAATGTTGAAATAATGAAATTGCTCGCGTATCTTATCTATGTCTGTCATCTTTGTCGCACAAGTTTAGAATTTAAAATGGATTCTTTGTTGCCTGAATATATGCTTGATGCACAGCTTCAGCAATAATCTTTATCTCTTCAAAGATCAGGGGGACGGTTCTGACCCAGTTTCATTTTGCCATTTATTCTTTGTATGACTCCGTAACTGATACCTGTCAGCCTTGATAGTTAACTATGTTGACTTTCCTCATGCTCGGCAGAGTGAGCAAGTTCACTCTGCTCTCGCTCAATCGGAAAGTTGCCGCAATGGTGCGCCATACTGAATGGCTTCTATTAATATCTGTAAGCGTCCAAAATTATGTGAAACCCTTTTAGGGCGGGCATTCTGAGAAGCCCGTCTTTCTTTGATCAGTTCCACAGCTCATTTAGTCCATCCTTCCATGCTGGGAAGGGAGGGTTGTGAGACAGTTCGTTGCAGATATCTATCATCATATTAACAAAATCCTTGTTGATGTCAAGAACCTCCTTAGTGATGGACAGTAGGGGGATGATACCAGTCATTGGTACCTTCCGACAGATAGAGTAGTCTCTCTCGCCCGTCTTCTTGGCCAACAAGATGCCGTCAATGGAATTCGTCAGTAACTTAAAGAGCTTGGGACATGTTGACATGCAGCGGGGTAGCTGCACCTTAGGATTCTGAAGCAAATCAAAGAAACGGCCCCAGTTAGCAATAATCCACATCTGGCCATTACCTGCAGATTTCAAGTTCGTGATAGCGTACACACCGCTGTCAACCTTACTGACCAACTCAACACAATCCTTGCGGACATTGATGGTAGTGGTGGGCAGGCTCTCGTTGAACGTCGCTCCTGGTTTATCCGAGAACAGTCTTCTCATCGGCTTAACTCATATTAAATATGGTTTTGACTGGATTAATTGTAAACGTCCAAAATTATGTGAAACCCTTTTAGGGCGGGCATTCTGAGAAGCCCGCCATTTTTGGATTTCATTAAAATTTAACTTTGTTGACTTCTGTCACGACTCGACAGAGCTAAAGCGAGCTTTGCTCTGTGCTCGCTGCTCCAGAAGTTAACTTATTTTATTATAGGCATGGAGCAAATGCCAGCCGCACGAGATTGCCAAAGGGTTCTGGGTTCACGGTTTAGGTTTAGAATGAAGGGGTCCCCTTATTTATATGCCTTCTTACCGTTATATACCATGACCGCCAACCTTATTCGCAAAACTGTTGGGGCATTAAAGGATCATTCTGCTACTGCTCCCCTATTTACACCTTCTCGTATGCGTGACAAATGAACAGATAGTTTAAAGACAAACAAATAGAAACCGTAATCACTCAATGAGAATAGTCTTTTTGATTGGACTTCATTCCGGTCTATATAATTTTGACTTACATTTAATAATCTGTCAAGAAATACTATTGATTCACCTAATTCTCCTGTTGATGGTAAATAGAACATATTTGATATACGTTGTGATTTAACGTCTGAGATATGATTAGATATTTTTTCTTCAGGATAGCCATTTTGTGCCAACAACTTTTTATATTTACATAAATCGATTATAGGCGTATACAATATGCGTGTAGGGTACATCCTTTTATTAGCTACATCCATGTCGCACGTATTAGAGACTACCATACATGGCCTGTATTTAACTCCATAATCTAAATGTTCAATTTCAACTACGGGCATATCTTTTAGTGCATCGCCCTGATAGATAATATTTGGTTCAAGCCCAGACGTGAACATCCTTTTATGGATATTCGCAGGATAATCGCGTAACTGGGCTATCAACTGGTCGAAATTCTCTGCTGAAAGATATTTAGGCAGATAATTCCTCAGATCATCGAGTGGCATCATAGTATTTCCCAGAAATGTTCATCTACTATTCGCTGTATATCAGGGTCTACTACCTTCATATTCTCTGTCAAAGTCTTGGCGAATCTCATTATAATATCAAAATCAACGACATCTGAATAGTTTATGCTACTATTTGACTCTGACAACTCGTTATATGAATAGCTTGTAAAAGAATCCCAATTTTGCGCGAGATCCACACTACTGGTTATCTCAGACAAATCATCACTCATCTGATTATCGCCATTCAAATTTCCAAGTGCTGTTTGGGAAAAACCCGACAACATACTTGTGATAAGAAAACTATATGTGTTAGTCTTATTCATTATAAATTGGCTTAAGGGTTGCTAAAAGGGACTCTTTTAATAAAGAGAAGAAAAGCATCTTTTCACTTTGATGTGCTTTTTGGAGTTCTTCTTCCATATGATTCATAAAGTAATCATCGTGATATTCTCGGAATGTGTCAATATCAATTAAGCTACCACGTTTCCCGTTAAATTGTCCATCATTTGTTAATGAAAGGTTATTTAAGTATTCACCCTGAGCTAACGTAGTGCGTACATTGAAACTGTTGACCGTTTGCATGTCAATATTCTCAAACTTAAATGACATGGCCAACTCTGATGTAATGTCACGATCAACAAAATTAATATAGCGATGACCTAAACGGGAGATATAACCGATGGCACCACTTTCAAATGCTTTATTCAACACTTTTTTCGCAATCCGTAAAAACTCATCCCATCCGATATAAGGCATCTTTGAACTCAAATTAATTACATCGGGACCAATCTGGATAACGGTCTTATCTCCTTCAATACGGTATAATGGTTTATATTTAAGATTGGGATCACTCATCCGTATGGCCTCTGGCAATTGGGATATGGGCAAATTTATAACATTACCTGGATAATCGCTTTGAATTTGCTTATAAATAAGACCAAATACAGCACTTTTTACTATATTCGTATCAAAACGAACCTCGATAATGCAATCTATCAGTGGGCATTTCTCCAATCGAATAGGCAGTTTCATATCTTTAATCCTTTGTATTGTTCTGCAAATATAGCACTTTTTCATCAATAATCTGCTTTCAACACTGATTATTTAAATAAAAATGCAATTTTTTATCTCTAATTTAACTGTTTTATGCAACAATTAATACTTTTTTTCTCTGGATTCTACTGTCCCGTTAGGAGCACAACCTCTGACATTTAGACGTAAACACTCAATTGCTTGTAAGCGTCCAAAAGTGTACGAAACCCTTTAAGGACGGGCATTCCGAGAAGCCCGCCATTTATGGATTTCACTAAGATTTAACTTATTTTATTATGCGCATGGAGCGAATGCCAGCTTGATAAGGTTACCAAAGTCCCTCCGACCCTGGTTCCACGCCCTGACATAGTCCACGAAAAAATCTCTAAAGTTACGGCATTGTTGGACACATGTCGATATGAATGTGTTGTAAATGCCCGAGTTCTTGGCACCCTTCTCACTGCAAAGGAACAAACTATTTTTCCTTTGCACCGTTAGTGGCCTTATCGCTCGTTCGACTGCCATATTGTCTATTGAGTATTCCCCATCATGTCGATAGGCAAATATCTGATCCCAGAAATTATAGAAGTAATTCAAAGCCCTCCATACCTTGTCTGGGAAGTAATCTTCTCCTTTAGCTATATATTCCAGCAGCTTTTCATGCATACTGTTCACGATGCCATTTGTAAATTCATCATTGCGGGCGTCCTTGATGCGGTCTGAAGTATAATAATCAGGATTGCTTGCATATAGCTTCTCACGCTTATAGAGCTTCTTTATTTGAGAAAGGAAAAAATCCACTATCACATAACCAAGCTTCTTGGCCTCCTGCAATTTATTGTGTACATGGGCAAGGCAGCAGATATGCTCTATATCTACCATCTCGTCATCAAGATACATATATACATTATAGCCATCACTCTGTAAGGACTTAATCTTTGCATCTCCGAGGAATTCTTTCAGTACAGCACGACGACGACCACCAGAGTGTTTCTTGCCATTCTTATCGACAGTATCTTCATAGAAGAAGATAACTATTCCCAGCTTTCGGTTTACTAGGCACCACATATAAGTCTTTCTGTGTCCGAAATGAGTCTGATAACGACACCAGGTCTCGTCCACATTGACATTTGCTCCTTCTTCTAAGGCCAAATCCTTAAGCGCAGGAAGCAGCATGCTAAGCATAACAGCCCCCTTATCCTCCCAATTCAGGAGATTCTGGCGACATGTATGCCAATCCATGTCTGGATATCTGTTTTTTGCCTCACGATAAGCAGGAGATGCCATGATAAACTGATTGAAAATGATAAATGACAATAACGTAGCCGTTATCCCTGTACCTGGTACAAGCTCCTCAAGGATCTTGTTGCCTTCAACATCGTCATCAGCAGGGACTGTAATTGACTTTGTCTTACCATTTGGTAACCTCACAAGGAATCTTTCAAAATGGTGTTCCTCGCATCGCTGTACAAGAGTCTTAATTTTACGAGGTTTCAACACCTTCAATAACTTACAGCCCTCCGGAACAATACACTTATGGATAATTGGCTCGCCTATCGTCTCCTTATTATACTTGGCACCGGTTCTGTCAGGACCATGATAGCAAGTCTGCTGCTCTGATCCTTCCCGAGATTCACTTTGCTGTTGATCTCCAGTCTCGACATCGGTGTCATTTGAAGACTTTCCCACAGGGCCAAGTGTCCCTGCAGGCAAAGACTGTTCAGTTCCGTCAAAATCGTCACGGCCATCATTGATTCCTTCATTCTTCTGACCGCTATACTTATCGCTACAAGTCTTGCTTCCACCGTAATGGGCTGCACACAACAAATCATATCGACCTTGGAGCGTTTCATATTTACGCTCAAGTACCTTATACTTGTCGCTTGCCGATTTTTGGTCATCCATGAATTTCTCAAGCTTGTCAAACAAACGCTTACGGCCGGCAGCCTCTTCATCAGCACGACGGTTCGATTCCTTAAGGTCTTGCTTGATCTCAGATATGTCTTCCTTCAATCTTCTGTTCTCCTCGAGAGCTTCTTTAAGCTGCTCTATCAGAAAACGGTTATCAGAACGCAACTCTTCTGCTGTCATACTCTCGGACGAATCATATTCTGGAACAGGACTTCCGTCCAGTTCCGAAAGCTGTTTCTTTAGCTGTATTTCTCTGATTAACTCGTCCTCTGTCATATGCTTTATTATTTGCTACAAAGGTACGAAAAATAATTGACACATACAAATATTTAGCCATCTTATTTTGTTGATAATCAGAAGTTTAACATTATTTATATCATTGCAAAGAAATTGACTTAATAACAGGACTCTCAAGTACTGCCACAAGACTTTTCCACTCAATTTTGTATATATAAGTACCTTCTCTAAAAAGGACTTTTACAAACTTGTATCCTTTTACGAAACTCTTTTCATGAACATAAAAAGCATGGTTCTCGTAATGTATCATTTTGACTTTGGTCTGGTCTTTCGACATAAACACATACACATCACCATTCAATGGATCCCTATTGTATTTTACACGTATCATGTCAGAGATTCTACGGGCTTTGCATCGCATGTCATGAAAGTGAGGCAGAAAATAGAAATTATGAAGACCGGTTATACTCAACATAAACCCTCCAATTTCCCTACCAGATTAACCAGCTCCTGGTAGCTTAAGCCCTTCTTCTGTATCTGAAGACCATCATAAGTACGGATGAAAACATGAATACCACCTTTCTTAGGCTGAAGATCTTGGCTTGGTTCTTCATCTGATGGCTCCACCGTCACACGAGTTTCTGATACAGGAGAATCTTCTATCTCCAATGGCACGATGGCCTTGTGCATCTTGTAATACCATTTATTGAACTCTCTGTAATTCACTCCTCGACTTACGCAGAATGCATTAATCGACACTCCTTTGGGCTCACCCTCTGTCTTGTATAAGACCCAGAGCTTTTCAAATTCACTGTTACTTATCATACCTTTTTGCTTTTTGGTTTAACAGCGCAAAGGTACTATCTTTTTCTCAGAATGCCTTAGAACACTTTTGGACGCTTACCAAACTAAACGCATACCTCCAAATTGTTTATAACGAGATATTAGCTTATTGAAATCCATTTGTCAGCTGCACGTCATAAGAATCGTAAGCATCTTTTCTTATAGAAGTTTATGATATCCAAAGCAGAAAAATGCTTCTATCATCATGAAGAAGGCAAAGATTGACTTATTCCTCCTACAACTTCTTACACAAAGAATTGACATATAATATGGCGTTCAAGTGCTGGTTAACCATGTTATCCAAGGAGGCTTTTTCTTTTATTATTCTATAACTCTTATTTGCCATCTCAATCTTTGATGACTCGGGCGAGTCCAAAAAAAACTTCAATGCTTTTCCGATTTCATTCACATCCCCAAAGTTCTTCAATAAATAACCATTCCCTTCTATCAAATCAACAACAGTATCATCTCCAACTGTAGAGATGATTGGCATTGAATATGCCATCGCTTCATTAATCGCAAGTCCTCCTGTCCCAGGAAGAAGAAACACATCATCTTTTTCAAAAAAGGCCTTAACATCTTGACCATGTTTGGCTCCATGCATAATGATGCGGTCTACGGTGTTACTTGTTTGAATAGCGTTGGAAATTTTATCCTTCTCTGGCCCATCCCCTACAATATCAAAATAGACATCATAGCCCTGCTTGATCAAATTAGAAATAGCATAGACTGCCGATTCAACATATTTTCGATCCAGCAAAGCACCCACATACAAGAACCTTATGGGATGGTCAAATAGACGATTTGAACAAACCGCAGAACGTTTGCTGATAATCGATTCTATGTTAATTGTATTCTGTGCTACAAAAACTTCCTCTGACTTACGTCCTAGGCGCAAGAGATAATCCTTAAAAACAGACCCATACGTAATACATGCAGCCGCGTTTTTGTATGTATATTCAACCAGTACCTTTCTCAACTTAACAGTACGTCCACCCAAGGTATCTCTTGTATAATTGCAATCCCATATTACATAAGGAATGTGATGTCTTTTCAAATAAAAAAAAGCCCACCAGTAGGTAAGTACAACCACATGAAATTGCAAAACAACAATATCTGGTTTAGCTTCTTTAAATGCCTTTTTAAAGCCTTTGTAATACTTAAAGGTTATACCCCCTATTTGTTTACCAATAATTTGAAATGACCGTATTGAAAACTCAGACTCTGTTTCCTGACGTGATGCATTATTTTTTTCACGTCCATAATAGAAAGAAAACTGATGACCAATATCCTTTAACTTTTTCGAGAGGAGATAAAAAAAATCCTTTCTATAGCTGGGATAATTGTCATAAAGATATAATACTCTCATGCTCCAATGTTTTAAATTTGGACCACAAAATCTTCATCTAGCTTTTGTACTCCAAAGATTATTTTAATATTTCAAACTTATCTCTTTCTCTAAATCACTATCAATTCCACTAGTGTCCGGAGTATAATTATTACTCTTGGATAATTAGTATTAAGTGCTTTTTCATTCACACCGCTACTTAATTACTCTTTCAATAATTTTTTTCCATAAGATAATCCTAACTGCCCATATAGGGCCGGTCAACAAATACCAATAGAAATATGGCAGGTTCTTGAAGTTTTTCCAGATAATTAATCTTGCACCTGAAAGATCAAACTTCACATTATCAGGCATTACATCACACAAACAGGCTGATACTAGCATATATTTGATTCTCCTTAGCTGTATACGCTGGTCTGTATGATATGCTTTCTTTGAAATGAAACCATCTGTAATGTATGGCTTCATGATTGTGTAATAGTTATCAATATGAACTTGAAAAAGGTTATAACCTCTTTTCACACCAAAACTTTCGCTTTTACTCCATTCTTTTAACATCAAAACGCACCCTTGCTTTTTTTTCACAACTTGAAAGAACCAGTCCTCTTGACACAATTGCAGTTTGGAATAGCGCATCTTATCATCTATTGAGTCCCAATCTTCCTTCCATGCCCCAAAAGCCCAGATAGCGGTTGAAAAATAAGAAACATGAATTAAAAAATCATCAAGACTATGGCACTCAAGCTCATCTTTATTCTTGTCTGCATTAAAGATATTACCACACAAGAAATATAAGGGGATTCTATCGACAAGATGCTTTTTTACAGCGCCAAGCATATAAGTTAACGCTTCCCTTCCAATTAAGCGGTTATCGTTCATCAACTGCTTATACTCACCAGTTCCTCTATCTAATGCCAAAGTGAAGTTAGAGTCTCTTACATTCTCTTTATTTTTAAAATAATGAATATTGGGATAACGCGAAGCATAATCCTGTGCTACTTTGGCAGTGTCATCAGTAGAGGCATTGTCACTTATCACCACCTCGACCTCATCACCAAAGGAATCTGCGGTAACTATACTCTCCAATGTATGAGCCAAATTCTTATAGCGATTAAACGTTGGTATACAAATTGACAATATAGGTTCTTTCATATTTTTCCCATCAGTTTGAGTAATGATTGTCATTTGACTGAAACAATACCATTCCTTATCAAAAGACCCTTCTTTGTATTCTTGTTAAATATCATCTCTCCCTTATTACCACGTGTGGCTTCCGAATTATTTTTAACAAATTCTTCATCTTTCTTCACGTAAATTTCCACGTCACTCATGTTCTTTTTACCACATCTTTTAATATCAATGGCCTTGATGTCATTGAATCCATTCAATCCAAAAAGTGGCACATGGGTTGATTTGTCTGCAAAAATTCTTTCAAATTCCAGATTATCACACTCAGTTCCACTAATGAAAATAGCAGGAATGTCTTTCCAGTATTTAGATTCATAATGCAAGTTACAGTTCTTTATTGAAACATCATTAACAGCTAACTTTTGAGATTCCTTGTCGATGATACCCCAAAAACCATTATTGGCAAAAAAAACGCAGGGGGAAAAGTCCGTTCTTATATCACAACCGTATATTTTAACATTTGATATTTTTAACTGCGGTTTTCCATAAACATGCGATAAACGTGAGCATCCATAGAATCTTATTCCTCCTCGTGAAATCTTATCTTTACCTATCGTGCAATTACGAATAATAATATTGTAAATATCGCCAGAATGGTTT
>Ga0256407_10008843_pt1 | contig 14615 bp, 16 predicted proteins | sample RumenRJG_04DNA_FD_193489 | JGI IMG/M metagenome (GOLD analysis project Ga0256407, IMG submission 193489) | Bovine rumen microbial communities from Lethbridge, Alberta, Canada - RJG_04 | ecosystem: Host-associated > Mammals > Digestive system > Stomach > Rumen | place: Canada: Alberta... | reverse complement strand
CTTCTTGACACCTTGCTTGTCAATGGTGTAGCAGTTGACGGTGTCATTCTCGATCATGTGGCGGATTTTCTCTTGCGACTTCGCGCTGTGACACGGCATCAGGTTCTGGCCCAGCATGGTGCGGCCTTCCTTGTCGAAGGTGGCACGTGAGCGCTCGTTCATGAAAATCACTTTCCCCTCCAGGTCACACACGGTGATGGCACAATGGGTGCCCTCGGCCCACGCCAGGGCCTCTTCTATATCTTTAAAAAACTCGTTCTCCATCTCTTAATCAAATTTCACTAATCTGATTCACTAATCACTAATCAGTTGTAAATAAGTGAAACTCACTTGTTTACAACATTCACGGGCTTGCCGTCAAGGTAGGCGGCCACATTGCTGGTAATGACGTCCATCAGGCGCTTGCGTGCCTCATAACTGGTCCAGCCGATGTGGGGTGTGATGTAGCAGTTGCGGGCGGTGAGCAGCGGGTGGTCGGCTGCGGGCGGCTCAACGCTGGTACAGTCGATAGCGGCGGCATACAGGTGACCGCTGTTCAGGGCGTCGGCCAGGTCTTGCTCGTTGATGAGGGCGCCACGTGCCATGTTGAGCACGATGGATCCCTGTTTCATCAGCGCCAGCCCCTTGGCGTTAATCATTCCAGTGGTGTCGGCATTGAGCGGGCAGTGCATGGTGAGCACGTCGCTGGTGCGCAACAGGTGCTCCAGGCTGTCGGCTTTGATGATGCCCTCGGGTAACTGCTCCTGGCTCTTGCTGGTATAGGCCATCACGCGCATGTTCATTGCCAGAGCCATACGGGCCACGGCACCGCCGATATTGCCCAGGCCGACGATACCCATCTGCTTGCCTGCCAACTCGATAAGAGGTGTGTTGAAATATGCGTAACTGCCGCAGTTGGTCCACTTCAGGTCGTGAGCCTCGTCGGTATAGTGCTGGGGCTGCCAGCAGATGTTGAGCAGGTGGGCAATGGTGAGTTGTGCCACGCTGTCGGTGCTGTAGGCCGGCACGTTGGTAACGATGATGCCACGGCGGGCGGCCTCGGCGCTGTCCACGACATTAAAGCCCGTTGCCATCACGCCAAGGTATTTCAGGTCAGGTAACTGCGCGATGGCGGCAGCATCGACCGGGACCTTGTTGGTCAGTACCATTTCGGCATCACGACAACGCTCAACCACGGTGTCGGCAGTGCCGAAGTCATAGATGTCACAGGGGGCCAGAGCCTTCATGGGCTCCCACGAGAGGTCGCCGGGATTGCCGGCATATCCGTCCAGAATAACGATTTTTCTCATAATTATATAGTTATAGGTTTTTAGTTATAGGCTTTTCTGATTTTATTCAATGACAAAATTAAGTAAAAATGCCCAAATGACAAAAAATATCGTTAATTTTGCAGTTTGGTATAACAAATAACAGAGGACAGCGTAATGGATAGCAAATTACTGGTTGAAACGGTCGCCGACCATCTGGGACGGAAAACCGAAGACGTGGATAAACTGCTGGGCGCCCTTGCCGGTGTCCTGGCTGCGCGCTGCAGCGAGATGGACAATGTGGTCATTCCCGCCTTTGGCACCTTCGAGCCCCGAAAGCGCAACGAGAGGGTGATGGTTCACCCCTCCACCAAGCGGCGCATGCTGATTCCACCCAAGGTGGTGCTGGGCTTCAAGGTGAGCAATGTGTTGAAATCTAAACTCAAATAAGCGGGAAAGGAGAAACAGAGCATGAATGCCAAGATCACATTAGTAGAACTCTCGGAGTTGATGGCTGCATCGACGTCGACGTCCCGCAAGGTGTGCGAGTTGTTCCTTCGTGAATTGTTCGCTACGATTTCCCAGGCGCTGATCCAAGGCGAGACGGTCAAGGTCAAAGGTATCGGCACCTTCAAGATCACTGCTGTCAAGCCTCGCAAGAGCGTGAATGTAGTCACGGGTGAGGATATCCAACTGAATTCTCATAATAAATTGACCTTTACTCCCGACAAGTCGCTTGCCGCAGCGGTGAATCAGGCCTTTGACCAGTTTGAGGCTGTCTTTCTCGATGATGCTGTGACCGAGGAGAAATTGGCCGAAATTGACCAGCAATACCCGTCAATTTTCAAGAATGGTGATGAAGAGGGCAAAGAGGTTGCCGAGACCCCCAAGTCCGAGCCTGTGGCGCCCGTTCAGCCGGAGGCGGAACAGCCCGCTCCTGTCCAGGAAGTGGAGCCCGCTCCCGAGCCCGTTGTGGCTCCCGAGCCTGCACCCGCACCTGCACCTGCACCCAAACCGATAGAACCCAAGCCTGAGCCCGTTCCCGCACCTGTGGAGCCTGCACCCGCACCAGTGGCACCTGCACCCGAACCTGTGGAGCCTGCTCCCAAACCTCGGGTAGCCCCGGCAATGGCGCGACCTGTCGATCATCCCGCTGCCGCAACAGCGGCTGGCGATGCCCAACCGGCTGTTGAGCGCAAGCCTATGCTTGTAGGCATCCCCATCGAGGGCCCCAGCAAACCCGTTCCAGAACCTGAACCCGAAGAGGAGACCGTTGCCGACAGGCATTTCTACCGTCCTGAGCCCCGCAATGTGTACACACCCACTCCCGAACAAATCGAGGAGGCTACGCACCGTCCCAAGCGCTATTGGCTATGGATACTGCTGGGTGCTGTCGCCGTGGGAGCACTCGTGTGGTTGCTTGCCCGTGGTGGCGGTGAAGGCAACGTCGATGAGCAGCAACCGCCGCAAATCGTGGCTGCCGACACGCTGACCGACGAGCAGGTCCAGCAGATTGAGATGGAGAAGAAAGCCGAGGCCGAAAAGGCTGAGGAGTCCCGTGTCAACAGCGAGGAGAAGGTTAAAAAAGCCGTCAACGAGACTATCGAGAAGGACGGAAAAGGCGATAGCCAGGCCAAGGCCGACAAATCTGAGAAACCCGCCGACACTGGCAAGCCGGGTCAATCGTCGGGCGAAGTCACCGATGTGGTGACCTCACAGATTGTGCTCACCACGCTGTCCGAGAAGCACTACGGCAGCCCGTGGTTCTGGGTATACATCTACGAGGAGAATGTGGCACGCGGCATCATCCACGACCCGAACAACATCCGTCCGGGCACTAAGGTGGTGATTCCGCCGGCATCGAAGTACGGCATCGACCCCAAAGACAAGGCCGCTCTACGCAAGGCCCAAATCAAGTCGATGGAGTATCTGAAATAGTCGTTGGCCGTAAGGTCCAGCATGCAATAAACCGGGGTGGTCCGAATCTGCGCAATGCGTGACGGGCCTCCCCGTTTTTTGCAGTTGGTTATAGCCCTGCAGGGGCTAATGTTAATTATGCGAATATATGAACTTGTTTAATTATCCGTGCGATAGCACGGTTATGCTACCGAGTGGCAATTATGATTGAGCGCTCGAGTTTAGGGCTTAATCAATGGTGTAGATAGGGGGAGGGTAGTGTCACCGTGTTGTAGGCACTGTCCATGAGGTGTGCACACTCGGCGGCAATCAGATGGCCATCATCGTAGTAGTAGTGCAGGTCGCTGCCCAACTTGGGGTCGTGGCTGTAATCGTGGACATGTTCCATCCCGAAGATGGCGTCCATCATGTACAGGTCGTTGCTGCTGATAGCCTCGTAGCCGTAGTGCGGCGGGATGATGATTTGGTAGTCGGTGCCCATGCTGGTGAGCACATCGGCAATCTGGCGCAATATCGACTCGACCTGCGGTGTGATTTTGTCAGGGCAGGGCATTTCTTTCAGGGGGCGTTGATACATGGCCATGTGCTCGGGAGTGAAGAACTGGTCGGGGTCGACGGCGATGATGGAATCGGCCCACGCATAATAGCCCTCGTTGATCGACTCGATGCGTGTGGGGATATCGGTGGTGGCATAGCCGTCGTCGAGCATGCGCTGGGTCATCGCGCCGGGCGCAATCAGATAGGCTACAATCTCGGGTCGGCGGTAAGCGTTGAAAAACAACTGGTGGAACTTCCACCACGACACTTCGGAGGCCGTTTCGGGGTGCTGGACGAACAGCACGTCCCCGTCGAGCGGGCGGCGCATGAGCATCTCGTCTTCCATCACGATGAGGGCATGCTTGATTTTGACCTTGTGGCGTGCCAGGTAGTACAATTTGTTGAGGATGCCGTACAGCGTCTCGCGTGATGCGTTGAAGTGGAAGGGGCGGGCATCGGCGGGCAGGTGCCGCTGCCAGTCCTTGATGCGGTAGTAGCCTGACAGCGACGACCCGAAGATGAAGGAGTCGAAGTGGTTGTCGGGGTTAAAGTACTCGTAAGACTCGATGGTGACAAAACCCCAGTTGGTGGTCAGGGCAATCGTGTCGCCGGGCGGGTAGACCTGGCCCTTGTATGGCTTGACGACATGAAACGGGTCGCGCACGATATAGAAGGCCACCAGCAAGATGACCGGCAGCAGTGCCACCAGGCTGCGCACGACAAACCGTTTCATTCCGCTGCCGCTCATGACGGTGTCAGTATCGGTTGATGATGTCGGCGATGGCGATGGCATCGTCGGGTGTGATGGGATGGGCGATGGGCAGCGACACCACCTCGTCGGCCAGGCGTTCGGTCACGGGCAGGTCGATGTGGCGCAGGCCCTGATAGCACGGTTGCTTGTGGGCCGGGGTTGCATAATGGATATCGGTGCCGATGCCGTTGCTGTCCAGATAGGCGCGGAAGGCGTCGCGGTCCTGGGCGCGCACCACGAACTGGTGCCAGATCTGCTTCATGCCGTCGAAGAAGGCGGGTGCCGTGACGCGCGGGTTGTCGATGTGTGCGGCATAGGCCTTGGCTACCTCGTTGCGGCTGTCGTTCTCGTGGTCCAGGTGGCGCAACTTGACGCGCAGCATGGCGGCCTGTATCTCGTCCAGGCGGCAGTTGTAGCCCTGATAGATGTTGTGGTAGCGGTAGTCAGACCCGTAGTTGGCAAGTGCGCGTACGATGGCCGCGAGGGTGTCGTCGTTGGTCACCACGGCACCTCCGTCGCCCAGGGCACCCAGATTCTTGGTAGGGTAGAAACTGATGCCTGCCGCATTGCCCAGTCCGCCGGTGGCACGGGTGCCGTTCAGCCCCGGCACTGCGCTTATGGCTCCGATGGCTTGGGCATTGTCCTCGATGAGCAGTAAACGTTGGTCACGTGCCACCTGCATCAACTGCTCGTCCCAGCATGGGGTGCCGTACAGATGCACCGGCATGATGGCGCGTGTGCGTGGCGTGATGAGCCCCTCAAGCAGGCTTGAGTCGAGGTTCATCGTGTCCTCGCGCGGGTCACACAGCACGGGCACCAGGCCGTTGTCGCTGACGGCGAGCACGCTGGCGACATAGGTGTTGGCCTGGACGATGACCTCATCGCCATCGGCCAGGACTCCCATCTCCTTGTAGGCGCGCAGGATGAGCCGCAGCGCGTCCAGACCGTTGCTCACGCTGATGCAATGGCGCGCCTGGCAGGTGGCGGCGATCTCCTGTTCCAGCAGTTCGGTTTGGGTGCTGTGCAGGTAGCGCCCCCGCTCAATCACGTCGCAGGCGGCTGCTTTGAGTTCCTCCATATAGGGCGCATTGGAGAGCGCCAAGTCCAGGAATGGATATCGTTTCATCTATTATAAATATCGGTGGTGTTAGTCCTTGCCTGCGTGTTTCAATAGCAGGAATTGGTCATAATTTCTCACGTAGTCTTCCTCGTCGTAGTGGTGCGAGGCCAGCGCCAGGCACACCGAGCCCGAGGAGAAATTCTGCAGCGTGCGCCAGATGCCGGGCACGACGAGCAGGCCCTGGTAGGGGCGATTGAGCGTGTAGGTCTTCTTGTTGGTCCCGTCGTCGATGGTGACATCAAAACTGCCGCTGATGGCGATGATGAACTCGTGGCACGTGTAGTGGCTGTGGCCCCCGCGTGCAGCACCTCCGGGTACGTCATAGATATAAAAGGTGCGCTGGATGTCAAAGGGGAGGTCTCTGCCGTTGTTCACTGCTGTGAGGTTGCCGTTGGCGTGGTGGTGCCGGTCGAGGGCAATTATTTTGCAGTCATCAATATGTGACTGGTTGTGGATACGGATTCTATCAATACTATTCAAGTCTTCCATCTTTTATCGCTTTATATTCTTCAAAATCTTCGATATAGTCATTAGGGTCATAATAGGTGCTGGAGAGCACCATGGCTACCGAGTTGGTCGAGAAATTGTCGATATGGCGCCAGTTCATCCGGGGAATGTACAGGCCCACCTGCGGTCGTGCCAAGTGGTAGGTGTGTTCGGCGATGCCGTCGTTGACCACCACGTCGAAACTGCCGCTCAAGGCCACGATGAACTCGTCCTGCTCCCTGAAGGCATGGCCGTCGCGCCACATGCCGCTGGGCACGTCATATATCCAGTAGTTGCGCATCACCTTGAACGGCACGTTGATGCCGCTCTCGATGACGGTGAGGTTGCCGCGCGGGTCCTTGACCTTGGGCAGGTCAATCAGGTGAACACTATTTTTCTTATCAGATGCCATTCTGAGCAAGTTTAATCAGGTATTGGCCGTAGTGGTTTTTCTTCATCGGCTCGGCCAGTTCCATCAACTGTTGGGCGTTGATCCATCCCTTACGGAAGGCGATTTCCTCGAGTGCTGCAACTTGAACACCCTGCATGTTCACGATGGTGCCGATGAAGTTGGAGGCATCGGCCATCGATTCGCTCGTACCGGTGTCCAGCCAGGCAAAGCCGCGGCCAAGCGTCTGCACATGGACGCGTCCCTGTGACAGGAATTCCTGGTTCACCGTGGTGATTTCGAGTTCGCCGCGGGCACTGGGCTTGATGTGCTTGGCGATTTCCACCACATCGTTGGGGTAGAAATAGAGGCCTGTCACGGCATAGTTGCTCTTGGGATGCTCGGGTTTCTCCTCTAGGCTGGTGGCATTGCCCTTGTCGTCAAATGCTACCACGCCGAAGCGGTTGGGGTCCTTGACGGCATAGGCCCACAGGGTGCATACGTCCTTCTCCTGGGTGCGCTGCACGGCGTCGAGCAGCATGCTCGTGAAACTCTGGCCATAGAAGATGTTGTCGCCGAGTACCAGGCAGACGTTGTCGTCGCCGACAAACTCCTCACCGATGATGAAGGCCTGTGCCAAGCCCTCGGGGCGGGGCTGCTCGGCATACTCGAAGCGTACCCCCAGTTCCTCGCCACTGCCAAGCAGACGGCGGAACATGGGCAGGTCCTGAGGTGTTGAGATGATGAGAATCTCGCGGATGCCGGCAAGCATCAGCACCGAGATGGGGTAGTACACCATGGGCTTGTCATAGATGGGTATCAACTGCTTGGAGATTCCCTTGGTCACTGGGTAAAGTCTTGTTCCCGAGCCACCTGCCAGTACAATTCCTTTCATATCGTGCTTTGTATTGAGTCGGTTAATGATTTCGGCGATTGGTTTTGAATTGGCGAAGATACTAACTTTTTCACAACACACCAAGCATTAGGTGCTAAAATTCTTATTCCCGCATTGGCTTGGCTTGTCGGCATGGGTGGCCAAGCCCTTCATTCACATCATTTTCACCTTGGGGGCAAGGCTAAAAAATGCGGTTACAGATTGCAGCAAATCGGTGCGGATTGGCGAAAGAATGACGTATTTTCGGCCAAAAGTGTCAAAAAATCTAAATAGGGCTCAATAAATCGAAAATTTGATAGGATTTTATAGTGCGGGCGTGATAAATTTGCAGTACTTTTGTGGCGGTAAAAAGATTGTTTAACCGTTTGTCTACACAAACCAATTATTAAGAATATGACTGACAACAAGAGTTTAATGGAGAACATGAGGTTGACCTATAGGCCCAAACTGCCCGTCACCCTCAGGTGCCCTGTGCGCGCGGTCGAGGGAGAACCCACTCAGTCTGTGGCCGACCAGGATGCTATTAAAGAACTTTTCCCAACCACCTATGGCATGCCTGAACTGACCTTTGAACGCGATGATTCGGCCATGCCGCCCGAGAAACCTTTCAATGTGGGTGTAATCCTCAGCGGCGGCCAGGCTCCCGGTGGCCACAATGTGATTTGTGGTCTCTATGACGGCATCAAGGCGTTGAACAAGTACTGCCGTCTGTTCGGCTTCCTGGGCGGACCTAACGGTCTTGTCAAGCATCGCTACATTGAAATCACAGGCGACATGATTGAAGAGTACCGCAATACCGGTGGCTTTGATATTATCGGCTCGGGCCGCACCAAACTTGAAAAGCCTGAACAGTTTGAGGCCGGTCTGCAGATTCTGCGCGAACTCAAAATCACGGCTCTGGTAATTATCGGTGGTGATGACAGCAACACCAATGCCGCCATTCTGGCCGAATACTACAAGGCTCATGATTCCGGCGTGCAGGTTATCGGTGTGCCCAAGACCATCGACGGTGACCTCAAGAACGAGCACATCGAGATTTCGTTCGGTTTTGACACCGCAACCAAGGTTTACAGTGAACTCATCGGCAACGTGGCCCGTGACTGTAATTCGGCCAAGAAGTACTGGCACTTCATGAAGTTGATGGGACGCTCAGCGTCACACATCGCCCTGGAGTGCGCCTTGCAGACCCGCCCCAACTACTGTATCATCAGCGAGGAGGTGGAGGCCCGCGAGAGGACCCTGCACGACATCGCAGAGGAGATTGCCACCATCGTTGTCAAGCGCCATGATATGGGTATGGACTACGGTACAGTCCTCGTCCCTGAGGGCATCGTGGAGTTCGTTCCCACAATGAAGAAACTCATTGCCGAGTTAAACGAGATGCTGACGAAATTCCCCGAGATTTCACAACTGCGTGAAATGGAGCAGAACAACTTCGTGCGTGAGCATTTGTCCGAGGAGAACCGCATCGTTTACGATTCGCTCCCCGAGGAAGTGGCCCGCCAGTTGGCGTTGGACCGCGACGAGCACGGCAACGTGATGGTATCCCAGATCGAAAGCGAGCGTCTGCTCAGCAGCATGGTGGCCCATGTGCTTGACATGCGTGCCCAGGCTGGCGAGATTGAACCCATCAAGTTCAAGACGCAGCATCACTTCTTTGGATACGAGGGACGTGCATCCTTCCCCTCCAACTTTGATGCCGACTATTGCTACTCGCTGGGTTACAATGCATCCCATCTTATCTTTGTGGGCGCTACCGGTTACATGTCAGCCATTACCCACCTGGGACGCAAGGCTCAGGATTGGGTGGCCTGTGGTGTGCCCATTACCATGATGATGAACATGGAACGCCGCAGCGGTAAGGACAAGCCTGTTATTCGCAAGGCGCTGGTTGACCTTGAGGGTGCTCCCTTCAAGCACTTTGTTGAGAACCGCGACAAGTGGGCGCTCGAGACGTGCTACATCTATCCCGGCCCCATCCAGTTCTTCGGTCCTGAGGAGTTGGTGGACAAGATTTCCTACACGCTCTTCTTTGAGCAGTTCGGCAAGGAATGACAAAACTCTGGCTTATCGTCCCAAGGGCTCCCCGCCCGATAGACTGTAAGTATATAGTTTAACTTCTAAACAGCTTGCTCCCCGTCCCTGGTGTTCAGGAGGCGGGGATTTGCTTTGGCTGTGGGCAATAAAGCACAGGCCTTCTCGTTTATTGAATAGTATTGTCACATTAATTAAAAAACAAACAACAAAACAAGGATACTGATTATGTTTTCAGGAATCGTAGAAGAAGCAGCGCGCGTTGTCGCCCTGCGCAAGGATGGCGGTAATCTGCACATCACACTCAGGTGCAGTTTCACCGACGAGTTGAAAATTGACCAGAGCGTCTCGCACAATGGCGTGTGCCTCACCGTCGTGGAACTGCCCGGCGACGGCACTTACACCGTCACCGCCATCCAGGAAACGCTCGACCGCAGCAACCTGGGCCTGCTCAAGGTGGGCGATGAGGTCAACGTGGAGCGCTCGATGCTCATCGAGGGTCGTCTCGACGGACACATCGTCCAGGGACACGTCGACCAGACCGCTGTGTGCACCGCTGTCGAGGAGGTGGACGGCAGCCATTACTTCACCTTTAAATATGAGGTGGCGCCCGAGATGGCCCGCAAGGGCTACGTCACTGTCGAGAAGGGCAGCGTGACCGTCAACGGCGTGTCGCTCACCGTGTGCAACAGCGAACGCGACAGTTTCCAGGTCGCCATCATTCCCTACACCCGCGAAATCACCAATTTCCACTGCATCGAGGTGGGCACTGTCGTCAACCTGGAGTTTGACATCATCGGCAAGTATCTTGCCCGTCTGATGGAATTTGCCCTCTGACAGTAAAGTCGGAGCATAACGGATGACAGTTTAAAGCGAACGGCTATGAAGAAGATAGGCATCATCAGTGACACCCATGCATGGTGGGACGACCGCTACGCCCAGCACTTCGCCGACTGTGACGAGGTGTGGCATGCCGGCGACATCGGCAGCGACGAACTCGCCGACCGCCTCGAGGCCATAGCACCCGTGTTCAGGGCCGTGTGCGGTAACGTCGACGGCGCTACGTTGCGGCGGCGCTACAAGGAGATGGAAATCTTTGAAGTCGAGGGAGTCAAGGTGGTGATGACGCACATCGGCGGCTATCCCGGCAAGTATGCTCCGGGCATCCGCCAACGGCTCGAACTGTCAAGGCCAAAACTGTTCGTGTGCGGCCATAGCCATATCCTCAAGGTCATGCCCGACCGCTCGCTGGGATGCCTCGTGGTCAATCCCGGCGCTGCAGGGGTGCAGGGTTGGCAGGTGGTGCGCACCCTCGTGACCCTCACCCTGGATCAGGGAAACATTACCCATGCCCAAGTCATCGAATTAGCAAAATGAAAAAGACGTTATACTTATTGATGTTGCTGCTGGCTGTGATGGCAACCGGATGCCACAGCAGCGAGAAAAACTACCGCGAGGCCTACGAGAAAGCCATCGAACGGCGGCAGTCGGGTTACGGTGCCGAGGCCTATGCCGAAATCGAAGCCGAGCGCATGCGCAACACCACCGTCATCAACGGCGACAGCGTGAGGCTCGTCTACGTGGACACCAATGTAGCGCTCGACTCGGCCGATGTCGCCAAGACCTATAATGTCGTGGTCGCATCGTTCACGCAGCAGATCAATGCCAAGAGTTACCGCGACCGCCTGCGCAGCGAGTGCGGCTTCCCCAGTTACATCCTCTACGGTGGCCCCGAGAAACTCTACTTTGTCGTCGTTCAGGGGTTTGACAACAAGGAAGATGCTGCGTCGCTACTGCGCGACATCGACACCAAGGTTTGCCTTAAGGTCATGGAGCGCAAGCCCTGGATCCTCCGTCGGCCTTGAGCGGAATTTGGCTAAGGTGCAACGTTGACGAGAAATCAAAAAAACTTTTCCGGCAACTTGAATTCTCTTGGATTTCTTGCGAACAAATGCGTGTAATCCCTATTTCGCCCGTCATTGTGATGCTGTAAAGAGAATTGGAACTTCAATAAACAAGCGAGGGACGCTGTAACAGCGTCCCTCGTGTTGTCGTTATGTGCAGGGTGGGGGATTACCTCACGCGGCCCTGGTAACTGCCGTCGCGGGTGTCCACCTCGATGATCTCGTCGGTGTCGATGAACAGGGGCACGCGAACGGTAGCGCCGGTCTCGACGGTGGCGGGCTTCAGGGTGTTAGTGGCGGTGTCGCCTTTCACGCCAGGCTCAGTGTAAGTGATCTTCAACTGGGTCTTGATGGGCATCTCGGCGAACAGCACGGTCTCGGTCGAAGCGTCGCTGACAACCTCAACAATGTCGCCTTCCTTCATATAGTCGGCGCCGGTGATCAGGTCCTTGCTGATGGGAATCTGCTCAAACGTCTCGTTGTTCATGAACATAGCGTCCTGTCCGTCCATGTACAGGTACTGATAGGGGCGACGCTCAACGCGCACGTCCTCAAGTTTCTCACCGATGTTGAAACGGCGCTCCAGCACGCGGCCGTCAACCACGTTTTTCAGTTTGGTGCGCATGAAGGTGTTACCCTTACCGGGCTTTACATGAAGGAATTCGATGCAGAAATACAGATCGCCGTCCATGCGGATGCACGTTCCGTTCTTGATGTCTTGAGCATTAATCATAATCGTAGAAATTGTACTATTATTTTTTGTGAATATTGTTTGTTCTCAGCGTTTTGTGGGTGCAAAAGTAGTGATTTTGAGAAAAAAAACAAAAACTTTTCCGTAAAAATGCGTCAGGATTTGTGTAATTTGAAAAAAAGGACTAATTTTGCACCGCATTTTGCGAAAATTTTACGGAACAACTAAAAATCAGAGATAGAAATGAAAAGAACATTCCAACCCTCGAACCGCAAGAAAGCCAACAAGCATGGCTTCCGTCATCGCATGCGCACCGCCGACGGCCGCAAGGTTCTGGCCCGTCGCCGCGCTAAGGGTCGTTACAGCCTCACTGTAAGCGACACTGTTTACAAGTAATCCCCTGTGAAGGGTTGCCGCCACGATGGCGGTACTTCGAACGCATCAAGCCGTTATGGTCTCTCGGGACTGTAACGGCCTTTGTTGCATCTTGAGTGTACTTGTTGTCAGATTTCCTTGATGACGCGACACGGGTTGCCCGCAGCGACGACGTTGGCGGGGATGTCGTGGGTCACGACCGAGCCGGCGCCTATGGTCACGTTGTCGCCGATGGTCACGCCGGGCAGGATGGTCACGTTGCCCCCAATCCACACATTGTCGCCGATGGTGACAGGCTCGCCCCACTCGCGGCGCGAGTTGCGCTCCACAGGGTCAGTGCTGTGGCACGCCGTGTAGATGCCCACATTGGGACCCACAAAGCAATCGTCGCCGATGGTCACCCGGGCCTCGTCGAGCACCGTGAAGTTGAAGTTGGCAAAGAAGCGCTTGCCCACGCTGATGTTGCTGCCGTAATCGCAGTAGAACGGCTGGTTGATCAGGATGTTGTCGTCGCCCACGTGTCCCAGCAGCGACTTGAGCATCGCCGTGCGTTCGGCGCGCATGGACGGCAGCAACTGGTTATAGCGGTGAATCACATCCTTGCACGCATTCAATTCCCTAAGCAACTCGGGGTCGGTCGCCGAATACACCTGCCCGGCCAGCAATTTCTCTTTCTCAGTCATAACAGTCAATTCTTTTTGCAAAAGTACGCAGAAAAATCAACCTGGACAATCCCCGGCAGCGGAAATTGGACAATGATTCGCAGTTGAATATTAGGTATTAGTTGGCAGTGGGTGTAATGACTGGCAGGGGAATCTAGAGAATGACCTGCAGGGAAAATCCGGCCACGGCACCAGCCCATGGCGACGGCAACGCCCGAGACAAAGGGGACAAAAAAAATCAGCACTACTCTCCCGAGCCATGCTGACAATCATGTTTAACCCTAAAAAACCTCCAAAAATTATGAGTTCGAACCTATATCTGCAATTACCGTGCCAACTATGGCTGTGGCGTAAGTTTTTGGTATACAGTATATTCCTTGTGGGTAATCTGAAGTGGTTTCATTAAATTGCCATACATGGCAGGCTGTATGCCTCTCTCATCAGGGCTTATATCGAGGGGGGACTATTCTGGGTTTTATTGGCAAGGTATGCGGAAAAGGAAACGGGTGACCCATTAGGGGGCTCCCGTTTCCTTTTCTTTTGGTCGATGGTGGAGCGCTTTTAGGCGCTTGGTTGTGGAGAGTTGCTGTGTTGTTGTCAGTCGCCGTCGCTGTTCATGATCAGGTTAAAGGCATTTATGAGTTCTTGGGCGCTCTTGACGCATAAATCTTCGTCTATGGTGGCGTCTCCCTTGACGGACTTGTGGACGCCGTGCTTGCCAAAGTAAATACGTGTCTCGGCGATGTCGCCTTCAAACGCGTCGTTGCTCTGGAAGAAGAACAGCAGCATTGTCTCCTTGTCAAAGAGGAATTCCTGATAGAACTTTCGGGCCGCAATATTAAAACTCCGGGTGATCAGATAGGGCTTGTAGATGTATAAACCGGTCTCAGGGTCTTCATCGAGTGTGAAATAGTAGTGGATGACATCCTCGGTGGGACCGCTTCCCGGAATGACGTAATGGCTGGAAATCTCCATGTCGCTGCGCGGCACGCTAAGTTCGTCGGCTTGGCTGTTGAGTTCCACTTGCTCTTTAGCGGCGCTATAGGCGGCTCTGATGCTGGCGATTTCATCCTGGGTTACCTCTTGGGCCTGGATTGGCATGGACAGCGATGCTGTTAAGCACACGATGACAGTGATGAAAAACTTGGTCATGTTGATGAGGGGTTTTAGGTGAACAATATCAGTTTCTATTCTTTACCTTGAAGGCTTTCTCGATGTCTTCCTTGGTCAGCACTGACAGTTCGTCGTCGCTGATGTTGCGCTTGGCCGTCAAGCGGTTGGCTTGCTGCTCGACGGCTCGTTCAAAGATGTTGCGCACATAGCGGGCGTTGCCGAAGTTCTTAGTCTTGTGGGCCACGACATCGTTGAGTTTATTCTTGAGCAGTTGCTCGGCATCGTCGGTGATGGTGTACTGGTTCTTCCTCAGGTACAGATGGAAGATGTCCAACAATTCTTGCTCGGTGTAGTCGGGGAAGTTGATGTATCGGGTGAAGCGCGACTGCAGGCCCGGGTTGGAGTCGATGAAGCGTTTCATCTCGTCGGGATAGCCGGCAATGATGACCACGAGTCTGTCGCGGTCATCCTCCATGCGCTTGAGCAGGGTGGAGA
>Ga0256407_10008842_pt1 | contig 14616 bp, 13 predicted proteins | sample RumenRJG_04DNA_FD_193489 | JGI IMG/M metagenome (GOLD analysis project Ga0256407, IMG submission 193489) | Bovine rumen microbial communities from Lethbridge, Alberta, Canada - RJG_04 | ecosystem: Host-associated > Mammals > Digestive system > Stomach > Rumen | place: Canada: Alberta... | reverse complement strand
AACCAGAGCAGTTCGTACAGGTGTCCCTGCTCTACGAAGTTCAGGTCGGTGGAGGGACTAAAGGCTATTTTGGTGACCGCGCTTTCATGGCCCTGTCCCAAGTCTATGCCAACGGTGTAGCCCACCTGCAGCCCCTTGCCTGCCGTGGCGGGGTTGCCGTCGAATATATTCTCCAGTTTGGTGTTGTCCATACCATTGGCCATGTGACTGCCTGTCAGCATCTGCTCATGACCGTCGCTGTCAGTGGTGTAGAATTGCAGTTCTGCTAGCGACGAACGGTTGTTATGCGGGGCATGATAGCGCAGGTAACGATACTTCTTGGTGGAATTTACGTTGAATGTGGTCATTCCGTATGGCATGCTGGAAACGACGGCCAGCGTATCGGCATCACGAAAGTCCTCTGTCATGGATGCCTCGAAGGTGGCACCTCTCATATACCCCCACGTGTCAGTGATATACGAACAGAGCGGATATTTGCGATTGACACGGACAGTCTGATTCTCATGCGCTGAAGAAACGAAAAATCGTTTCACGCCGTTCTCCCCAACAAGGAACGGACAGGTCAAGAAGACCCTCTTACCCGATCTGATGGTAGCTGCCACACAGACGGAACCGCTGCCTACACCATGGAAGGTGACTTGCCCGCCATCGGCCTTAGCCATTGCCACTGGCATCCAGTCGGCACCTGAAAGATAGGCGCAAAGGAAAACCTGTCCAGTATTGTCCGTCGGCAGCGTGACATCTGCCGTCAGACCGTACTCTTTCGACACATCCCTGACGAAAGGACTGGCAAGCACGCCTTTGGAAATCGGCCTTTCCACATTGCATACTTCATGACAGATTCTATAGACCTTAACGGGAGTCTTACTGGTCTTGACGAGATAAGGGCAATGGTCCTGCTCACGGATCTTGTATCGTGGCAGGAACTTGGAGGCATCGATGGGATTGAACTGCCTGGCCACCGTATCCTGCTCCCAGACGGTATATGTGTCACCGCTGGCCATCACCATTGACACCCATGCATGGCTCTTGTTGCTATAGTCGGCCCACATGGGGGTAACATCTATGACCGACGGGATGCAGAGGGCCCGCAGCACGGCAGCAAGCAGCACGCACCGTTGGCCACATTCAGCACGGCCTATGGTCTGACAGGTCAGCGGGTCAAGTGTGTAGGGGCAATAGTCGTTTGAAAGAACTACCGCCTTAAAGACAGAATCTTTCACAATGGCAAAGGCTCGCCTCATATCGGTGATTCCCTCTATGAGTGGCCCATATTGTTTGCGTAATGGCTGCCGCCAAGGCTGTCCGATATGCTCATCGTTCACACGATAGGGCAGAATATATCGGCAGAACTGGCCGAAGGAGATTTTATCTCTCCATGCAGCCTGCTCCCAGGCTGCAAAGGCCTCATCGACATTGGCTTTCAGGAAGGTATTATCCACGACGGCGCTGTCAGACATAAAGGCTACTGTGCCGCCTTTTGCCGCATCATTCCATCCAGCCTGTAACTCACGTATTCCCGTCGTTTTCTTTATCGTGCATACAAAGTCCGCATATCTCTCCATCGGCTCACCCTCCGGTGACAGGTGCCCGTCCATATTGTCAATGAGGAAGAGGGCAGCCCGATACTTCAGGCTGTCTCCCTCCTGTTCGGAGTACTGACGGAGCACATCTGCGTACTTCTCGCGATAGGATGGTTGAGCTGATGCTACAGAAAACATCATAACAGCAGCAAGCCCATACAGAATTTTGTTAGTCATCTCTTCACCTTTTTTTAAACATCGCCTTATAACCTATCATCAGGTGTCTTTTCGTCATTCTGACAGGCTCCTTTTCCCATTGCCAGAACTTCAGCATTTTCTCCTTGATATTTTTTGTCTGACCTTCTGCTTCAGATACGCGGTTTTCATATATAAATTGTTCAATATCCTTCAGATCCATGGTCATCTTGCTATCACTGATATTTACAGGTTCTGGATAATCTCCTGTTTCAATATAGCAAAACACTCCGTCGGGAGTGACCGTTGTCGATATGCTGTCATTTTCTATCTGATAAGTCCCTTTAATCCTGACTGTCGTCAGACGATGGCTGGAAGGAGAGGTCTTGAATTTTCCGCTTTGTGGACTGGAGTAAGAATCTGCCACGTAAGATACACTATTCCTGCCGTTGATTTTTACCTCAAACATGCCATTTTTCATGAATTTGCACTGGCCACTCATGCGGTCTGATTTGAACCCAAGTGAGCCAAGAAACTCCTCTGAGCATTTCCATTTACCAACAATATTCTGTGCATGAGTACAACAGGAAAAGTAGATGGATAATACAACTAGGAAAAGCATTAAATACCGTTGCATATCACTTCTGGAGTTTTTGGGAATATATAGAGATTTGATGTATCAAACATGCCTATAGTATTCCAACTACTATGAGTAAGCACATTGTAGAAAAAACGATTCACCCCTCCTGATTGCTCATAAAAAGCAGGGCATAACATCATGAACGGGTAATTCTGATTTCTGGCCTCACTTAGACTGATGTTTAGCAGTTGATACTTTGACCTTATGAATATATCTACAAGATAAACCTCGACATAATTATCACCAATACTTTTGTCCCAAAAAGCCTCGTATTCTTGAATAAAACTACTATTGAAAATATTTGGCAAAGCATGAGCCACACTATAGATATTAACTAGATGAATAGAGTAACCATACTCAGGGTTTCCGGAAATGTTATGTAAATCCTCAATAACTTCTCCTTCGCTATTTTCATGCCAGTTATAACCACCAGTCATATCCGGGTGCATCTTTTTTATATGGTTGTCGACCCTATCTACTAAATCATTAAAATTATCATCAGAAAAGAGTTTGTGACATTTCGGGCAATCAATCCAAAAAAGAAAACTCTGATTTGAAGTTCCATCATCATCACCCATAATATCAAATCCTATTCCCTCGCTTGCAGTATTCTGCCCCATAACCATGTTGCTGCCAATCAATGCTGGTAAAATACTCAGCATAAGTAAGGTGAGAAGTAATATTCGTTTCATCGTGCACCTCCTTCCTTGACAATAAGAGAATGGAATATCTGCTTGCCTGCCATAATGTTCAGCACATATCTGCCAGGTTTTATAGCGGGGGACACTGTCAACTGTTGGGTACCGCTGTCCATTTGACCGCAGTCCTGTTGCCACACTATGACTCCGTTGATATTGAAAATCCTAATTTTTACAAGCGATTGCTCAAGAAGGTCAAAATCAGTAGTGAAACTATTTTCAAATGGATTCGGCATGACGGTGATGAGGTCCATCGCATCTTGTTGTCCCTCTGACTGCTGCCCTTCACGCATCAGTTCGAAATACATGGGACGTTCCGGTTCTTTCTGCGAAAGGGAATAGAGGTTGAGCCTGCCGCGTATCTTTTCATTCCAGACATCATACAAGATATTTATCAATCTGTATTTCACGGCTCCGCTGGTAGTATAGCGTTCATCCATTTTCAGACTGCCGCTGGTAAAATCAATCCGTTGGTCTTCAGTCAGATTAGCCCTGAAAGGAACAGTGTCTGTACCTAACACCATCTGCCCGGTAACGGCAGGGCCATGCTTTTGGACTGTCATTGACATAGGCTTCTCACCAATGAGGTGTTTCCCGCTCCAGTCGTACGTAGCCAGATATCCATGATAGCAGCCTGCTATCAGGCTGGTATCGTTGACACTGGGCGAAACCTGCGGCACCTCATCTGGGATGTTGCCGTCAGCATGGAAATCACCCAAGTAGTTTTCAGGATTCGGACGTTCCAGTTCTTCCCTTGCGTCACGGTATCCCAGCATGGCCGAACGATAGAGATATTCCGTTGCCAAATCCAAGTCTTTCTCTACGCCATACCCGTTACGGTAGCACAGTCCAAGCATATAGAGAGAAGGCCGATGACGCTTTTCCGATGCTTTCTTGAAGCACTTGAAGGCTTCTGTGTAGTTCTGGTTGCAACCAGCACCCTTATAGAGCATCATCCCCTTAATATACATGCACTCCAAAGACCCTTTTAGTGCACCTTGGGAAAAATAGTCGTAGGCCTTCTTGAAATCCTGTTTCACCCCATACTCGGCAAATCTGTAAATATATCCCAGATTGTAATATGCATGGACATATCCATGCTGTCCAGCCTTTTCGAACCACGATATTCCAATCGTAGAGTCCGCCTCGACACCATTGCCTGACATATAGACAAGCCCAAGACTGTTCATGGCTTTGGCCGATGAGTCATTGGCGACGGCTGCCTCCAAAACCTTTACTGCCCATTCCTTCGACTTGTCCTCGTCAATGCCTTTCAACACTCGCTCCGCACGCTCTATCCTTGATTTCCAGACTCTACTCTGTTCTGATTTTGAGAGACTTGAAAAAGGGTATTGGCGTATTTGTCCAGAGGCACTCACTAAACCAATGACGATAGCAATGATAAGCAGGCTTGTCCGAAGCCTGTTCTTCTCGTTTCTTTTTAATAATCTTACCATATTGATTCCTTTCCTATATTATTGTTTATTCTGTTCTTGTTCTGCGATTCTTGCATTTCTCTCAATTGTATCAAGCATCCTGACCATGTCCGGCTTGCGCTTGTCAAGTTCTGCCAAACTTCTTCTCTTTGCGGAACTGCGATAGCGATAGATGTCACTTATTTTTTTCTGTTCCAAATAATAGCGGTATGCTTTATTTATGTCCTCAATTTTATCTAATTGATCAGATAGGCCTTCTGCAACTAACTTTTTCCATCCATTATACAAAGTCTGAGTAATATTCATAGCGTACTTGACCATAAAGAAACTGTTTAGTTGCTCTGGTGTTAATGTTTCTGTCAACACTTCCATCTCATCATTCCATACATTGACTTTGGGATTCCTATATAGTTGTCTTGCCATAGAAAGTGCCTTTTCCATCAAATACTGATATTGAGCATTGTCTAATGCCAAAGTATCCTTGTATATTAAAGCAAGACTTACGTTCTCACCCGAGATATTGTTCCCCCTGACAGGAATAAGAAACAGATTAAGCGAGTCCCTGTAGACTGAGTCTATTTCCTGTTTACATTTAACCCTCCTAAATACGGAATCTCTGTAAATATAGTTATAGCAAGCCTTCCTCCATTCTCGTTCCCTGACAAAGCGGCCAATTTCATGAGATACTCTCATGGGGACATGAAACTTCAAGCGCAGTGATACTTCATAATCCTGCACACTTAAATTAGTTTCCCTAACGATGTCCTTGAAATGTGCGTTCAACGTGTCTTCCTCGACTGCTGTTATGCGAAATTTGCCCTGTGCCAAAGATGTCAAATACATCATGGCAAGTGTAATACTTAATAAGAATTTCATTTTCATTAACACTACTGTCCAAAGAAATTTTCCCATAATGTCAGCTGACCATCATCGGAGTCATTCTGAGGACGTTTCGGTTTAACAAATAGCTCGCCTAAGGGTTTCCTCTCAAAGAGTACTTTCCCAATGGCAGCCGATATAATATAAAGATCTTGATCGACATGATACACTTTCTTTGCAATGGCAAGCAGCAGATAGTCGCAGATGGCAATCCAAATCTGCGAGAACACTGCATTCTGACTCGTTCCGTAGAACGACTTGATATGCAGTCGCTGCTTTATCCATTTGAAGAAACATTCTACCTGCCAGCGTTCTCTATAGAGTTCTGCGATAGTCAGGTAGGAGTGTGTGAAATCATTGCTCAGGAATCTATAGACGTTGCCCGTGGCATAATCCTCATAAACAACCATGCGGAGTGCTTCCGGATACCATTTGGAGGTCAGCAGTCCGGTAAGCCTGATGACAGTATCACTTATAACTCCTGTCTGCTTGTCTACAGGCCACTCCTCCAGCACTTCATACTTCATGTTGTCTTTAGCTCTTGTCACAAAGAACGCTTGCTGTCGATGGAAATGGTTAAACAACTGCTTGAAGTCAACGTAGCCCTTGTCCATGAGATAGTAGCTTCCGGGCTCTACGGGAATCAGACTCATTGCCTTGGAGTCATGGACGGCAGCCTCTGTCAGATAGATGAAGGCAGGTATGGAACCACGCAAATCCAGCAGCGTGTGCATCTTCACACCGCCTTTGTCATGATGCAGACGAGCCCACGGGCAAAGCTGGAGGCACAGCTTGATGGTGCTGCTGTCAAACGCATACACGATGCCCTCCACGTCAAGTCGGGATGGCTCATTCTGGTACAGTTCTCTTGCCCAGGCAATCAGAACCTGCCCAAAGTCATGGTATATACGCCAATCCTTGGTCTCATTGATATGAGCCAAAGTAGAACGTTGGATATACTTTATTCCGCTCGAATAGAGTTTGGAAGAAAGTGCCACCAATGTTGCATCAATGCTGCGGAGGCTAATCTGGTCAGTGAACTGAGCAAAGCTCATCACCATAAACTGGTCTCTGCATTTGAATCCGATGGCATGTCTGTTGCCATTGTATCTCTTTACGCACTTGTCGAACTCATATCTTGGTATGAGCGACATAATCTGAGCGAATACGGTCTTTCCTTGATTCATGATTTCTGCCTCTTGCAATACGATTTGCAAAAGTACAAAATCAAATCTCGAAAAAATAATATTCGCGTAACTCATTGAAAATAATTAATTTAAATCATGTCCAAGAAATTTTCTTTGGACAGTAGTGATGTTTATATTAAAATCAATTCGTGGACCAAATTAGATATAATTAGGCAAATTCGTTTCTTAAAAACGCCTTCGTTTCTTAATCGAACACCATCACTTTCGTTTCCCATCGGAATGCCTCGGACGGGTCGTCCGAATGCCTTCCACGGGTCGTTCCGATGCTTTGCAACAGTCGAAGGAATGCTTCCTTACCCCCCTAAGGAAGTATTCGGACGGAGGTAAGGAAGCATTCGGACAAGGGTAAGGAAGCGTTAGTTTCCTGTTTTTTCTGGTGCAGGAAAATCGTACCCCAGGGCTTTGAGATAGGCCTCCACCTCTTTACTATTCATCGCTTTGAGGGTCTTTTGGGACTTGGTACCCCCATCCCCCTGAGGCACCTCTTTCACCTCATAGCAGTATTCTTTCAGAAACTCTATTTGTTTATTCAGCAGGTCTGCCTTTTGCTTTCTGATACAGTCTTCCCTTTCCTTCTCTTCTTTGGCAATCCGTTCTTCCTTGGCTGCCTGAATCTCCGCATTCTTCCAGGACCACGTAGCCCATTTAGCAATCAAGACGACTAAGACTACTGCCAGACAAATAAAGCCAACGATGGTGACGTCCTGCCAAGTCGTCGCTGCCTCCTGGACACTCGATTCACTCCCTCTGACCACCTTGGCCAGTTCCACTATAGCAGAATCGCTCATCGCTATAGTATCGTTCAGATTAATAATAAATGTACTCATAATTCTTCAGTTTTTTATAATTGTTATTGTTTCTTTTTCATACCCTATTGTTCGTTTACCCGTTAAGAACCATTCACCATGAACACATGTCAGAATCCCTCTTTCAGGAACTTCCTCAGCGAGAGGTGCGTAATGCCGTTCTCATCGCGTTGTGTCAAGAGCGGTGTGGCGCTGATGACGTATTTGGGATGATTGTCGCGTATCTTCTCTAGTGGTCCAAACTCGCGGTCGCGAGTGGACTGCTCTGAAACGATATAACTTGCCTGCACATACATAGTCTTGCCAGGTTTGGTGCAGACAAAGTCCACCTCACCGGCATTCAGCACCCCTACCTTCACGTCATATCCCAGATAGCACAGATGCTTATAGACAGCGTTCTCAATGACTTTCTCGATATAGGAATCCATCGCCCCTTCAGCCTTCAGGTTGCGAAGTCCCAGATCGTCCCAGTAGACTTTCTCGTTCGACTGAAAGATCTTCTTTCCATGGATGTCGTAACGCGGTACAACATCCAACAGATAAGCTTCATCATAGAACCTACGATAGAGAAGGATGAGGTTTGAAGATACGTCCTCCTGCTGCGACTTCATATATTTCGAGATACTGTTGGCTGAGGTGAGTTTGCCGGTGGTGTCGGCATAGAAGGCGATGAGATTGTTCAGGAACGGGATGTTGCGAATATCGTGCCGCTCAATGATGTCCTTAAGCATGATGGTGTTGAAGACGCTGGTGAGGTAGGCCCACACCTGCTCGTCGCTGTCCAATCCCACTTTCCGAAGTCCAGGAAGACCGCCATATTTCAGATAGGTCATCAGGCTCTCGTCGCTGTCCACAAGGTTGTGGAACTCCAGAAACTCTGAATATGTCAACGGATGAATACGCACCTCCACGTGTCGACCGGAAATCAGGGTGGCAAGTTCACCTGAGAGCATCTTGGAGTTGCTACCTGTGATAATAACGTCTGTATTCTCCTCCGTATACCAGTTGCAGAGGCTTTCCTCAAAATGTTCAATCTCTTGGATCTCGTCGACGAGGATATAGTTATGCTTGCCCTTGATAAAACGCTCTTCAATCCAAGCATCGAGGTCATCCTTAGTCTTGATGTCCTTGAAGGACTTCTTCTCCTTGTCTATGTAGACAATGTTGGTATCTGGGGCATCCGTGTGACGCTGGATAAAATCCTTCATCACATAACTTTTGCCAACACGACGGGCTCCGACGATGGCGATGATATTGCCTTTTCCGATCCAAGAATCCACAATATCAGCATAATACTTTCTTGTTATCACTTCCATAACATAATGTTTTGGATGCAAAGATAGTAAATTTATTGTTTATAAACAACAAAAACAAGTTTTTTCTTATTTTTATTGTTTACAGAAAGAGAATTGACACTTTATTACTTATTATTTTGTCCGCTTGGATCGTCCAAGAACCTACTCGGCAGAGGAACTAAGTAAAACGAAGAGGCAGAATGTGCCTCTTCGTCATAAAGGGAGTGGTGGTGGATTGCGGATTATTGCTTCCGCTTCCAGGTCTGAGTCTCGTAGAACATGCCTAAGTAGCCCCTCACCTTCAGTTGCTCACCATCAAGCCAGATGGCGCACTTGTAACTCTTGCCGTTCTTCGGATTGTAGATCCTGCCGCCTTCCCACCTGTCTTTCGACTTGGAGAGGCCCGACAGGATGTTCACACCCATCAGTTTTCGACTGCGAAGGCTCTCGTCAGGATTGTGCTTGTCCTTCGTCTCAGGACCTTGGGCCAGCCAGACTATCCGACCGTTCAGTTTGTCGCCCGACTGATAGATTTCCACCTGGGCATCGCCGGCCTCTGTCAGCCACTTGCCCAAGACCTCCTGGGAATAGCCTGCCATCGAGAGGAGAGCCAAGGCCATCGTAAGCATCAATTTCTTCATTTCCATATCGTATTAAGTTCTTATTTCACTTATACACCACCTTCGCCTGCTCGCCCTTGTAGGCTACGGGATACTTGATCTCAGGCTTGCAGCCCTTGGCCAGCACGATGGTCTTCAGCATGCGGCAGTCGCTGAGGTCGAGTTCCTTCAGTTTGGGACAAGCGCTCACATCAACCGTTTCCAGGTAGGTCATACCAGCATGGAAACGCTCCACATTGGGGAAGTACTTCAGGTCCTCATACGACTTGATGTTGCGGATGAAACTCCTGAAATTCATGAAACTGAGCGACGTCACGGCCTGAGCCTCCTCGGCAGAGATCTCGCCGTCCTTGTTGGTGTCAACCTTGTTGCGCAGGCAGAAATCCTTGATGCCAGCGTCCTGGAAGACCAGACCGCCAGCACCCTTCAGCACCACCTGAATCTTATTACCTGTAATGTCCTCGCCTGTAATCTCAGGAGCGACACTACCACCCACGGTAATCTTCTTCAGCCAGAGGGCACTGGAGACATTCACCAACTTGAGTTTCGTCAGACAACTCAGGTCAATCTCCTCCAGCGGGGTGTTGCCTACAGAGAAGGCCTCGAGGTTGGGGAAATACTTGAGGAACGAGTAGTCCTCAATGACATTCGAGCGTCCGCCCCTGTCGAGGCCCAGTTTCGTGGCAGCAGCAGCCTCACCATAGGTCACCACACCATCGCCGTTGGCATCGCACATCTCGAAACAATGCGAGAAAATATTCCCGTTCTCAATCTTTATAAAGGTGTCGTTGGCATCCTGTGCCTGAGCAGACATCACGCTGGTGATGGCAACTGCTGCGAAGAATAATAACTTTTTCATTGTCGTATCGTTTTGGTTATTTACTGATTCTGGTGCAAAGGTAGGATTATTATTCTTATGTCACAAAGGAAAAACCCTATTTGTGGCAGGGATAATCCCTATTTATGACAGGAGGAATCCCCCAAGGCATCAGATCAGGCCTCAGCAGCAGCCAGTAGAATCTCAGAGAGCGTGGGATGGATGTGCACCATGTCACGCAACTGCCCCAGGGTAGCCCCCATGCACATCAGCACGCTGACCTCTTGGACAATGTCGGCAGCATGAGCACCAAAGGCATGGCAACCAAGGATGGTGCCTCCACCCTGCCCCTCCATAGAAGGTGCGACAAAGAGTTTCAGCATTCCTTCCGTCTCGCCCATAGCCAGAGCCTTGCCGTTGGCACGCCAGAAGGCCTTCTTGCACTCGTAGGCAATACCCTCGGCCTTGAGTTGGTCCTCAGTAGGGCCTACGCAGGCAGCCTCTGGCTCTGTGAAGATGGCGGCAGGCATGATGTCGAAACGGATGTTGTCCTGTTTGCCGAGGATGTGGTTCACAGCACGAACGGCCTGCATCTCAGCGGCATGGGCCAGCATCTGGCGACCATTGGCATCGCCGATGGCGTAGATGTCGGCGGGCGAACCGCTGACCACACGGAAATTGGCATCAACGGGGATGGCACCGTTGGGAGGAAGGGTGATGCCTGCGGCCATTCCCGACGTGCCGTTGCCTACCCGTAGCCTTTCGAGGTTCAAGCCCTCTGTGCGAGGACGGCGCCCTGTGGCCATCAGGATGACATCAGCATCGATGTCGGCCAGAGACTGTACGGCGGTCTTCATCTTGAAGGTGATGCCTCGCTTCTCAAGAACTTTGCGCAGACGCTTGGCGATGTCGCTGTCAAGGGCAGGCAGACATTCCTTCAGATACTCTATCACCGTCACCTCAGAACCGAAACGATGGAACACGCTGGCGAACTCCATACCTATCACACCAGCACCTATGATGGCAAGACGCTTGGGCAGGGTATCGAGGTTCAAAAGACCGGTAGAGTCAACCACACGAGGATCGGTCTTGACGCCATCGATAGGTAGCCACTTGGTCTCAGAGCCTGTGGCGATGATGATATTTTTGGCGGCGACAGAATCGCCGCCCACACTAACGGTATTAGCATCCATGAACGAGGCGCGACCGCGGATGAGGGTGATGTTTGGATGCGAGAGGATGCCCTCGACGCCCTGACGGAGTTGAGGGACGACCTGGGACATGCGCTCACGGGCCTCAGCGAAGGTGGCACTATGAACGTAGGTCTTCGTGGGGATGCACCCCACATTCAGGCAGGTTCCACCCACCTCTCCTTCCTCGATGATGGTGACCTTCAGTCCCTGCTTCGCAGCATATTCAGCAGCACGATAGCCTCCTGGGCCTGCACCGATGATGAGGACATCAGCGGGTGAACCGCTGACCACACTACTATTGTTCATTTTTCATTTGTTTATAGGTGGTGACGGGATGCTTGGCGGCGAGGACATCATCCACACGTCCGATGGGGGTAGTGTGTGGTGCCGACTTCACAAGGTCAGGATCGTTCTTGGCCTCGTCAGCAATCTGTCGCATAACCTGAATGAAGCCGTCGAGCGTCTCCTTTGACTCGTTCTCCGTGGGCTCGACCATGAGCGACTCGTGGAAGAGCAGGGGGAAATAGATGGTGGGTGCATGATAGCCGTAGTCGAGCAGACGCTTGGCCACATCCATCGTGGTGACACCTGATGATTTGTCTTTCAGGCCATCGAATACGAACTCATGACAGCACAGGCCGTCGATAGGCAGTTCATAGACATCCTTCAACGACTCCTTGATATAGTTGGCATTGAGCGTGGCAAGCGGTCCCACCAACTTGACATTCTCACGCCCCAGGGAGAGGATATAGGCGTAGGCACGCATCATCACGCTGTAGTTGCCATTATAGGGCGACACCTCTGGGAAGAAGGCCTCAAGTCCCTCACGCACGCCAACAGGACCGCTACCAGGACCACCACCGCCATGCGGCGTGGAGAAGGTCTTGTGCAGGTTGATGTGCATCACGTCGAAGCCCATGTCGCCAGGACGGCAGGCACCAAGCATCGGATTGAGGTTGGCACCATCGTAGTACATCAGGCCGCCAGCCTCATGGATGAGCCGCTCTATCTGGGGTATCTGCTTCTCGAAGAGACCCAGGGTGTTGGGATTGGTCATCATCATCGCAGCGATGGAATCGCCTTCTAGATTAACCAGACGCTCTAGATCATCCAGATCGACCAGACCTTCCTGAGTAGATTTCACCTCGATGATCTCCAGACCGCAGACAGCGGCAGAGGCAGGATTGGTGCCATGGGCCGAATCGGGCACGATGACCTTCTTGCGCTGCAGGTCGCCATGCGAACGGTGGTAGTTATCAATGGTCATCAGGCCCGTGAGTTCGCCATGTGCTCCAGCATAGGGTTTGAAGGTGAAGTGAGCCAGACCCGTGAGTGCGCAGAGCGCCTTCTCCAGAAGGACCGTCAATGCACAGGCCCCTTTCACCGTCTCACGAGGCTGTAGGGGATGCAGGTTCTGGAACTGTGGCAGGGCAGCCATCTCCTCGTTGATCTTAGGATTGTACTTCATCGTGCACGATCCCAGGGGATAGAAACCTGTGTCCACGCCGAAGTTGTTGTTTGAGAGGTTCGTATAGTGGCGCACCACCGTCAGTTCGTCGCACTCAGGCAACTGTGCCTCCTCTTGACGCTGCATCGAGACAGGTATCTCGTAATCTCCGAAATTATTTCTTGGCAGGCTGTAGCCTTTGCGTCCCTCTTTCGAGAGTTCGAAGATCAAATTGCCGTATAATCTGTTATTCATATTCTTGCTTTTGCTAACAGCCAATAGTCAACAACTAACGGCTACTTTTACGAGGTTATCAATTTCTTCCTTGGTACGCTTCTCAGTAACGGCAAACACAAAACCGTCATCCAGTCGGACACCACCCATGAAGCCTGCATCCGTAAACCGCTGGTAGAGGGCATCGGCATCGCCGTCGTACTTCACATAGAACTCGTTGAAGAACGGTTGTTCATACACCAAATGGAACTTGCCCGTCTTCATCAGTTCATCGCAGAGATAATGGGCTCCAGCATAAGACAGTTGCGCGGCCTCCTTCAGTCCCTGCTTGCCCATCAGCGAGCAATAGATGGTGACGAAGAGGGCCATCAGGCTCTGATTGGAACAGATATTCGAGGTGGCCTTCTGACGACGGATATGCTGCTCGCGTGCCTGAAGGGTCAGCACAAAGGCACGCTGTCCGCGATTGTCCCTGGTCATACCAACGATACGTCCTGGCATCTTACGAATCAGTTTCTCCGTGCTGCACATATAGCCCACGTAGGGCCCTCCGAACTGCATGGGAATGCCCAGCGACTGGGCGTCGCCACAGGCGATGTCGGCCCCCCACTCACCAGGCGTCTTCAGCACGGCAAGGTCAGCAACGACGCTATCCATGATAAAGAGAGCCTTCTTCTCATGGCAAGCCTCAGCAAAGCCCGTGAAGTCTTCCACGATGCCGTACATATTGGGCTGTTGCACCATCACGCCAGCCACGCCGTCGAGATTTGAGAGTTGAGATTTGAGGTTTGAGAATGAGGTTACTCCGTTCTCAGCAGGTATCGTCACGAGTTCGATGCCTTGGTGCAGGGCATAGGTATCCAGCACCCTGCGCGTCTTGGGATCGATGCAGGCAGACACCAGCACCTTGTTCTGTTTCTTGCCTGCTGCCACAGCCATCATCATGGCCTCAGCAGCAGCAGTAGTACCATCGTACATCGAGGCATTGCTGACATCCATACCTGTCAGTTCGGCCATCATCGACTGGTACTCGAAGATATAGTGGAGCGTGCCCTGAGAGATCTCGGCCTGATAAGGAGTATAGGAGGTGAGGAACTCTGAGCGCTGCAGCAACTGCGGAACGACGGAGGGGGTGTAGTGGTCATAGACGCCCATGCCGCCAAAGCATATCAGCGGCCTGTTCTGGGAGCCGAGTTTCTCAAAGGTGTCACGCACCTCCATCTCGCTCATCTCCGACGGCAACTGATAGTCGCCCCTGAAGCGGATGCTCTCAGGAATCTGGGCATATAAGGCATCGAGGTCATCGATGCCCACCCTTTCGAACATGGCCTGGAGGTCATCTTGAGTATGGGGGAAATACTTATAATTCATAATATTTGCTATTAGCTCTTAGCCGTTGGCTATTGGCAAAAAAGCTAAATGCTAAAAGCCAATAACCATTAGCATGTTTACTTTTCGCAGAAAGCGGCGTAGGCCTTAGCATCCATCAGGCTGTCGAGTTCAGCCTTGTCGCTGAGTTCCACCTTGATGATCCAGTTCTCGAAGGCATCCTGATTGATCAGTTCAGGCTGATCGTCGAGAGCCTCGTTGACCTCGACCACGGTTCCACTTACAGGTGAATACAG
>Ga0256407_10008840_pt1 | contig 14619 bp, 9 predicted proteins | sample RumenRJG_04DNA_FD_193489 | JGI IMG/M metagenome (GOLD analysis project Ga0256407, IMG submission 193489) | Bovine rumen microbial communities from Lethbridge, Alberta, Canada - RJG_04 | ecosystem: Host-associated > Mammals > Digestive system > Stomach > Rumen | place: Canada: Alberta | collected... | reverse complement strand
TCGTCTGCCGTTACCTGTTTATTGACTTTCCTCGCGTACATATTATTATTTAGTCCGAATGGGGTAACCTTAGTGAATTCAATTTATGCATCAATTCGCAATCAAGGATGTCCTGAAAATAGCAAATCCAGTATTGATTTTGTAGTTTTTTGCGCTCATAATGTTTAAAAGTGTAAGTTTTTTATGTTTTTCTTTGGTATTTTAAAAACTATTAAGTAATTTTGCACCTTGTAACAATTCAGAGGGGTCTTTTGCACCCTTTTTGTTCGTCGCTTTTTGCGAACTAATCCGCATCTTGGGACACTGGTATAAATAACTTAAATACGTACACGTACATAATTAAAATTATATAATGTTAAGCCTTAACAAAAGGAAAAGACAACAAACAATTAATAAACAACAAACAAAAAAACGAGAGAGATTTATGGAAAAAAGACTAATGATGTTTCTGGCTGCCCTCTTCCTTTGTGTAGGAGGAGCTTTGGCTCAGACAAAAGTTAGTGGTACCGTGGTGTCTCAGGACGATGGTCAGCCCGTTATCGGTGCTACTGTTCTGGTTGTGGGAACACAAGTCGGTACAGTGACTAATGCCAATGGTCAGTTCTCGCTGACCTGTCCTGCTGGCAAGAACATGCTTCGTATCACTTATGTGGGTATGGAGCCTCTGGAGGTAAGCGCACGTGCAAATATGCGCATCATGCTGACCAGCGACCAAAGAGCCCTCGACGAAGTGATTGTGGTGGCTTATGGTACTCAGAAGAAGTCGGCATTTACCGGTTCTGCAGCTGTGATTAATAGCGACGAGATTGGTAAGGTCCAGGTGACCAACGCCGTTGACGCTCTGAAGGGTAAGGCTTCTGGTGTGCAGATCAACACTGCTTCTGGTCAGCCCGGTTCTACGCCTACCGTTCGCATCCGTGGTATCAACTCTATCAATGCAGGCAATTCTCCTTTGTATGTGGTTGACGGTTCGCCCTTTGACGGTGACCTGAATACCATCAACCCTATTGATATTGAGTCGATGACGGTGCTGAAGGATGCTGCTTCTACTTCTCTTTATGGTGCACGTGGTGGTAACGGTGTCATCCTGATTACCACGAAGAGTGCCAAGAAGGGTAGGGATGCCACTATCACTTTCGATGCCAAGTGGGGTTCTAACCAGCGTGCCACTCCCGACTACGAGATGATTTCCAGCCCTGCCAAGTACTACGAGATGTGGTACAAGGGACTATACAACTATGCACAGGACACATGGGGCTACGACAACAACCAGGCTTGGAGTTGGGCAAACAACAACCTGACTGCCTATAATGACTACGGTCTGTCGTACAATGTTTACACCATTCCTGAGGGTCAGGCCATGATTGGTCAGAACGGCAAACTCAATCCTTTTGCCACTTTGGGACGTGTTTACACCTATAATGGCGAGGAGTTTATGCTGATGCCCGATAACTGGATGAACGAGACTTATCATAACAGCATGCGTCAGGAGTATACTGTCAGTGCTACTGGTAGCACAGATCGTTCAAACTTCTATCTGTCAGCCAACTACCTGAAGAACGAAGGTATCACAGATGCTTCTGACTATACCCGTTTCACTGGTCGTCTGAAGGCAGACTACCAGCTGAAGCCCTGGCTGAAGGCCGGTGCCAACATCAACTATGCCCACTACGAGCAGAACTCCCTGGATGAAGACGGTAAGTCAGGTTCTTCCGGCAATGCCTTCGCCTTGCTTACCATTGCTCCTATCTATCCTATGTACATTCGTGACGGCCAAGGCAATATCCGCTATAACGAGAATGCTCATATCCATGAGTATGACTACGGTGATGCTACCATTAACGGTATGTACCGTCCTTACCTGAGCCAGGCCAACCCCGTTTCTGCCAACAAGCTGGATACACGCAACACTTTGGGCAACACCTTTAGTGGCACTGGTGACCTCGAGGCTCGTCTGCCCTTCGGCTTTACGCTGACCAGCATCAATACGTTCTATGTGGACGAATATCGTGGCACCAATGTGACCAATGGTTTCTTCGGCCCCTACGCATCGTCAAAGGGTTCGGTAAGCAAGAGCCACGGTCGTGTGTGGTCCACCAACTTCCAGCAGCGTCTGAACTGGCACAAGACTTTCGATATCCACAATATCGAGGCTATGGTTGCTCATGAGTATTACAAGCAGAAGACCTATTCTCTGAGTGCTAACAAGACCAATATGTTCTCGCCCGACAACAAGGAGCTGCGCGGTGCCGTCATCATGGGTTCTGCCGACTCTTACGATGGAGAGTATAACGATGAGCGTTGGATTGGCCGTGCTCAGTACAACTATGATGAGAAGTATTTCGTTCATGGTTCTGTGACCCGCGAGGCATCTTCACACTTCCATCCCGACCACCGCTGGGGTACCTTCTGGTCGTTCGGTGCCGGTTGGTTGATGAACAAGGAGAGCTTCCTGAAGGATGTGAAGTGGATCGACGAGCTGAAGCTGAAGGCCTCTTACGGTGAGAATGGTAACGATGCTATTGGTTCTTATCAGTATGTTTCTTACTATGATATCGTAAACTCTAACGACAATGTGTCGCTGACTCCTTCTTCACTCGGTAACGAGGAAATCTCATGGGAGAAGGCCACCAAGTTCAATGCCGGTATTGACTTCTCGCTCTTCAACGGACGTCTCTCAGGTAACTTCGAGTACTATCGCAACAAGACCAACGATATGCTGTCTTGGTTCCCCTTGCCCCCCTCATTCGGTTTCACGGGCTACTATGCCAACATTGGTAACGTGGTGAACCACGGCTTCGAGCTGAGCCTGAACGGTGATATTATCCGTACGAAGGATTTGACCTGGTCGGTTTACGCCAATATCACTACTCAGAAGAACAAGATTGACTATTTGCCCGAGGAACGCAAGACCATGGAGGTCGACGGTGTGAGAGGTTACAGCTCTAGCAACTACTTCTATGGTGAGGGTGAGCCTATCTATACCTATCGCCTGTACAAGTATGCAGGTGTCGATAAGACTACTGGTAAGGCTCTTTACTACTACAACGAGTATGAGCGCAATGATGACGGCACGGCCAAGACCGATGCTGATGGCAACAAGATTTACACTGGCGAGCTGGGTACCACCGATGTGGCTACCAATGGTGACTACTACCTCTGTGGCACTGCACTGCCCGATGCCTTTGGTGGCTTCGGAACCAGTCTGGCCTACAAAGGCTTTGACCTGAGTTTTGACTTTACCTATCAGCTGGGTGGTAAGGTGTATGACTCTACATACGCTGAACTCATGAGCTTAGACCGTGGTGATGGTATGCACGTGGATATGTTGAATGCATGGACTGCAGAGAACCCCAACTCAGATGTTCCCCGCATCCAATTCAATGACAAGTATACTGCATATACTTCTGACCGTTTCCTGACCAGTGCTTCTTACCTCTCGCTGCAGAACATCACCATTGGCTACACGCTGCCAAAGAAATACACTTTGGGCTTCGGTGTCCAGAACATCCGTGTATATGGTGTAGCTGACAATATCTGGGTATGGTCAAAGCGTCAGGGACTGGATCCTCGTCAGAGCATCTCTGGAGCCAACACCGGTTCTTACTATGCACCTATCCGCACCATCTCTGGAGGTATCACTGTTACGTTCTAATCACTTGAAACAGATAAAACAGACAAACAATTATGAAAAGATATAATCAAGTAATATTAGGAATTGGAGTTGCTGCAGTCTGCCTCACGTCCTTCACAGGGTGTATCGATGAGACACAGCCCACGAGTATTGCAACCGAGACTCAGGTTGCAGCATCGACTTCAGCCAGCGAGGCACTGGTGATGGCCATGCCTGCCTATTTCAACAAAACCTGGACGCTCTCTTCTGAGCCCCACTACGACTATGGCTATTCTTCCATCATGCACGTTCGCGACGTACTGACTGGCGACCTGGCTGTTGTTTCCAGTAGTTACGACTGGTATTCACCTTGGGCTGAGGCCAGTGGCATTGACGAGAACAAGGCACGTACCCAGTACATTTGGAACTACTACTACCAGTTCATTCAGTCTATCAACAATGCCGTGGGTGGTGTTGACGCAAGTACTGCTACCAGCGACCAGTTGGGCTATCTTGGCACCAGTCTGGCATTTCGTGCGCTGGCCTATCTGGATATGGCTCGTATGTATGAGTTCCTGGAAAACGACAAGGTGAGCAGCGTGAACAAGGACAACCACGACGTGAAGGGCCTGACCGTACCCATTGTGAAAGCTGGTATGGATCAGGATTCTGCCCGCAACAATCCCCGTGCTACCCATGCACAGATGGCTGCATTCATCGAGAACGACCTGAACGAAGCTGAAGAATATGTTGTCAACCTGAAAGATACGAAGGGTCAGGTTCTTCCCGACTTGGCATGTGTCTATGGTCTGAAGGCCCGCCTCTATATGTGGAACGAGGACTATGCTAAGGCTCAGGAGTATGCACGCAAGGCTATCGATGCCAGCACCGTTGCACCTATGACTGCTACACAGTGTCTGAACACGACAACCGGTTTCAATGATGCTTCTGCCTTTATGTGGGCTGCCCAGCAGACTTCTGAGGACGAAAGCGTGAAGACCGGTATCGTGAACTGGACATCATGGATGAGCAATGAGGCTTTCTATGGCTATGCTTCTGCAGGTCCATACGTGATGATTGACAAGAGTATGTACGATCGTATCAGCAACAATGACTTCCGTAAGCTGGAGTTCAAGTGTCCTGACGATTCTCCTCTGGCTTCGCTGATTTCTTACATTGACAAGGACGAGGCAGCCAACTTTCCCACCTACGCTTCTCTGAAGTTCCGTCCGAACCAGGGCAATGGTGATGAGTATCAGGTAGGTTCTGCTGCCGCATACCCCATCATGCGTGTGGAGGAGATGTATTTCATTGAGGCTGAGGCTGCTGCCCATCAGGATCCCGCCAAGGGTAAGGCCCTTGTGGAAGCCTTCATGAAGAACTACCGCGATGCCAACTATGCTTGCAATGAGACGACAAAGGACGACGTTGTCGAGGAGATTGTGTTCCAGAAGCGTGTAGAACTCTGGGGCGAAGGTCAGTCTTTCTATGACATCAAGCGTCTGAACTATTCTGTTACCCGTGGCTACAAAGGCACCAACTTTGCTGATCTGACCCGCTATAACACCAACGGTCGTCCTGCATGGATGAACCTCGTTATCGTGATTACCGAGAAGAACAACAACAAGGCTCTTGATGGTTGGAACAATCCTGATGTGACCAGTGCCTATACGCCTTGGAAGGATCCAGATGAACAATAACCAATCAACAATTCTAAAAGAAATCGCATTATGAAAAGATTATTCAAATATACATTCGCTGTTCTTGCAGGCGTGATGGCAATGACCATCACCTCCTGCACGGAAGAGTACGAATATGATGCACCGTCAACTTCTGCTGCTGCGGTAGGCGGCAACTTCTTCCTTTCCGCAGATACTACTTCTTTCACTTATTTGCCTACTGACGAGCAGTCTTTCTCGTTTGTGGTGAACCGTGTGGATAGCACCAAAGAAGAGACTGTCACACTGATAAGCAGTAACGCTAAGTTTACTGTGGCTCCCTTGAGTTTTGCCGCTGGTGAGAAGAGCAAGAAGGTGGTGGTGAATTTCGACATCCCCTCTGGCTCTACTGAGGCTACGACTATTGCTGTTGACTCCATTCAGGCATTCATCTATGGTGTTTCGAGGTATGACTTCAAGGTGACCCGCTTCAAGCAGTATACCGCTACGTTTGTCATTGGAATGTTCCAGGCACAGTACGAGACTCCCGTCTATCAGGTGGGTGATGGAAAGTATATGATTCCTGTGGTTTATGAAACTGATCCCGATTCAGGTAAAGAGTATGCTGTCGGCTATGAAGAGGACATCGTCTTTACTGTCAATGCCAAGAAGCAGGTTTTTGTTGATCCCCATCTGCACGCATGGTACCATCGCGACTACGGTTATGTAGGCATCATCGGTAATGCTAATGAAGATGCCCAGGTTACTGAGACTTCTGCCGTAGGTTCTGGTCTTGCTGGTACTTATGACGCTGAGAACAAGATGATAGAGCTCAACCTGTATCACTTTGTTCCTAATCTTGGTGCATTTGGTAATCGCAAGGACTATCTGGTATTCACTGAAGAGCTTTAAGCCATATAGGTATAATAGATAGAATAGACCGAGTTGGACGTAAATTCCAACCCGGTCGTTTTTCGGTTTTAAATATTACTGTATGAAGAAGATTCTTTTTTCTCTTTTCCTTATGACTGTCCTGATGCCTGTAAATGCTGCGGAGCGCTCGCAAAGCGTGATGCTGCAGGCTGCCCATGATGTCTTGTTGCCGGCTTTGTCGCGTGGAGATAATATGCCTGACTTGAAGGTGCTCTACATCAATGAGAAGTTGCAAGTCATTGGAGCAGAGGGCTGTGGCTTTGCCGTGATAGCCTCTGATGACCGATACGATGCTGTCATAGGCTATTCTGAAACAGACTATGTGTCAACCCCTGGCAGTGGCCTGGATTGGTTTATTTCCGCGGCTACAGAGTCAATGAAGAGCGGTGTGTACCATGCTCCTGTAGCAGCCTCTTCTGATTATGCCACAAGTGTGTCACCGCTGCTGAAAACAGCCTGGAATCAGTCAAAGCCCTATAATAACCTTTGTCCTACCGACAGCCGCGGCTCTGCCTATCCCACAGGATGTGTGGCCACAGCCTGCTCACAAATCATGAATTATCATAAATACCCTGTACAGGGACAAGGTGAGAAGCAGTACTCTTTCAAACCTGCTGAAGGTGTAGGCTGTATCCTTAGGGCCAACTTTGGTGAGACCATTTATGGATGGGACAAGATGTTGGATGACTATGAGATAATGGCATATACTGACGAACAGGCAAAAGCGGTAGCTACGCTGATGTTGCATTGCGGTGTCGCAGTAGAAATGAACTATACACCCAGTGGTAGCGGTGCATATACGGCAGAGGCTCGTAATGGCCTGATAGATTTCTTCCGCTACAATGAGAACATAGGCTACTTTATCCGCGATTACTATTCACAGAAAGAATGGATGTATATGGTATACAGTGAACTCAGCAAGGGTCGACCTATCTTCTATGCCGGTGTTGATGCTAATGGTGGTGGCGGTCATGCTTTTGTCATCGACGGTTACGACTCAGCCGGCCGGGTACATGTGAACTGGGGATGGGGACATAACGGTGGTAACGGCTATTATCTTATCTCGTTGCTGAATTCTCATAACGGCACCTTCAGTCAAGGTCAGGAGATGCTTTTGGGAATCACCACACCTTCAGAGCCTGTGGAATATACCACTCATGTAGTCAGTGACCATCCTATGTCAGCATCAGTTGTGGCTACTTTCCTCAATGTGGGATTGGGTGCTTCGCTATGGAATATGTTTGGATATGTTTGGAGTGGAGAACTGGGTGTCATCTTGGAGGGTGAGCAGACCTATGTGCTTCAGTCTAAGGCAGTGACAAAAGTACCCAACCGTAAGAATGTGCTCAACTATATCGATGGTACTATTGGTGGTATGCTCAAGTTACCCAGTGATATTGCCAATGGAAACTATCGTCTCTATATAGGTGTGAAGGATGAGAAGACATCCGACTGGCAGCTGGTCAGACGTCGTTCTGACGACATCAATAGTTATACGCTGACCATTAATGCTGGTAAAATAAGCAATTTGCAGGCTGTCAGTGATGACACTTGGCAGCGTACGACAACGGCTATACGTACTATAGAGAATGATGTATATTCCAAGAGTGATAAGATCTATACACTCAGCGGTCGCGAGGTGAAGTCGCCCCAAAAGGGCATTTACCTGCGTGGTGGCCGTAAGGTGGTGGTGAAATAATGTAAATTCGTTTGGTGGATTGATAAAGAGTTCGTATCTTTGCAGAAACTAATCATGGCAGGCTTATGATAACGATTGCTAACCCGATTTACGATATTGTGTTCAAGTACCTGATGGAGGATGAACGCATAGCGCGCACCATTCTCTCGGCACTGCTGCAAGAGAATATCATCAAGGTGGAGATCCGTCCGCATGAGTACAGCAACAACAAGCGTGATGCGTTGTCGGTGTTCCGTATTGATTTTGGTGCTACCATCCGGAAGGATGATGGTTCTGAACATCTGATATTGATCGAGTTGCAAAAGACGTGGCTGCCCACCGAGACACTGCGCTTCAGACAGTATCTGGGTGTTCAGTACGAGAATCCTCACAATATAGTCAGTGACAGTGATGACCAGCATGCACTGCCTATGGTGGCTGTCTATCTCTTGGGACATAAGGTGGGCGACATCGAGGAGCCTGTGCTTTATGTGAAGCACCAAACGTACGACTATAGTGGTAAGGTGGTTACAAAGGGATTGCCCAATCCCTTTGTCGATAGCCTGACGCACGACAGCATCATCGTGCAGATACCCCGCCTGCACGGAAAGATCAACAACCGGCTTGACGAGGTGCTGAGCATCTTTGACCAGACACAGAAAGACGAGCAGAACCAGCAGATGCTGAACATTGATGACAGCCAGTATCCTGAGGATGATATAGAGATGCAGCATATCATCCGGCGCCTGCTGATGGCTGCAACCAATGCCGAGATGCGCATGGACATGAATGTCGAGGACGAGTACTTCTCGATCATTGAGAAACGCGACACGGAGATCTTGCAGCGCGACCGGAGAATAGCGGAACAGAACGTAGAGATAGCAGCCAAGGCCAAAGAGCTGAGCCAGAAGGATGAACAGCTGAGCCAGAAGGATGAAGAGCTGAGCCAGAAGGATGAAGAGCTGAGCCAGAAGGATGAACAGCTGAGTCAGAAGGATGAACAGCTGAGGATGTCAGTCAGACTATTGCTTGAATCAGGATTGTCCATAGAGGACATTGCCTCGAAACTGAATATAGATAAAGCTCAGATAGAGGATATGTGAAGTCAAAGCGCATAACCTGCGTGGATGGATAATGACACCAAAAGCTATTTATAGATCAAGGTAGTGATACGCTCAGGGGCGAACAGCTCCTGAGCTGTTTTTTTCAGGTCTTCTGCGGTCAGATTGTCTATATGGCGCATGATATCGCTCAGGTCGCGCTCCTTTCCCTGATGCAGGAAGTTCTTGGCAAAGTCGAGGGAAAACTGCTCACGGCTGTCACTGGCAATGGCCAGTTGACCCAGAAGCTGCTGTTTGGCATTGCGCAGCTGGGTAGCTGACAGCGGTCGTTCCATCAGTTTGTCGAGCTCGCGACGCACCAACTGACAGCAGCGTTTCACATCGTGCGGGTCACATCCGAAATAGGTACACCAGCAGCCTGTGTCGCCATAGCATACCATACTGCTCTCCACGGTATAGACCAGTCCGTTGCGCTCACGTAGCGATAGGTTCAGGCGGGAGTTGAGTCCGGGACCGCCTATGATATTGTTTAATAGGTATAGAGCCCATCTGCGCTGGTCATCGGCAGCATAGGCCTGCGTTCCCATGATGACATGAGCCTGATGGGTGCCGCGTTGGCGGGTAAAAAGCCCACACCCAACCCCTCCCCATGGGAGGGGGGAGTTTTTAGCCTCAAGAGTCCCTTGGGGCTCGTATGACTTCAGAGAGTTGTTGAGGGATGCCGTGAGGCGCTTGAAATCCACGTTGCCGCTGACAAAGAAGATGCTGTTGTCGGGGCGGTAATAGCGGGAAGTGAAGCGGCGGGCATCCTCGCTGGTGTACTGGCGTACCTGCTCGCTGGTTCCCAGAATATTATGGCCTAAGGGATGTCCTTCAAAGAGGATGTTTTCTATCTCGTCGAAGATGAGTTCTGCGGGGGAGTCTTCATAGCTCTCAATCTCGTCGCATACCACCTCACGCTCTTTCTCCACCTCATGTTGAGGATAGGCACTATGAAACACGATGTCGCAGAGCACATCGACAGCTTTCTGTATATGCTTGGACTGGATGGCACAATAGAAGACGGTGTCCTCTTTGTTCGTGAAGGCATTCAGCTCACCGCCAAGGCCCTCAATGGCATTGATAATCTGAACGGCACTGCGACGCTCAGTACCCTTGAACGACAGATGCTCGCAGAAATGGGCCAGTCCCTCCTCGCCTGGTTGCTCATGGCGTGTGCCGGCTTTGACGGCGATGCCGCAGTACACAACCTGCGAATCTGAAGGCAGGTGGATGATGCGCATCCCGTTTTCCAGTGTAAAAGTATTGTATTTAGTCATTTTCGGTGCAAAGGTACAAAAAAAGTTTAGAGTTGAGAGTTGAAAGTTGAAAGTTTTTCTTATCTTTGCGCCGTTTAAAACAACTAAGGACTAACAATGCGAAAAGTAATAGGAATAGGTGAGACGGTCTTTGACATCATATTCAAGGACGACCAGCCTATAGCGGCAGTGCCGGGTGGGAGTACGTTCAACTGTCTGATATCGCTGGGACGATGCGGTGTCAGGGCATCGTTTATCAGCGAAACGGGCAATGACCAGGTGGGGCAGCATATCCTCCGCTTCTTGGACGAGAACGGTGTTGACAACAAGTCGGTGTCAGTCTATCCGGATTCCAAATCCCCCCTGTCGTTGGCATTCCTCAATGAGCGAAACGATGCCGAGTATATCTTTTATAAAGACCATCCCAAAGACCGTCTGGACTTTGATTTCCCTGAGGTCAATGAGGATGACATCGTGGTGTATGGGTCGTATTACGCCGTGAACCCCGTCATCCGTCCGCAGGTCCTGGGATTCCTGGAGTATGCCAAGTCGCATGGTGCTATTCTCTATTATGACGTTAATTTCCGTGCCTCCCACAAGGATGAGGTAGTGAAACTTACGTCAAATATCCTGGAGAATCTGGACTTGGCAGATATCGTGCGTGGGTCTGCCGAGGACTTCAGTGTGATGTTCCGCAAGACGGATGCCGATGCCATCTACCGCTCCCAGATATCATTCTACACTAAGAAGTTTATCTGTACGAACGGTGCTGAACCAGTGGAACTGCGGGCCGATGGCGGTCTGAAGAAACAGTATCCCATTCTGAAAAGCGATGAGGTGGTGAGTACCATCGGTGCCGGTGATAATTTCAATGCCGGCTTTATTTACGGTATGATGAAATACGGCATCACCCGTGAACAGACGGAGAAAGGTCTCACCGAGAGTCAGTGGGACAAGGTGATTGGCTGTGCCCTGCAGTTCTCGGCCAATGTGTGCAAGAGCCTGAATAACTACGTAGACGAGGAATTTGCGAAAAACTTAAAACATTAAGATATTATGAAACAGATTACAGAAAACATCTATTATGTCGGTGTGAACGACCGCAACAAGACACTGTTCGAGGGCCTGTGGCCCTTGCCCAATGGCGTGAGTTATAATGCCTATCTCGTGGTCGATGAGAAGGTGGCATTGGTGGACACTGTCGAGGTGGACTTCTTTATGCCCTTCCTGGAAAACATCCGTGAGGTGCTGGGCGACCGGCCTATCGACTATGTGGTGGTAAACCACATGGAACCCGACCACAGCGGTTCGCTGGCTCTGATCAAAAAGTACTATCCCGAGGTGCAAATCATCGGCAATAAGAAGACATTTGACATGATGAAGGGCTTCTATCAGTTGGAAGACGGTCTTCTGGAAGTGAAAAACGGCGATTCTATCGAGTTAGGTGCTCGCTCACTGAACTTCGTATTGACGCCTATGGTGCACTGGCCGGAGACGATGGTGACTATAGCAGCCCCCCTTTCTGCCCCCGAGGGGGCAACGATAGACCCTTCACTTGATACTAAAGAAGCCCCCTCGGGAGCTGTAGGGGGGGCTTCTATCCTCTTCAGCGGTGATGCCTTTGGATGTTTCGGTGCGCTGAACGGTGCCATCGTCGATGAGAAGATGAACTGCGACGAGTTCTGGGCTGAGATGGAGCGTTACTATTCGAATATCGTGGGAAAGTACGGCACGCCCGTACAGATGGCTCTGAAGAAGCTGGCTGGCGTGAAGCTGGACTATATATGCTCTACCCACGGTCCGGTGTGGCATCAGTATATTGATAAGGTGATGGCCATGTACGACCGTCTTAGTAAGTACGAGGCCGAGCCCGGACTGGTTATCTGCTATGGCACGATGTATGGTAACACCGAGCGTGCTGCCGAGGTCATCGCTCGTGCTGCCAGTGAGTCCGGCGTGAAGAATATCGTGATGCACAACGTATCGAAGACGCATCATTCCTATATCATCCGCGATGTGTTCCGCTATAAGGGACTCATCGTTGGTGCGCCTACCTATAACACCGGACTCTATCATGAGATGGATGTGCTACTCTCGGAACTGTCGAACAAAGACATCAAAGGACGCTTCTTCGGCTGGTTCGGTAGCTATGGCTGGGCGTCGAAGGCTGTGGCCGAGATTGCCCGCTGGAATGAAGAGAAACTGAAGTACGAGGCCGTAGGCGAACCCGTGGAAATCAAACAAAGCCTCACGCCCGAGACCTTTGCTCAGTGTGAAGCTTTGGGACGTGCCATGGCTAATGCTTTAAGTGAATAGTGATATTACTTCTTCGAGGCTGTTGGCTACTTTGATACCATTGCGCCAATCGCCACGAATCACCCCTTTTTGTTGCAAGTCGTCCATACAGGCGATGAGCGAGTTCCAGAAGCCTTTCATATTCCAAAGTATGATAGGCTTCTGATGATATTGCAGCGTGGCGGCAGCAGCGGTGGTGAAGAGTTCATCGAGGGTGCCAATGCCACCAGGCAAAACGATGAACGCATCGCTCTGCAGCATCATCAGATCCTTGCGGTCGGTCAGGTTTTCCGTGGGAATGTGTACATCGAGATAGGGACTCAGGCATCCCATCTCCATGATCTTGTGTGGCACCACACCGATTACCTCTCCACCGGCTTCCTTCGCTGCTTTGCTCACAGCGTGCATCAAGCCCGCATCGTGGCCTCCGAACACAATGGAATGGCCGTTTTCAGCAGCCCACTTGCCCAACTCGCGGGTCATCTCGAAAAAATCCGGGTCAATATTTTTATTGGCCGAACAGAAAATACATAGTTTCATGGTGCAAAGTTACGATTTTTTTTGTAACTTTGCACACAAATTATTGAAAATGAAGACATTTGAAGAATTAGGTGTGAGCGTAGAGATACGTCGAGCCATTGAAGAGATGGGGTTTGTACAGCCTATGCCTGTACAGGAAGAAGTAATCCCCAGACTACTGACTAGTGAAAAAGATATGATTGCATTGGCACAGACGGGTACGGGAAAAACGGCCTCGTTTGGCATTCCCTTGCTGATGCGTCTTGACCTGAGTAATCGTGATACACAGGCGTTAGTGTTGAGTCCTACGCGTGAGTTGTGTCTGCAGATTGCCGATGACTTGCGTGATTTCTCAAAATATATGGAGGGTGTCCATGTGGAGGCCGTCTATGGCGGTGCAGCCATTGAACAGCAGATTCGTGCCTTGAAGAAGGGGGCTCAGGTCATCGTGGCTACGCCAGGTCGCTTGATTGACTTAAAGAATCGTGGTTATGCGATATTGGACAACGTGAGCAACATCGTGCTCGATGAAGCTGACGAGATGCTGAACATGGGCTTCTCTGATGCTATCAACGAGATTTTTGAGTCGTTGCCAGCAGATCATGCCACGCTGATGTTCTCTGCCACGATGAGTCGTGAGGTGGAGCGTGTGGCAAAGAAATTCCTGACTGACTATGAAGAGGTGGTTGTTGGCTCGCGCAACGAGGGTGCCGAGAACGTAAACCATATCTATTATATGGTGCAGGCCAAGGATAAATATCTGGCATTGAAGCGTATCGTTGACTATTATCCCAAGATTTTCGCTATTATCTTCTGTCGCACGAAGTTGGAGACGCAGGAGATTGCCGATAAACTGATTCGTGATGGCTACAACGCAGAATCGCTGCATGGCGACCTCTCGCAGCAGCAACGCGACCTAACGATGCAGAAGTTCCGTCAGCATCTGACACAGTTACTGGTGGCTACTGATGTGGCTGCCCGTGGTTTGGATGTGGACGATCTGACGCATGTCATCAACTTCGGATTGCCCGATGACATTGAGAACTATACCCACCGTTCTGGTCGTACGGGTCGTGCCGGTAAGAAGGGTACCAGCATCTCTATCGTACACTCGAAGGAGAATCATAAGATCCGTAATATCGAGAAGGAAATCGGGAAAGCGTTCGTAGAAACGCCCATTCCATCGGCAGAAGAGATTTGTAAGAAGCAGCTCTATAAGGTGATGGATCAAATCGTGAAGACCGACGTGAACGACGATGAAATCGCTCCTTTCATGCAGGATATCAGTCGTTACTTCGAATTCATCGACAAGGAGGAGATTATCAAGAAGATTGTGTCGCTGGAATTTGGCAAGTTTCTGGCTTACTATGCTGATGCGCCTGAAATAAGCCTCCCCCTATCCCCCTCCGAAGAGAGGGGGAGTAGGAAACCCCAATCAGACCGTGAGAAGCGCATGAACAAGGCTCAGAAGGGCTTTAAGCGTCTCTTTATCAATCTGGGTAAGAAGGATGGCTTCTTCCCTGGTGTACTGATGCAAACCCTGAATCGCTATGTAGGCGGTCGT
>Ga0256407_10008839_pt1 | contig 14620 bp, 8 predicted proteins | sample RumenRJG_04DNA_FD_193489 | JGI IMG/M metagenome (GOLD analysis project Ga0256407, IMG submission 193489) | Bovine rumen microbial communities from Lethbridge, Alberta, Canada - RJG_04 | ecosystem: Host-associated > Mammals > Digestive system > Stomach > Rumen | place: Canada: Alberta | collected... | reverse complement strand
ATTGTTTTATTTTAACATTTTCAAAATTTATATAATTTGTTTTCTCATATGGATTAAAATTAACTGGCATTAATAATCTAAGTGTTGAATTTTCATATGTTGATATTGTTTTTATATCTGAAATTTTTTTTTCATCTGGTAATAAAGGTCTTAATCTAATTGCAATTATTATATTTGATTTATTATTTTCTCCATTAAACATTTTTTTTCTTTTTTATATGATAATATTTTCTCTTAAATTTGTTTATTCTTTCTCTCAAATTATTATGTTTTTTTAGAAAAAAACATAAATAAAATATATTATTTTTCAAATAAATAAAAATCCATTCTTTTAAATAAAATATATAAATAATTATTTACTATTTTAAAATAAAGATTTAATAAAAATCATAATTATGTACATGTTTGAATTGTTCTTTTCCACCAACAATTATTTTTTTATATTTATTTAATAATTGCCTCCTTAAATTGTTAGTAGAAAAAATACCATTATATTTATATTTTGAATTAAAAATAATTTGTTTTGCAGACATTATTCTTTTTTTATATATATCATTTTGATTTAAAGAATTTGCTCTTTTCATTTCTTCTTTAAATCTCTTATTTTTTTCTTTATTTAAAAAATGCATTTTTTTAATTGTTAATTTTGGAAACATATAATCCATAACACCTTTAACAAAATATATTTTATTTCTTAAAATTCCTGCATTATTTCCAGAAAATAAAATTGTTTTTTTCTTTATATTACTTGTGTCATAATCAAAATACATTTCTTCAATATTTTTATTTACCATTTCCATAAATTTTTTATTTTTTGTTTTATCTTCATCAATATTCATAAATAATCTTAATTTTTTGTTAAATTGTAAAGTTTGAGTTTCTAATGTTTTTTTTACTTTATTATTTATTTTTGGTTTTGTTTTTTTAACTGATTTTGATGAATTATTTTCAAAATATTTAATTTTAGTTGTTCTTGTTGATAAAATTGGGGAAAATGAAAAATTTGAAGTTGTTTTAAAATATGTTGAATCTGTTATTGGATAATTAAATGTTGATGCTGCATATTTTACTTCATTATTTGTATTTGTTTGTTGAATTGAATCAATTGAATTAACTGACGTTTTAATATTTCTATATCTTATAGGTTGATTATCTATAAATATTGTTTTTTTTTTATAAATTTCAGGACTTTTAATTTGAGATAAAAAAAATTTTTTCATTTTTTTGAAAATATTTATTAAAAATCATAATTGTTAAAATTTTTTAAATTTAAAAAAATAATTAAAAATATATATCTTAATAAATATAATTTATTGAAATATTATAAAATATCTTTATTATGATTTATATTATTCTTTATTATATTAAATATTTCTATTATATTATCTTCATTTGGTATTTCATTTAAATCTTCTCTTATTAAACCAATAATAAAAGCTTTAATATATAAATTATCAATTAAATCTAAATTATTTATATTATTATTTTCAGAATTTCCAGAAAAAATTTGAAGTAATATTTTCCCAATAATAGTTATATCTATTTTACTTTGTTCTTCTTTCTTCTCATCAATAAATCTTTCTAATCCTAAAATTTTCATCTTCAAATTTTTTCCAACAAAAAATATTGTATCTATATTTACATATTTAAAAGTTAAATTATTTTTATGACAAATTTTTAAACATAAAAGTAAATTTTCAGTAATTATTAATTTATTTGAAAAATCTAAAATATCTTTTTTTATTAAATTTGTTAAGTTATTAGATATAAAAGGATATATTAATAAAATTTTATTATCTAAAGGGATATATCCTTGACATTTTAAAAGAAAGTTTAATTTTAATTCAATTATCAAATTTAATTGTTCAAAATATTTTTTTGTTTCTTCTGTAAAATTTAATTCCTTTATCATACATAATTTTTCTCCTTTTTCTTCAAATATAATATATTTTAAATATTTAAATTCAGTATCAAATTTTTTAATGAATTTTAAATTTTCAATATTTGAATTTTCATTAAATAAATTTAATATATTATTGTTATTTAAATATTTTAATACTGAATCATAATTAAAAGGTATTCCTGAATTTAAATAATTATTTTTTCTATTATTTTTTAATGTTATTTTTTCTATTGATTTATTAGAAGAAATTGATATTGGATTATCATTATCAAAATTATCAATATTATTTCCAAAATTTGAATTACAAGAATTACCCATTTTTTAATTATATTTTAAATTACATAATTAAATTTTATTTTATTAATTAAATTTTAGATGTAATAAATATTTTTTTGAAATTTAAATTGTATTGAAATCTGTTTTGATAAATTTATAAAAAATTTATTATTAAAAATTTAATAAAAGAATATTCAATATTAAACTATATAAGAATATGATTTATCATTATTTTTTTTATTGACATTATTTTCTAATGTTGAATAATTATTTATATTTAAATTTACTGGACTTACATTTTTAATTGATTTTAAATTTTTAAAACAATTACTAAATAATGTAATTGTGGATTTATTATTTTTATAAAAACTTTTTTGATCATTTGTTTTTTTAAAATTATATTTTATTTCTTTATCAAAATTTTTTTGGGAAATAGATTTAGATAATAATTTTTTTTTTAACCATAAATTAAGATTCCTACTATCATGAACACATTCACTAAAAGTTCTTTGATTTTTTTTATATTTAGGAAATACTTTTAAATAATATTCATTATAAATAAAAGGTTCATATGGAAATTTTCCAAATAATTCATAATATGTTGTTGAAATTTTTTCATCTTCTTTTTGAATTTTATTTTTATATTGACTTGTTAAAAATAATTGATTTATTATAGTTTGATTTCCTTTATTTTTCTTTTTTTCTAAAATTTGAATAGGTTTAATTTGAATAAATGTTGGTAATTTTGGTACACTTCTTTCAATTTTTTTTTTCATTAAAGCATCTTTTGGATTATATTTTTTATTTAAATTCTTATTTAAAATACATAATGATTTAACTCTCCAAAACCCTTTAATTGATTCATTCATTTTTCTTTTTAACAATTCATATCTTTTATTAAAAATATTATATTCCATTATGATTTTTTTTACAAATTCAAATTAATTTTTTTTTTACTTTTGAAAAAATGTTTTAAAAAAAAAATATTTTAATTAAACAAATAATGTTAAATTTATTTTAAATTAATATTACTAAAGGTTTATTTGATTTTCTTTTTTAATTTAATACTATAAAATCATTCAGCTTCTTTTTCTGGTGTTGATAATAAAAATTCTAAATAAATACTGATTATAATAAAAATAATTACAATTATTGTTATTATTTTATAAATTTTTTCAATTATATCATTAAATGAGGTTGGAAAATAATTCTCTTTTTTAAACAATATATATCCAATTAATAAAGAGGAATAAGACAAAAATTTTAATATTGTTAGAATACTAATATATTCTCTATATTCATTTTTTTTATTTTTTATAAATGAAATTAAAAAAAAAATAAAAGAGATAGTAATAATTATTATATCAAACAATATATGATAAATATTTAAAGGATTATGATTAAAAATAATGAGAAAAATTAATCCTATTAACAATATTTGAAAAACTAATATCAAAATATCAATTATGGGAAGAACTGTTTTTATTATTCTTTTTAATTCCAATGGCATTAATTAATAAATAATTATAATTATTAAATATAAAATTATTGTAATTAAAATAAAAATTAAAAAGATAAATATTTATATTGTCAATATCATTAAAATCAAAATAAATTTAAAAACTATTTTAATAATATCTTAACACATATTTAAACAAAAAAATAAATTATATTCATAAAACATAAAAATCCATGTTTAAAAATAATCAAAATCTTAAATCAAAAGAAAGAAAAAAATTTTTTTAATTATATTTATCACTAGAATACAATTGAAATAAACTACCTCTTCTCTTTTCTTGATTCATTCTCATTTCACTAGTTTTACAAAATTTAGTAATCCACTTACTTTCTAAAACTTGAGTAATACTCATTCTATCTTCAGGATTTTTTTTTAATAAACCATCTACAAATTCTTTAGCTTCATTACTTAATTTATCCCAAATATTATTAGGATAAGGAACAGGATCTTGTATAGTTTGTCTAGCAATTTCTCTTTCAGAATGTTCATCATCAAAAGGTAAAAAACCACATAATAATAAATAAGTAATAATTCCAATTGACCATAAATCAACATTTTTATCATAAGGTTTTCCTTTAAGTACTTCAGGAGCAACGAATGATAAAGTACCAAAAGGTTCTAAACACTTTTCATTTGGTCCTATTATTTTACTTAAACCAAAATCTAATAATCTAATATCTGCATTTTCACTTTCATCAGTCATTAATATATTTTCTGGTTTTAAATCTCTATGTATTATACCATATGAATGAAGATAATAAACTGCCATTGATAATTTATGTATAATTTCTGCTGCTTTTGATTCATTTAATTTATAATTTCTTTTTTCTATATAGGAAAATAAATCACCTCCACTACAATATTCCATTACTATATATATATAGTCTGAATTGTCAAATATGTCATAGAGTTTTATTATGTTTGGATGTTGACATATTTTTAATATGTCTATTTCTGTTTTAGCTAATTCTAAATCTTGTTTTCTCATGTTTTTTTTTGCCATTATTTTTATTGCTACTGGACGATTTGTTTCTTTATGTATTCCATATTTTACTAAACCAAATTTTCCTTTTCCTATTTTTTCTTTTATATTATATTGATCTAATAAATTTTTATAATTTATTGCTAAATGTAATTTATTCATCCATTCATTAAATTCTTTTTCATTATCAATATAATATGTTCTTTCTTTTTGTGGATATAAAATAGAAAAAGTATATAATTCTTTTCCTTCAATATTTACTTTATCACCTTTTTTAATATAAATTCCACTTAAATTATGCATTCCTTTATGATTTTTATCATCTTTTCCTTTAAAATAAAAAAAATCTTTTCCAATTAATTGAAAATAAACTTTTTTTAATTTTTTAGAATGAGAAATTTTATAAATAAAACCTTCATGAGTGACTAAAGGAGGAGTAGTTTCATCATCATCACTTTCATCAGAATTATTAATAATATCAACATTATTATTATTTATTTCATCATGTTTACTAAAAGTAAATGAACTCATTTTTGGAGTTTTATCTTCTAAACTATCTAATTTTTGTCTTAATCTTCTATGTGGTTTTGTTTTTTCTTTTTCTAAAATTTTATTATCTATTTTATTATTATCAAATATTGATTTTATTTCTTGATTTTTTCTCTCAAAATTTGTATTAAACATTGAATTTTTACCAGAATATAAACTTAATATTGTTTTATTTCCTACATTTAAAGTTCTTTTTTTTAAATTTGGAGAAACAAATTTTGAAGATAAAGAAGGAGAAGCAATTTTATGAGGATTAATTTGTGGAGTTTTACTTAAATCAATATCATTATTATTTTTTTTTTCTTTAACAAACAATTCAATAGATTGATTAGTAAAAGGTCTTTTTTCCATAAGAAACATTAGAATAAAAATAAAAATATCACTATTAACATTTTCAATAACATTAATATATTCATTAAAATCCATAACATTTTTCTCACCAAAAGCAATATTTAAAATATGAAATAATTCATCTTGTGATTCAACTCTATCTAAATATTCATTTTGTTCATATTTCATTTTATTAGATGAAAATTTTTTATTTAAAGGAACATAAGATAAAACAACACGAACATCTTCTCTAGAAATTAAACCATCATGATCAAAATCATAAAATTTAAAAATAAATTTATAAAGAGAATTAAAATTTTCTGTAAATAAAATTTTCATTCCTCCTATAAATTCAGCAGGATCTAAAAAATTATTTTGATTTTTATCAAAAACTGAAAATAATCTTTCACATATAATACCAGGTAATTCATAATAATTACTAAATGTTAATTTTTCTATTCCTTTTGCTGGTTCTATTGAACGACGAGCTAAATCACCCCATATTCCTATTAAATAATTTTGAAATGTGTTTATGTCTTTTACTTGGAAATCTTTTATTATTTCGTTTAAATCTATTTTTTCTATTTCTTCTGATTTTTCCATTTTTTTTTAAATAAAAAAAGAATTTTATTTTTTATATTTTTTTAATATAATTTTATCTTTGATAAACTTTTTTTATTTGTTTTTTATTTTTTTTTTTTATTCATGAATTTTTAAATTGTGAAAATAATTTATTGTTTTATTTTTTTTTTAGTAATAATATATAATACTTTTTATTATATAATTTTTTTTAATATTATTTAATAATTTCTGATACATTTATTTTAAATATTAAAAGAATTAAAATATATAAAATATAAAAAAATTATTTTTTATTATTTTTTGAAAATGGGATAATTTGAGGAGAAATTTTATCTTTATTACTATCAATTTCATTTTCAATAAAATCATTAATTATATCATAATCAATAGGAGAAGTTTTTTCAATAATAAATTTATCTTTATCATTATCATTATTATATTTATTATCTTTTTCATTTTCATCAATCATTTCCTTATAAGTATCAATTAATAATTGAATAGCTTCAGGTGAATTTTGAAGTTCTAATAAATCATCTTTTGGCATTTCCATTTCTCTACAAAGTAAAAAAAGAAATTTTTCATCAATATATTTTAAATTTTCAGGACAATTATTTTGACAATATTCTTTTATTGAATTTAATATTCCATTAAAATCAATTTCTTCATTATTATTATTATTACTATTATTATTTTCTTTACTTGATTTTGATTCTGTCAATAATAAATTTTTATTTTGATTTTCATTATATGAAATATTTTCATTTGAATTTTCTTCATATTGACTATTCATATCTGAATTTGTATTATTATTTATTGAAATAATATTACTTTCTGAATTATATTTTTCTGATTTTTCATATTCATTTTTTGAATTTGATAAAGAATTTTTTTTTTCTTCATAAGAATTTTTTTTCTCTTCATCAGAATTATTTTTCTCTGAATTAAAAGATAAATTTTCTTCTTTACTTTCTTTAACTGATTCATTTTCATCATCTTCTTTAATTTCCCAATTTTTTAAAATACTTTTTGCCACATATAAATTTCTAATTGAATTTAAATTATTTTCAGGAGGAACTAAATTAAGAGCATTATAATTTAAATTTTTAATAGTTATTTTTTTTGTATAATCCTTTAATATATTAATTCTTGTTAAACTTGTTAATTTTAAATCACATAAATTTAATCTTTGATTATGTGTTAAAGAATTTTTAAAATTCATAGAAAAAACAATTGGAAAATATTTATTTTTTTCATAATCTTCAGGTTGATCTTCATTTAATTTTTTAATTTGTTCAGAAGATAATTTTGTCATAAATAAAAAAAATTTTTCTAATTCTTGAGTATCATAATTTTTTTCTATATTAACAGGATTATCACTTAACATATTTAAAATTAATTTTTCATTATCATTTTCTTCTTTTTTTTTCTCATTTATTAATTGTAAATTTGTATTAAAATCTGTTTTAATTTCATTTGAATTTTGTTCAATATATTGTCTTAATTCTTGAGTTTTTAATTGAAAATTTCTATCTGAAGTATTTGATAATTCTCTTGATTCAATTGCTTTTTGTAAATTTATATATGCACTTGAAAAATTTTTATATTCAATATCAATTTCTGAAAGTGTTTCATATATTATTGATATTTGTAAATCATTTTTTTCTTTTAGTAAATCTCTTTTTATTCTTAATGCAGTTTCTAATCTTTGTTTTGCCATTTCATATTTATCAATTACAAAATTTATTAATCCTGAATTATAATTTGCACATAAGACTACATCATATAAATTTTGTTTTTCTTTATTAGTTAAATTATTTCTATCTATTATTGTATCATATAATAAATGTCCTTTTTGTAATAAACCAAATTCAACATATAAATTTCCTAAAAGTAAATAAGTATTATAAAATATATATGGATCTCCTGAATAAACTTCTTGTATTTTTTGTATATAATCTAATAAATATTTTTCATAAAATGTAAATTCTCCTAATGAATGACCATATTTTGCAATTGTAATTAAAATTTTTAAAATTCTTATATATATTTCTTGTTCTTGAGATATTTTATCTGAATTTGTATTTTCTCTTATTTTATTTGAATTTAATTCAACAAAAATATTTGTTACTCCTGTAAAATTATATGTTTCCATATCTTTAATTAATCTATTTAATAATCTCCAAACTTCATCTTTTGTTTTAAATAATGAAAAGGCATGTATTAAAAGTAATAAATTACAAAAATAATCTTCATAATATAAATATGAATTTAAAATTTTTTCTTTATGATTTTTTATTACATTAATGTCTTGAAAAGGTAAAATTTTTAATTGAAATTCTAATCTTTTTAACTCTTCATAATTAATTTGAATTAAAGAATAAGTTTTTTCAATTGCATTTGGATAATCTTTTTTTCTTATTAATTCAATAATCTCTCTTCTTTTATTATTCCATAAAGGTTTATATTCAATTAAATCATTATAATTATCAATTTTTTTTTTTTGTAAAGCAGGACAATTTTTTGTATGTTGAGCCCATTCAGATAAATGTTCATTAATTTCACAAATAAAAAATAATTTACACATATTACATCTATATTTTGCATTTCTTAAACAAACAGAACAAGTATATTTTATTGAATCAATTGTTTCATTATTTTTTTCTGATGAAGAAAAAGTTTTAATATTATTTTTTTTATTTATTAAATTTTCATTATTTGTTACTATATTTTTTATACTTATATTACTTTTATTTATTGATTGAAGATCAATTCCACTTAAACTTAAATTTGAAGCACAATGTTTTAAACTTTTTTCTGTTTCTATTTGTAATAAAAATAAATCTTTCGATGTTATTACAATTAAAAAATTAAAATCTGAAATTGAATATATTTTTGTTTTTAATATTCCTATTATATTTTTATGATTTATTATATTTTGAGGTGTTGTTAATGTAGGTAATTTAAATTCTAAAAAATCATTTTTTGTTGTTACATATAATATTTTATCATAATGATTTATATTTATTAAAGAATTTTTTTTATCTGTTTTACATTTTAGTTTTGTTTTAGTTAAAAATTTTCCATTTTCTAATTCTTTATTAAAATTCCAAATTATACATTCATTTTCATCAGTAAAAATTAAAAATGAATTATTTAAATAATTATTTGGAGAATAATAAAATGAATAAACATAATTTATTGAATGTAAGTCAGAAAAAATTGAAATCCATTTATTTTTTTTTTTTATTTCTTCAGTTAACATATTAATATCATATGAAGATTTAACTTCAGTTAAAAATACAAATCCTTCCAATTTACATAAAATACATAAAAAGCAATATATTTTATTATTTAATATAGTTAAAAATTTATATTCAATATGAATAATTTCTTGTTTAAATGATTTAATAAAAATACAATTTAAAATATATTTTTTATTTTTCCAATCTTTATAAGCAAAATATAAATCAGTATTATTAACAGAAATAAATCCAATATAAATATTTTGATTTGTATCTCTTAATAAACATTGTTCATGAATTGAAATATTATTACAATTTGCAAGTGAAAATTGATTATTCATATTTATTATAACTTCTTGTTGTGTATTTGATTGAATATCAATTACATTAATTTCATTTGTATAATAGATAATAAATACATTATTTTCATTTATTGCATCTATTGATTTAATTTGTTTTTTATTTTCTAATATGATTTCTTTAAAAAATTCAGCTGAATCAATTTTTTGTTTTGATAATTTAAATATTGTTAAAATTGAATTAGATTCTCTTATTATTAAATAATCATCAATTATTATAAAATCTTCAAAAGCAGTTTTTTCTTTAAAATAAGGATTATTTGAAGAAATTAAATTAAATTTTTTCATTTTTAATTTTAATTCAAATTTATAAAAAAAAATACTTAAAAAAATATATCAAATATAATATTTATTTAACCAAATCAAAACTATTAAACAACCATAAATGTTTTAATATTTGATTACAATTAATTCTATTTAAAGGATTAACACATAACATTTTTTGAATTAAATCCTTGACAGAAAAAGATAAATAATTAGGAAAATTAATATAACCATTACAGATAATTTGTTTTAATTTTTTTTCATTATTAGATTTAAAAGGTAATTTCCCACATAATAAAATATATAAAACAATACCAGCACTCCAAATATCAACAGAAGGACCATAATAAAATTCTTTTTTAAATATTTCAGGAGCCATAAAAAATGGAGTTCCACAAAAGAAATTTAATTTTTTATTTTCTTGAAAATGAACACCTAATCCTAAATCTATTATTTTAATATTTAATTTATCATCTATTATTATATTATCTAATTTTATATCTCTGTGACATATTTTATTATTATGTAAATATGATAATGCAAAAATTAATTGAATAAAAATTTTTTTTGCTTTAAATTCATTTAATTTTTGATTTGGTTGATTTTTCATATATGATTTTAATGTTATTCCTTTTGCATATTCTAATATTAAATAAATTTTAGAATTTGAATATATTTTTTCAATGAATTTTATTATATTAGGATGAGAAATTTCTTTTAAAATTGAAATTTCTTTTTCAATTAATAATTTTTTCTCATTATTTTGAATAATGATATTATTATAAATTTTCATACAATATATATCTCCTGTTAATTTATTTTTACATAATCTTACTTTTGCTTGAGCTCCTTGTCCTATTATTTTTCCTATTAAATAATTATCTAATTTATTATTATGAGGAATTATATTATTATATTTATTCAAATTGTTTGATGGTGAAAAGAATTTTTTAATTTTATATTTTGAAGTAAATGATTTATTTAATTTTATAAATTTATTATATTTAATATCTTTTTTTTTTAGATATATTGTTTTAATATTAGGAATGTTTTTTTCTTTGCTTTTTGATTTGATTAATTCTAATAATTTATTTGATGAATTTAAATTTATTTTTTTTATTGATGTTTGAATATTTGAATAATTTGGACTGTTATTATTAGTTGAATTTTCGAATTTTTTTATATTTATTCTTTTTATTGTTATTTTATTATTTTTTTGAAAGTATTTATCCATTTAAATTATATATAAATAGTATATAGACTTATATAAAATTATTTTAAATCAAATTACAAAAAAATTAATCCAAATGGTTAAAATTGATATTTAAATTTATTCTGTCAAAATAAATTATTGATAAATAAGTAATGAATATAAAAATAATATATATATATTAAGAATGCAAAATAAATTTAAAGATATTAAAATCTAATTTCAAATCTTTTACAAAGAATAATTGCATTGTAAATTTCATAATTATATATAATGAGATAAAATAATTTGATAAATATTATTCAAAAAATAATTATTATTTAATGAATTAAGTTGAATATATTATTTCAATACTCACAAAAAATGAAAATATATTTTTAAGTATTAATAATGACATATGAATTATAATGAATAATTCAAAAAAATAATAATAATTTTCATTAAAATAAAAAAAGAATATATTATATCATAATTAAATATAGTTTACTTTGCATTTGAAAAATCAAAAAAAAAACAATAAAATTAATAAAAACATAATTATATATATTATACTTATTTTTTTATCATAAAATTAAAATGAAAAGATTAAAAACTGCTAAAAATAGATCAAAAAAATCAAAATTTTTAAATGTTGAATTATTTGAAAGAAGAGAAAAAGAAAGAATAAAATCAGGAAATTTAAAAACAAGAACAACATTTAATACAACACAATATACAAAAAACTTATCAGAATTACCTAATGTCACAACACAAAATTCAACATTTTCATCAATAATAAGACCTTATACTTCAAAATCTAAAAATAGAAATATAAAAAATTACTTTAATTCAAAGGATTTAAATTTAAATTCTTTAACTTATAATACTTTTTTAACTGATTCTCCATATTGGAATAGTCAATCAAGTAGAAATAATTCAAAATATAATTATACTGATTATATAACTGAAGATAATAAACAAATTGATTTAGGTTTAAAAGATTTAAAAAAATTTGAAATGTTAAGTCATAGAAGTAATAAATCAGAACCAAATAGATTAATTAAAATAAAAACAAAACAATTAAATTTTGATATTGATAGTTTATATGATTATATAAATAAAACTAGAGATTTAAAATTAATGAAATATAAATTAGATATTAAAAAAGAAAGAACTATTCGTTTAAAAGAAACTTATTTAAATGAACAAGAAAAAATTGATGATATAATTAATTCAATTGAAAAAACTGATAAATTATTTAATGATGCATTTAATGTAAAATTTAATGATTATGTAAAGGAATTAGAAATTAAAAGAGAAATTGCAAAAACAGAAAATACAAATTTATTATCAGAAATAATAAAACAAAAAAATGAAATTGCTCAAATAGAATCAAAAATAAAAAAAGTAGAATATGAAAAAAATAGTATTATAAGATGGATTTTTTTTCAAATATCAATAAAAGAAAAAAAATTACAATTACCAAAACATTATAAAACATTAATAGAAGAAACAGATGAAAATATTAAAAAAATTTTTGATGAACCATCAAATTTTTTAAATGATGGTATAGAAAGAACAAAAAAATCAAGAGATTCAAAAAGAAATTTTACGAGAAAAGCAACAAGAAAAAGTACAAGTAATTTAGAAAAAGCTAATTTATCAATTAAATCACAACCACCTATTGGATTATATAAAAATATTACTTTAAGTGAGGCTCAAAGAATTAGAAATTATAAATTTAATTTAATTTATCCTACTCCTGATGATTTTTTTTATGCTTTGAAAAAATTTGAAAAAGATACTATTAATTTTATTAATCAATATAATGATTTAAGAAATGAAATTATGGAATTAAAAAAAGAAAAAGAAATTGTAGAAAAAGAAAAAGAAAAAGAAATTTTATCTGGGATTGGTATTATAAAACAAAAAAAATTCGAATTAAAAATACAAAAAAATAAATTGAATTTATTAAATAGAGAAATTAATATATTAAAAAGTAATTTGTCAAATCCATTTAATCAAAAGGAAAAAGTAAAAAGAAAAGATACTAGAAAAAGTCTTATTGAAAAATCAACAATTGTAATAAAGAAAAAATTATATGATCATATATTAACAGTATATAATACATCTACAAAAATACCATTAAGTGAAGCAATAAATCCAAATGTTTTAACAATTAAAAAAATAAATACAAAAGAAGAAGAAATGATGGATATGTTATCAAAAATTGAAATTATTTTTGATTATTTAATTGGAATTATGAAAAATTATTCTAAAGAAAAAGATATATATTATGAATTATATAAAAGAATTTATAATACTATTGAAAGAAATAGAAAATTGGAAAAAACTAGAAAACAAAGAGAAGAAGCAAATGAAAGGTTAGTTAAATTAAGAGAAAGAGTTGAAGAAAGAAATAAAAAAATATATTTTCTTCCTAAAAGAAAAGTTGAAAATTATTATTCATTTATGGTTAAAAAAGATGGGAAAATTAAAAAGAAAGAATTAAATGATAAAGAACTTGATATTGAAGATTTTATGGATGATAATGAAGATAATAATCAATAAAATGATTAATAAAAAAATATATATATTTAAGAAATATATTTATAATAAATAATAATTTTTCTAATTTTTTAAATGAAGAAGAACAGTTTATTAATAATTATAATTTATTTTAAATTATTTTTTAAAATTTTATAATTAAATATAACATTTCTTAAATTGAAATTATAATAATAAATTTATATGAATTTCTTTTTTTAATAAATGGTTTAGAAAATATATATAGTATAAATTTTTACCAAGAAATATTTGACATCCTTTAGTATTTATTTTAAACATTTTCTTTATTGATAAATATCAATTCCTGAATATTTATATTTTTAAAAAAAATATTAAAAAACAACTATATATTTTATTAATTTTTCTATTATTTAATTAATTAATACATTTCAAATTTTTAGTAATTTATCTATATTTTTATTCATAATTTCAATTTGAAGAATAATTTTAAGAACAGAAAAATATATATATATATCAAAAAAATATTATGATTAAAAAAAGTGATAATTATTTTAATGTAATTCAATTATTAATATAATTGAAAGTGAAATATTTTAATATAAGTCTTGAATAATGATTTGAAATTTATTTTATAAAATTTCTATCAGCATGTAATTAATTTTAATCACTGTTATAAGAAAATATTTTTTATCAAATAAGTAAATATATTTTTATAATTAATATTATTATTAATATATTTGTATTCTTTAATTGAAGTTGTTTTTTTTGATTTTTGATTTATTATTTTCAAATGAATAAGATTTACATTAAGAATCTAATAAAATAGAATTATATAAATTTTGTTTTAAATTCAAATTATTAAATATATAAAGAAAAAAAATAATTCCAAATTAGTT
>Ga0256407_10008838_pt1 | contig 14622 bp, 7 predicted proteins | sample RumenRJG_04DNA_FD_193489 | JGI IMG/M metagenome (GOLD analysis project Ga0256407, IMG submission 193489) | Bovine rumen microbial communities from Lethbridge, Alberta, Canada - RJG_04 | ecosystem: Host-associated > Mammals > Digestive system > Stomach > Rumen | place: Canada: Alberta | collected... | reverse complement strand
ATAAGAATAATAATAATATAAATCAAAATAATAATAATTATAATAACAACAACAATAAAAATATTAGTAATAATAATAATAATATTAATAATAATAATAATATTAATAATAATAATAATAATAATACTAAAATAAAAAAAAAAAGAGGTAGAAAATCTTTAATATCTAAAATGTTAGAAAATGAAATGAAAGGAAATGAAAATAATAATAACAATATTAATAATAATAATAAAAATAATAATAATAATAATAATACACATATGAATAATAATAATAATTTATCTTTTTATGATAGTGTAAGTAATTTTAATTTAAATATTAATAATAATAATGATTATAATAATAATGATAATCTAATAAATGATAATAATAAAAAGATTGTAAATACAAATATTAGAATTATTTACAATACATTAAATAATAGTAATGAATCAAATATTTTTGAAAAGAAAAATGAAAAAAATGAGCATAAATTAAAATTAAAAATTCCTAACTCTGATTCTTCAAATAAAAAAGATGATATTAAAATTAATGATATAATAAATCAAATTAATCCTATTCAAGAAATTAAAAATACTATTGTTAGTAAATTTGAATCTAGAGAAGATATTTTTAGAATATTAAGAGAGAAAAAGAAAAAAGAAAAAAAACACAAAGATAAAAAGAAAAAAAGTGAAAAAAGTGAAAAAGGAAAAAAAGAAAAGAAAAAGAAAGAAAAACAAAAGAAGAAAGAAGAAGAAAAAATATTATTAAATAATTATGAAACAGATGAATTTGATAATGATAATTATAATAATAAAATAAATATTAATTATAATAATAATAATAATAACAATAATAATAATATAATTAATATAGAAAATTTTGATAATAAAGAAGAAAATCAAATTGATGATGACTCAGATAAAACTGAAGATGATCCTCGAAATATGGATTTAGATTAATTTTTAAATATTTATTATATAATATAAAAATTTATATTATTCTTTAATAATGGAATGATATAATAAAATAATACAATATTTAAAAAAAATATAATTTAATTTGTTAAAAATTCATTTAAATATTTTTTTTTATTAAAAAAAATTAATTATTAATATTTTTATTAAGTTCAAAATAATCATCTTCATCATCATCTTCATCTTCATCTTCACTATCATTTAATTCATTACTTGCTAAATAATAATCACTTTTAATATTTTGAATATAATACATTAAAATATTTTCAATTTGAATTGTTTTATGATAAATATCATAATCATTAATAGTATAATGATATAATTCAGAATTTTTTGAAATGTATAATAAATCTTCACAATTTCCAATTTCTTCTATAAATTCACCCATATTTAAAACTTTTTTAAATATATCTTCTTTTATTTCTATTTCTGCATGAATTTTAAAACTATTTAAAATAATTTTTTGTAATTTTTCATTAAAAGTTAATTTTAAAAATCTAACATTATCTTTTTCACTTCTTTTTTTTGTTTGATTTATATAAAATAAATATGCATTTTTTAATATTATTGTAGCAACTTCTTTATTATTTTTATATTTAATTTTATAATAAAATATTCCTTTAATAAATTTTTTTGTTATTGCAAACATTAAAATAAATCTAAATTGAATATTATAATATAACATTATTAAACCTATCATTAATAAAAAGAAATAAAAAGATAAAATTGGGTCAGTCCATAAAAATAAATTTTTAGCTTTTTCAATATTAGTTAATATTTTAGATAATTTAAATACAATTTCAGAATAACTTTTTTTTATATCATTTAAACTTTTTAAAGTAGGAATTTTAAATTTAGGTCTTTCATTAACTACTAAATAATCATTTTGTTTTTCTTTTTGAAAATCAGTTTGACTTTTTACATATTGACAACTTTTATCATAAGGATTTTTATAAGTAAAAAAAATACAATTTATATATTTTGAAAAATAACTTTGATAAGTTTTAGAAAAGCAAAAAAATAAAATAATTAAAATTATTAAAATATGAGATAATAAATATCTTGTATCAAAAAATAAGAAATAATATATTTCAAGTAATAAAAAAAATAAACTAAAAATAGGATATTTAAAATTAATAATTGATTTAATTGTTTCTGTAATTGAACTTATAATAATAAAAACTCTTTTAATTCTTTTAAATAAAGTACTAATTTTATAAGGTCCTTCTAATCCATTTCCAAGAGGATAATTTTCAATAATATTTTTATTTGAATTTTTAATAACTAAAGCTAATAAAGAAGATAAATTTTTATATTTAAAAACAATATTAAATCCTTTTACTTTTTCTTTATCTTTATCTTTATCTGAAATTGGATTTAATTCTCCAATAATTGTATTATTTGTATTAGAAAAGTTATTTAATAATTCAGGTAAATTAATTGAATATTCTCCAATTAATTCTTCATATTCTGTTTTTGATAATAATTTACTTGTTAATAAATAAACTGATATTTTTAAAGAAATAAATCTATTATGTAATGGAATACCAAATTTTTGATTTATAATATATTCTTTAATATCCAAATTTTCATCATATACAAATTTTTTTGTTGGAAAAGTATAAGGATATAAATTTAATTTAATTTTAAATGTATTTTTATTACCTTTTGGTATTTTTAATTTTAGTAATTTAATTATTAATTTACCATAAATATTAGAATTAGTTTCATTAATTTCTGAAATATATTCACATTCAGATTTTCTAGAATATGAATTTGTTTCTAAAATTTTTATAAAAGTATAAATTTTTGCTATTGTAAAATTACTTGTAAATTTAAGATATAAATCACTATTATCATAATCATGTTGTAATTTTAATTCTATTTCAGAATCTAAAAAACCAATTTCTACATTTGGATATTTTTCATATAATAATTCTATTTCTTTTGGTGATATTAATTTTGTTATACTTGTATTTAAAGGATTTTTATTTGTATTTGGTTTTATTACTCTATATAATTCAATATTCATTTTATATAATGGAACTAAGAAATTAAAATCTGTTATTTGAGTTTTATTATTATATATCATTAAACATTGATTTTCTATTTTTATTGTTTTTAATTTATATTTTTTTTTATATGTTTTTACTAAAATATCATCCCATACTTTTGTTTTTATTAATTCTTCTTTTTCTTCTTTTGACATTTCTTTTTTAATTGGATTTTTTAAAATGATTTTTTCTTTATTTTTTTCTTCTTTTTCTTCTTTGAATCCATTTTCTTTTTTTTCTTCATTTAAATTTGATTCTTTAATTTGAAAATATTTTATTATTTCTTCTTTTGAAAGTTGATATATTTCATATTCATTTGTACAAAACATAAAGTTATATAATTTATTAATTATATTATTTTTTGTTTCTTCATTTTCTTTGACTTTTAAATATAATGTTTTAAAAAAATTTTTAAAATATTCTACTCTTGATCTCTTTTTTTCTATTATTTGTAATTTTTTTGGAAATTCAGGTAAATTTATATTAGGATAATTTTTTATTATATCATCATATAATATTTTAAATTCTGAATATCTTCTTTTTACAATAAATTTTTTTGAAATTGATAATTTTGTATCATATACTAATAAAACTGTATCATATGTTGTTTTTTGAAATGGTTGAAAATTATAATTTGTAACTATAAAACGATATGATGATATAGGAAGATTTAAAATTTCTTCAAGAGAAATTTTTTTTTTTTCCATTTTTTATTGAAATATTAATTATTTAAAATATATTTTTTTATAAATTTAAAAAAAATAAAAAATAAAAATTAAAATGGAAATACAAAAAAATGAAAATGAAGATATAATAAAATTAATAAAAGAACAATTAGAACAGAAAATAATAGATAATAAATTAAATGAATCAGAATGTAATTTTGAAATTTATCAAAATAATGATATTGATGAAGTAAAAATTAAAAATCTAAAAATTCAATTTAATATGTTTAAAATATTTCTTTATAGTAAATTAAAGAAAAAAGAATATAAAACAGTATTAAATCAAATAGAAGGAAATTTCTCAATTTATCATCAATTACATGAATCAGAAGAATTATTATTTTTAAAAATAGAAACTTTAATAAAAATTGTTAATAATAAAATAATTAAATATTCAAATTCAAAAAATGAAAATACAAGAGAAAATTTTAAATTAAAAATAAATAATATGTTAACTTATTCAAAAACATCAACTAAGATATTAAAAGATATTTTTAAAAGAAATTCAATTTGTAATACTAAATTAAATCAATTAAAATTAGCAAATACAAATGTTGCAGTAAGTATAGAAAAATATTATTCTAAAATAATGAAAGAATTTAATAAATTAATAGAAGAAATTCCAAATGTTTATCAAAATGAACAAGTACTTTATATTGAAAAAATTATTCAATTATTTTTAAAATTAATTTTAGTTAAATGTTCTCATCATGAAAAATTACTTCAAATTCCTTATGTTATTTATTATTTATCAATAGGAGAAAAATTAATATATAATTTTAATAATTATATTAAAAGTGTTTATACTTTAAGTTTATGTCAGGAAATTTTTTTATGTATTGCTAAACAATTTTTTATTAATCATGATATTAAAAAAGTTGAAAAATATTCTATTAAATGTATTGATTATTGTTTTAGAGAATTAATTTTTAAATTTGGTGATGTTAATATTATTATTTACCCAAATATGAAAAGTGAAAAAAAAATATTTTTTAATTTTTCAAATGCATTATTATATTTTGGTTTTTGCCAAGAAGAAAAAGGAAATATTGTTACTTCATATAAATTTTATTTTTTAGCAAAAATTTTATCTAATAAATTTTTAGATAATAAATATAATTATTATTTCATTTTTCTTAATAATATAATAAATAGAAGTAAAGAATATAAAGAAATATTTTATAGATTAAATAAATTTGGAATTCAATATTTAAAAAATGATATTCCTAAAGAAAATATAATAAAAAAAAATCAAATTTATAATAATAATAGTGATAAAATAATATATAAAAAAGAAAAAATCAAAAAAATTTTATCATTAAAATCAAAAAAAAAATATATTGAAGAATATTATTTTTCACAAAAAATATTAAAAATAAATCAAGGACATTTTTCTCCATCAATTGAATTATCTCCTAAATATTTGGGGGTTGGTTCAGAATTTTTAAATGAGTCAAATAATATAAAAAATTCTTTTTTAGATAAATTAAAAGATAAATGTGACAAAACATTAAAAAATAAAATTGAAATAATTTTTCGTAAAGATTCACAATTTAAAAATAGATTAATCAACTCAAGTAATAAATTAAAAAAAGCATTTTTAAATAATTTCATAATTTTTAATCCAAATAATATAATTAAAAGAAAATTATTCTCAGAAAATATAACAAGAAATTTAAGTAATAATAATTCAAATAAACCAAATAAAATATTTAATAATAATTCAATTACTTCTATTATTTCTAATACAACAAATATCGACTTAACAAATAAATTAAAAAAAATTTGTTCTCATTCTAAATTAAATGAAAATGAAGAAGAAAAAAATATTAATAAAAGTAATTTTAATTATGAGAATACAAATAAATTTTCTTTATCTAGAAATGAACAAAATATTGAAAAATTTAGTTATGAATATAAGAAAAAAAATAAATTTAATAATAAATCAAATGAAATAATACAAAAAATAAGTAATCAAAATAATAATTATTTCATTAAAAAAATAAACTTAAATTTAAATATGAATAATAGTTTAACAAGAAGAGAAATTTTTTCTAATTTACTAAAATCACAATTTAAAAATCATTCCATTAAAAAAAATATTTTTAAATCAAATGAACCTTATATGAGTTTTTCAAAAAATAAAATTAATTTTTCCCAAACACAAAATAATTCAGATGATAAAAAAAAATTTTTAAGTATTAATAATGACTATGATTCTAATAGAAAGAAAATTAAAAATAATCTATTAATAAAGAAAAAATTATCTAGATTAGATTCAATTAAGTATATTAATATAAATAATATAACTCAAAATATAAAAGAATATAAACTTTTAAATGATATAAAATTAGAAGAAACTTCAAAAAAAATATTAAAATATTATGATCTTGAAAGATTAAATTCAAAATAATAAAAATATGTATTTTAAATATATAAAAGCAGTTTTTATATTTTTAATTATACTATAATGTAGTATAAATAAATAAGAATATATAAAGTTTAATATTTATTTTTTTTCTAAAAAACATATTCGAAATTAATATAAATAATATTTTATAATTAAAATAAAAAAATCAAACCTAAAAAAATAAAAAATAAAAAAATAAAATATTAAAATAGTAATTTTTAAATGGAAAAAACCCCAACAACAATAATAAAGAAAAATAGTATTCGTTCAAAGCCAGCAAAAAAAGTTTTTTTAATTACAATAAGTTCAAAATTATATGAATTTACAATATCAAAACAAAAAGACAAAATAAATTTTTTATTTGAACAAAATGATTCTCTCTTAAAAACAGTATATGAAGATGAATATACAGTTGATTTTTTTAAAAATAAAAGTCGTTATTTTAAATTATTTGAAAATATTGATGAACTTTATAATAATTTAGTTGGAATTTTTGATGATAAAAATTATGAAATAATTAATGATAATAATATTTTATCAGTGAAATTAACACCAATGGTTCATTTAGATAATTCAGAAATTAATTTAATTATTCCTTTAAAATCTATTGAATCAAAAGAATTAATTCAACAATTATTTGATGAAAATTTAGCTTTGGGAACTAGAGTTGAAGAATTAGAAAAAGAAATTAGAAATTTGAGAGCTGATTATAAAAATATGAGTCATATGGTTGAAAATTTAAGACAAGTTATTAAGAAATTAGAAGAAGAAAAAAAATAGATTTTTTTTATTTTTTTTAGTATTATTTTAAATGGTAAAAAACTTTTTAATAATATTAGATTATTTATTTATTTTTTTTTTTGTTTATTTTTTATAATTTATTAAAATAATTTTTTTTATAAATTTTTTTATTTATATTATAAAATATTTATTTTCTAATTATAAATCAATTTTCTTCTTTTAAAATAATTTCTTCTTCATTTAAATTCTTTATAACCTTTTTATTTTTTTTATTATTTTTATTTAAATCAATAATATCATTTTCAATATTATCATCAATACAAAAATTAATTAATTCAACATCAAATTTACTTTTAGTCATTTTAATAATAGGACTTTCAAAAAAAGGTAAAATACCATATCCAAATAAAACAGAAATAATATAAATTCCAAAAGTAAAAAAAACCAAATCTGCATTTCCTTGATAAATAATTCCAGCATATTGATAAATAAACATATTAATAAAATAATCATGAAAAATTAATACACCCATTCCTCCATTATTTAATATTTCATAAATATCAAAAGATAATAATTTTCTAATAAAATGTAATTTACCAATTAAAATACAATGAATAATTATTCCTAATCCAATAACAAAAAAATCTTTTGTAAAAGTTAAAGTAAGTGCATTTAATAAATCAGAAAATAAATAATGATTTGATAAACTTGAAGTCCAAAAAATTCCTTGAAAAATAATTATTCCAATACTTAAATAAATAAAATATATTTTATTATTAGACAATAATAAATTATTAAATTTTAAAATAATATCATTTTCATTATAAACTTCTTCATCTTCAAAATTTCCATTTTTATAATCATTAATATATATTTTACTATGTACAAATAAATATGAAAATCCAATTCCAATTATAAAAGCATTTATTCTTTCATATGGTTTAGAAAAATATAAAAAAGTAAATGGATCAGTATTTGGATCAGTTCTTTTAACATCATTATAAGTAAATTTATATTTAATCATAATTTTAATTTGAATAATACAAGAAAAAATATAAAAAAAGCAAAAAATAAAAATTCTAAATATTTTTTTTTTATAACAAAAATAAAATATAAAAGTAAATAAAAAAGCATATTGTACTAAAGCAGAAATATACCATAAATTACAAATACAAACTCTATTTTTATTATCATAAACCATAAAATCATTAATAAAAAGTAAATTATGCCAATAATTATAATCACAACCTCCAATTAAAGTTTTCATCATTTGATAATTTGGTCCATTAGTAATAAAAGGAGTAATAATTAAAGCAGAAATAGTATAAAAATACATAACTGGTAATAATCTAAAATATCTTTGAAAAATATGAAAAAGATTATTTCTTCTATTATTTTTATTTTTATTATTTGATTTTTTACTTAAATTAAAATAATAAAAAAATCCAGCTATAAATAAATAAATATCAACTGTAAAAAAAGCACTTGAAATTATTGGAAAATACCATTTTTTACTTAGAAAATACATATCTGCCATATTTTTAACATAATATGCAGGAATTTGAGTAAATTCTCCTAAGACCATCCAAATTGAAGTTATTACTCTTATTCCATTAAAAATTTTTAAATTTTTTTCTGTTTTATTTTTTGGTTTTTTTATTATGAAATTATCCATAAAATTTTTCCTAATATTAAAATATGATAATGTTTTATTTTCTGGATATAAGTAATTTAATAAAGGGAAAATTATAATGAAAATAATACAAATTAAAATATATATTATTAAATGAATTTTATGTTTATTTTTTTGATTAATTGATTCTTGTTCTGGATCATAAAATTGAATAGAATCTTCAGTTAATAAATTAAAATCAAAATTTTCTTTTGCATATTGAAAAAGATTATTTATTGTATTTTTTAATATTGTAACATTACATTCTTTAAAATAACATAATCCAATAAATTGTGTATAACCATCCATTGATGCAGATAATAAATAATAATTTGCATATGATATTTTTTTACAACCATAATAATTTCCTAAATCTTCTAAAAATGTACCACTATTTATTAATAGTTTATATAAATCTTTATATTCTTTTGGATATGGTTCTTTTGTTATGAAATGATGAATTAACATACTTCCATATTTTTCACATTTAGTATCATTTGGAAATTTTTTGAATGAAGTTATTTTTTGAATTAAAATATGTATTAGAATAATTATTTTGATTTGAAAAAGAAACATTTTAAAATATTATTCATTATATAATAAAATAATTACGTAATTTTTAATTTTCTTTAAATAAAAAAATAATTTTAAAAAAATACAAAATTTAAAAACTATAAAAATAAAAATAATAATAAAAATAAAAATAAAAAAAAAACCTTTTTTTTTCAAATATTAATTACTTTATAACGCCAAAAAAAAAAACAATAAAAAAACATCATAAAAAAAAAAAACCTACATCAAACACAATTCATTTTTATCATTATCTAATTCTTCAATAAAACAACTCATTTCTTCAAAACCAAATTTAAAAAATTCTTGAAACTTTTCTTTTTCCTCATCTAAAAAAGGATAAATTTCACTTTCATCACTAAACCATTTTAACTTTTTTCCATTTTCCCAAATACCAAATTTAATTCTTTGACAATCCATATATTTCCCAACACCATTTTGTTTTCCATCAGCCCAAAATCCAATAAAAATTTTTTTAGGTTCTTTCCAAGAATAAATACCAAAACCTTCTTTTCTATCATTTCTATAAAAACCAAAATATTTTTTTCCATCTTTCCAGCAAAATTCTCCAAGTCCATTCATCATATTTTTATCCCATTGTCCAAAATAAATTCTTCCATCATTAAAATAATAAATTCCATAACCACATAAAAAATTATTTTTCCATTCACCTTCATATTTAGAATTATCACTCCAAATATATTGTCCAATACCATCTTTTTTTCCATTTTTATAACAACCTTTATAAATTGAACCATCTTTCCAAGTTTCAATACCAATTCCTTCTTGACTTTCTTCATTCCATTCTCCATTATAAATAGCACCATTATTATGTGTATAAATACCATAACCATGTAAATGATCATTTTTAAAATTACCTAAATATTTATCTCCATCATTATGAATAAAAAGTCCTATTCCATTTGCTCTATTATTTAAAAAATATCCTTTATATTTTGCACCATCATTCCATATTTGAATACCAAATCCTTCTTTTGAATTTTGATTGTATGAACCATAATATTTGAAATTTGAATTTTGAAAGGAAAGTTGTTTTGGTTTTTGAGAATCTTTTTGTAATGATGATGATAAAGAATTTTCTAGTTCGTTTTGAGGGAGAGATGGATTTTTTAATGAAGAATATTTCATGTGATTATTTTGATTTTTGTATATTTTAGTATTGTTATTTTGTTGATTGTTAAAATATTTTGTTGATTTTTGCTCTGAAGGTTTAATATTAGAATTTGTATTGTTTGAATTGTTTGAATTTGTACTTGTTGAAAATTTTGATATTTGATTTTTTTTATTGTAAATTTTTGGGTTTTGTTTTAATTTTTCTACTCCTTTTTTTATACAGTTTGTTATTTTTTTTGCATAATTGTTTAATGCTATTTCTTTTATTCTTGGAGATGTTATATTTGAAATTAAGGTTTTTTTTTCTTTTTTTGATTTATTTTCTAATACTGAATTAAATGTTGCTTCACTTCTACTTTTTTTTAATAAATCATTTCGATTTTGATCTTCTCTTATTATTGAACTTTCTGTGTTTATGTCACTATTTTTACATGAACACATTGAATTGTTTCCCATATTTTTTTCAAAAGGAATTTAATTTAATTTAAAAATTTTTTATTTATTTTATGAAAAATTGTTAATGAATATAAATAATAATAATAAATATAATAATTATTTAATTAATTATAAAATCAAATTACAATATAAATTAAATATTTAGTTTTGATGAATAATTACAAGAAATTTTTAAATAATTTCTATTATACTTTATTTTTTAATTTAATATCAATTTTAATTCAATAATAATTTTATAGTAAAAATATAATAAATGATTATCAAAATTATAAAAATTGATAATAAACTTTTTTATTATATATGTAAAAATATTAAAAATAATAATAAAAAAATAAATAAATTCCAATAATAAATTCACCAAAAAAAAAAACTCTAAAAAAAAAAAAAAGGAATCAAACCAAGATTTCAAAGAATTAATAATCCCAAAAATAAAAGAAGCAACAAAAACATTAAAATCAAACAATCATTCTAGAGTAAATTTAAGTGATTTCAGTGAAATAAAATATAAAAAAACTGGAATTTACTATTCATTCTATAATAAAATATACGCAAATAAATATTTAGAATATTTCAATGATGAAGAAAACATAGATTTCTTAATTTTTGAAAATAACGAAGTTTACATAGATTACAATGAAAATTTATTTACATTTCACAAAGTTGACGAACAAGAAAAAATATTAGAAATAGATTTAGATAATCAAGAAATAAAAGATCCAAATGATATGAAAGTTGATGATTTAGAAAATGAAATTGATTCAAAAACTGATTTAATAACATTATCATATTTTCCTTTATGTTTAAGTCATTGTAATATTACTTTATGTTATGAACAAGATTTACCTCAAGTTCTCTCAAGTGAATTAATATTACAATTTCTTAATATTTATCAAATAATAAAAAATCCTACTTTAATATGTGGATATGATTCTTTAGGAGGAGGATGTGAAATTAATCATTTACATTTTGAATTTTTAATGTTAGATGATTTTAATAATGAAATATCAAATTTACCAATTGAAAATTTTGATAATAAATTATTATTTGAAACTCAATTAAAACATAAAAATCAAGATGAAATTTCTATGTTTGATGGTACAACTTTAATTAAAGTTTATTTAATAAAAGAACCTTTTTTCTCATGGAAAATTGAATGTATTTTAGGACAAGAAAAAGCTAATATGGAAATTTCAACAATTGATAATTTATATCAAAATTCAATTGCTCATATTACTAATTTAATATTAAGTAAATTAATTGATAATGGAATTGCACATAATTTAATTTTAACTCATCAAGGAACTATTTTTTATTTAGTTCCGAGAAAATTTGAAAAAAAAGAACATAAATTTAATACTTGTTGGAATGATTTAGCTGGGTTGGTTACTTGTAAAGAAGAAAGTGTTTATGATAATGTTACTGAAGAAGAAATTAATAATTTTTTTAGAGATGAAGTTTGTCTTGATGAAAAAATTTTTAATGATTTGAGTAATAATATTATTAATTTAGTTGATAGTGTTTATGAAATTAAAAGATATTGAATTTTTTCGAGTTTTTTAAATTAGGGAGAAAATATATTATTATTAAAAAAATCTTATTAAAGTATTTATTTATTTATATATTTTTTTATTTGTTTTTTTTTATAATTTTATAATTTTTATTTATATAATTTTATAATTTGAAAAAGAAAATAAATTAATATTATTATTATATTAATATTTACTAAAATAATCAATAATAATTGAAAAATTATCTGTATCTAATTTACAAAAACATAATTCTTGACTTTTAGAATTAAGTTCTTTATAAACATTTCCTAAATTTTTTCCTATTATTTTATTAAGTGTTTTTTTCTTATCACAAATATTTTCAATTATAAATTTTGTTACTAATCTTATATTTTCACATTCTAAAATATCTTCACATATAATTTTTATAATATCTGATAAAATATCTTCAGGAATATTTTCTTTAATTGAATTAAATTGATAATGTTTAATAATATAATAAACATTTGTTATTTTTCCTAATGAAATTGCATTTTTAAAAGCTTCTATATATTTATTTTGTTTAATATAATTTTTTAAATCTTTTTTTATTTTTTTATTCTTTCTAATAAGAGCAATTTCTTTTTTTAAAAATTCAATTTCTTCTTTTAAATTTGATATTTGAATATTTTCTCTATATTCTCTTATTGCATTTAAATTAAATTCATTTTCAGTTATTTCTACTTTATTTTCTTTTTTTAAAATTTTATTATTAAATATATTAGGTGAAGAACAACTTGTATATTTTGGTTTTTTTTTAATATTTAAATTAGTTTTTTTTGGTGTATTTGAATTACTTATATGAGTTGAATTATATTTATTTGTTTGTTTATTATTATTATTAATGAAATATTGTTTATTAATTTTTTTTTTATTGAAAAAATTAGCACCATAAGTTTTAATAAAATTATTATTATGATTATTAATATTATTATTATTTTTAATATGATGACTATGATTTTTATTTGAATTTAAATTTGAATTTCTTGTTTGAATTTTTGCATTATCACAAGATGATTTTCTTAATTTAATATCACTTTTTTCAGTTAGATTTGATATTGATGAAATATTGTTTGTTTGATTTGAACCAAAATCTGATATTGAATTTTCATTATTATTTAAAATAACAGAATTACATTTTGAAATATTTTTAGAAGTATAATTATATTTATTTTCATTATTATTTTTATTTTGTTTAATTATAATTTTATTTTTATTATTATTATTTGTTGGTGATAAAGAAGAATTTTCTTTTCCAAAAAAAGAATTATTTTCACTTAAAAAAGAAATATTAAATGAATTTTCATTATTTAGCATTTTAATAATTTGTAAACAAACTTCTTTAACTTCTTTATTAGAATCATTTTTAATAGTCATTAAAAATTCAAGTAAAAAATCTTTTAAAGAAATAATTTCATTTCCACAATAATAAACTAAAGTATAAACAATATTTAAAGCCAATTTTCTTTTCATCCATTCTTTATCAGTTATAAAATCAATTATTTTATATAAAGTTACTGATGCATATTTACTAAAATTTCTTTCTGATAAAAAAATTAAAGTAATTAAACAATTTAATAATTCTAATTGAGGAATATAATTTTTTTTTTCTATTAAATTTAATAAAATATCTAAATTTTTTTTTATATTTTCATCATTTGAATAATTATATGAACAATTTTCAATAAAAGAATTTAAACATAAAATTCCACATATTTGATTTATTTCATTTGAACTTTCTGCATTTAAAAAACAAAATTTTTGAAATTGATTAAATATTTCTAATTCATTTTCATCAAGAAAAAAACTTTTTGAATTAGAATTATTTAAAATTTTTTCTTTTCTTTGAAATAGTATTTTAATACTATCACCAAAAGATTTAGAAATTATATTAAAAATTTTAGATGATTCTTCACAAAAACTCTTTTGATAAATATTTATAATTTTTTCTATATATGGAATAATTTTTAATTGAAGAATATTACAAATAAAAGGTATTATACTAATTATTATTTTCTTATTTTCATTATGTAAATTTAATAATTGATTATAAATTTGTTGAAGTATAAAATTCATATTTTTTTCATTTGATATATTTTCATTTATTAAATTTTCTAATGAAGTTATTCCTTCTTTAAAACTATTTTGAAATGATATTTGATTAAAAATTATTAAAAACCTTTTAACAATTTTATCATTAGAATTAATTTCATTTTTATTCTCCATTTAAAAATTTAAACCCCAAAAAAAAATATATAAAAAAAATAAAAAAAAAAAAAAAAAAAATTAAAAACCAAAAAAAAAACAAAAAAAAAAACAAAAAAAAAAAATAAAAAAAACATAACTTTTTTTCA
>Ga0256407_10008832_pt1 | contig 14625 bp, 12 predicted proteins | sample RumenRJG_04DNA_FD_193489 | JGI IMG/M metagenome (GOLD analysis project Ga0256407, IMG submission 193489) | Bovine rumen microbial communities from Lethbridge, Alberta, Canada - RJG_04 | ecosystem: Host-associated > Mammals > Digestive system > Stomach > Rumen | place: Canada: Alberta... | reverse complement strand
ACGGTATTACAATTCGATCTATCGGTATTGATAGGGCTTGGTTCAATATTGGATTGACAAATCTGATCTACAACTTCTATAGGTATGAATTTTTGAAAAGACCAAAACCGTCCAAGGGGTAAGTGTGACCTTTGGACGGAAATGGACTTATACAACTCCTTATCATTGCTGGAATTGCCCATCTTTTTCATATTACTCGATTTCTAATAATAAGTCGCCAGCTTTAGGCGACTTTTTCCTTTTTATAGGGGGTTTTTAGAGGTTCCCTAAAATAATCGTTAAAGTCTTCAAGTTGTTCGGGCATATAGTCCAACTGATAAATTCTGTTAATTTTTCATCACTTCTTCATAAATTCTGGAAAGTTCCATATTCTTTACATAGTCATTTCTGGCATATTCAAAATCGTAACTTGTTCTGTCAAAATATGCGTCAATCAAGGCTTTTGCTTTGGCAGATATATTCTCGTCATACTTGCCAAGACTTTTATTTTTTCTGATGGAATCATTCCTCTTTTTCCAAAGCAGATAATACGGACTGTCGCTTTTCTTTTGTTTCTTCATTTTGACATCAGTTATCTCAGGGTGTTTGGCAATATGCGAACAGGGAACTCCGTATTTTTTATTGACTTCACTGCAATAAAGCTGTTGGTGAGCATTCTGCATAAGAAAATATTTTCCGCATACCTTACATTGCCAAAGATAATGTCCTGCAGATAAGGATTCAAACAAATCCGTCACATATAAATCCATCAGCCGTCTGAAATATATTCTTCTCAGAATACAGAAATCTCCGTTGTTCTCTTTTACTACGGGAACAATCCATTGTCGGGAAGATACTGAAAAACCGTCCATAACTTCACTTGCGGGGTTGGACTCCTGAATAAATGCCATCATCAATTTGTCGTTGAAAAATTCAAAAGCTGATTTTGCCAGCTGTTCTTTTTGTCGGCTGTTGCTGTCCATAATTTTTACGACAAAGTTCTGAATAACTGTACCGAAATTAGCAGTATCTACTGCCAGATAAGAATAAACCGAACCGATACGTCTGGTAAGCTGAAACATTTCGTCAATTTTACTGAACCGTAACTTTTCCTCTTCACTGAGTTTCATAGGGGTTCTGCGATACAATTTGTGTTTTATTTTTATCAGTTCTTCGTAACAGTCAAGATTTTCTTCCTTAAAAATTTTGTCAATTAACTGCATAGACATTTCAAAATCGAAAAAGCTGAAAATCTGAAAAGACTTCAGAAAGCAGAACATTTCCTGAAGTTTTCTGTAAAAATCAATAAATTCTTTTCTATGATACCCCAATGTGTTGACAAACCGGTGATAGTCCATTATCACTGCTCCCCAACGCAATAATTTATCCATTTCATCTTTGGGAATATTGGCAACACTCTGACTGACATACCCCAACGGATACTCAGTATTATTAAGAATGATATTTTTCTGATTGAAATCGGCAGAAAAGAAACTGAATGTATGAAGTCCTTCTTCATATTTTTCGATAAAATTCATGTAATCACAACCTTTGCTTGATATTATATCACAATTTACATACTTTCACAAGATTTTCGGAAACATTTCTGCATTGTCACAGTGTTTTATGTTTTTTCATTTTTTCGGACATTTATATATTGGAGGGCATTACTCCGACAAATTATTCTGATGGGAGGTTATCATCATAGAAGTAAAAAAACTGGAAGTCATTGACGGCGAAACACTGGTTGATATGCGGTTTGAACCGTTCAGGTACTGCATAGAAAACATCTTACCGCAAGGTATCGCTATGATAAGCGGTGCTCCGAAAACGGGAAAGTCTTGGCTTATGCTGGACTGGAGTATCCGTATTGCCAAAGGAAAACCTGTCTGGAATTTCAGCACAACAAAAGGGACAGCACTGTATCTTTGCCTTGAGGATAATTGGAACAGAGTTCAGAGCAGATTGCTGGAAGTTACCGATGAAGTTCCGAACAATGTGTTTTTTGCCGTATCCTCCTGTTCTTTAACAGACGGACTGACACAACAGATAGAACATTTTGTTAAGGAACACCCTGATACTGTTCTTGTGACCATTGATACATTCCAGATGATACGCAGTGCCGATAACGATTTGAGCTATTCAAACGACTATCACGAAATCGGCATACTGAAAGAACTGGCAGACAGGTTGCATATTACTGTCCTGCTTGTTCATCATCTCAGAAAACAGAATGACAGTGACCCTATGAATAAAATATCAGGAACAACAGGTCTTAGTGGTGCTTTGGATACAGCACTGATACTGCAAAAAGAAGAAAGGGGACAAAATCAGGCAACCTTAATCTGTACAGGGAGAGATATTGAACATCGGGAATTGAAATTGTCATTTTCCAAAGATACGCATATATGGGATTTGATAAGTGACAGTATTGAAAAATCAGTTGTTTCTCTGCCCGATGAAATGTGTATGCTGACAGCATTTATGAAAGAAAAAAAGTATTACAATGGTTCAAATACAGAATTTGTCAATGCGTTTAATTCTTTCTGCGGTAAGAATACAGAAGTCAACTGTCTGAAAAGACTGATGAACAAATACCGTTATGAACTGGAAAATCATTGTGTGCGTTTTGAATCAAGAAGATGTAACGGAAAAAGGATACTGACGATAGAATATCATTCCGACAGTGACGATAGTGACGATAGTGACGATAAATTTACGGGTGTCAAAAACATCGTCAATATCGGCACTATCGACCCTGTTGCCCCGTGTGTGCCGATTTGTGGGGAGATAACGAAAAAGACGAATAAGGGATACCCTTAAACAATACTGCAAAATTTTGGGCAGTTTCGGGGGGATTTGAAAAAATACTGTTTTATCATTTTATGGGAGGTTTGAAAACAAAAAATCACAGACTTCAGTCTGTGGCAAGCATCGCATTCGGCTGGTCGTTGCCACCGATGCATCTTACGGGCAGAAGCCCGAACCCACTTTGGCGAGGTGACACCATATAAAAAACAGAAAATTAAGTATCAGAATATCCGATGATGATTTGCAGAAAATCCACAGCAAAGCCGAAAAATCAGGATTATCGGTAACGGATTATGTGACGAAATGCTGTCTTGGAAAGCAGATTTTCGTTATAGACGGACTTGAAGAGGTTATCCGTCAACAAAAAGCAGCAGGAAATAATCTCAATCAGCTGACAGCACTTTGTAACATGGGCAGAGTGAATGTTGTCAGTCTTGAGAAAATGACAGAGGAATATTCAAAAATAAATAAGAAGCTGACAGAATTGCTCAGCCGAAAGAGGTGGAAATCATAGCGACAGTAAAATTTATTGCCGGTAAGAAAATGCAGACAAGAAACGGTTTATCCGCACTGTTAAAATACTGTATGCAGGAAAAGAAAACGCTTTTTAACGGCAGAAAACTGGTCAGTGGTATCAACTGCGTTGTCGGTTCAGCGTTCACAGAAATGATAAACACCAAAATGCAATACGGAAAAACTGACGGAAGAATGTTTTATCACCTGATACAATCATTCCACCCTGATGAAAATATCACTCCTGAAAAAGCACATCAGATAGCTTTACAATGGGCTACCGAACAGTTCAAAGGCTATGAAGTAGTTGTTTCTACTCATGTTGACAGGGAGCATATTCATTCTCATCTGGTGATAAATTCCGTAAATTCCGAAACAGGTTATAAGTATCATGCGGATAAGAATGAACTGCAACGATTGCGTGATGAATCGGATAAACTGTGTCTGAAATATGGATTATCCGTAATTAAACCACAGAACAAAAAGGTTAAGCCCATGTCAGTAAGAGAATATCGCTGTGCCGATAAAGGACAAAGCTGGAAACTGGCACTTGCTATGGCGATAGATGAAGCCATGTGTTATGCCGTCAGCAGAGAACATTTTATTCAGCTGATGGAGAACGAGGGTTACGAGGTTCTGTGGACAGACAGCAGAAAAAATGTCACTTACACTACACCGAACGGAATGAAATGCAGGGACAGTAAATTACACGAAGAAAAATATTTGAAAGAGAAGATGGAAAATGAATTCAGAATACGGAAAGAAATCATTATAGGAACTGAAAGCACAGGCAAAGAAAAACCTGAATACAGCCGGCGAGATACAGCCTTGTGTGGCAGTGACGGAGAAAAACTGGACAGCGTTAATCTCAACACAGACCGCACAGATAGAACTGTTGAAAGCACTGTTAAGCAAAACCAACACGCTGACAACCGAACAGGAAATGAAAGAATATATGAATCAGCAGACGGATTACTTGATGGAGCATTATCGCCAGTCAGAGGAAACACTGGAAAAATTCCAGACAACGCTGATACAACAGGCAGAGAAGATAAAAACTCAGACATCAGAATCGATGAAAGACTTACAGAAACAGGCTGGGAAAATGAAAGAAGAATTTTCCTGTCAGCTGTCTTCGGAGAAACAAACATTGAACAAACATTGTTTCAGGCTGACAATGATTTCTCTTATACCGACTTTGGGGCTGGTTATCTGGGAATTAATTCGCTTTATCTGGCTACAGAACTGACAGGAATCATTGATGAAAAAGAACCTGTTGAGGATTGTACCACACAACCGTTACGAAAGGAAAGAAAAAACACCCTGAACAACGGTATGGGCGGAATGTGAATTTTTAATAATTGTGAAAGGATTGATGAATACCTATGCTTTGTTGTTATTTTGATGCAAGACTACAAAAAAGAAAACGATTGTATCGGCTGTTACTTTACGGTCGGGAAAAGAGGTCAGATGTATCACAACAGCATAAATAATTCAACGCAAAAAAGCACAGACGGAAAATCCTGTCTTTATATTCCCGAAAACGATACTGTTGTCTGTAACAACAGTTATCAGATAGACGGAACAACCTATTCTGTTAAATCCATATTCGATAATTATTCAGGCTGTTCAGTAGACGACAAACTGTATTGTCTTATACAACAGGAAATCAAAAATATTTTCTGAAAACAGCTGGACTTTAAACACCGTTGGGAGTATGTTTGGATTGCAGAAATCTGCATACTCTCAGTCGGTTTGATTCGGATAAGGAGGACATATGAATATATCAAACCAGAACAGAATTACGGCATTATACTGCCGGCTGTCATCGGAAGATGAAAACAAAGGTGACAGTGAAAGTATTGTTCATCAGAAAGAAATTCTTACCAGATATGCGAAAGACAACGGGTTTGAAAATGTAGAAGTGTTCGCAGATGACGGTTACTCGGGAGTGAATTTCAACCGTCCCGAATTTCAACGGTTGCTGGCATTGATGGAACAGGGCAGAGTGGCAACGCTGATTACCAAAGACCTGTCCAGACTGGGAAGAAATTATATTGAGGTCGGAAACTATACAGAGATTTTATTTCCGAAATGGCATATAAGATATATCGCTGTCAATGATAATTTTGATTCCCTGAACGCTGACGGAAATGAACTGGCTCCGTTTAAAAATCTCTTCAACGAGTGGTTTGCCAGGAATACCAGCAAGAAAATAAGAACAGTTATCCAGTCAAAAGCCGAAAGCGGTAAGCGAGTAGGAACAACAACTCCTTACGGATATAAAAGAGATTTGAAAAACGATGGTATGCTGGTCATAGATGAAGAAGTGGCTGACAATGTAAGACTGATTTTCCAACTGTGTGTTTCAGGAATGGGACCTGCCAACATTGCAAAAGAACTTAAGAAACGACAAATTCTTAAACCATCCATGTATTCATTTTTCAAAAACGGGTATGCCCTGACAAGAACGGATATGGAAGATGTATACGGTTGGAACTGCAGAACTGTCGGAAACATTCTGGAAAACGAACTTTATATCGGCAACACTGTCAACTGTAAAACAAGTGTTGTATCCTATAAAGACAAAAGGAAAGAACCTGTTCCGAAAGAAAAACAGTATCGTTTTGAAAACACCCATGAAGCCATTATTGATAAGGAAACATGGAATATTGTACAGCGGATAAGAGGCGGAAAAAAGCGTGTAAGTTCAGCAGGAATTATCAATAAATACAGTGGTATACTTTATTGTGCTGACTGCGGTGCAAAATTATATTTTAAAGTACGGAAAAAAGGTACACCGAAAGCCTATTCGTTTATCTGCAGTAATTACAGCAAACATCTGGGAAAAGAACTGTGTACAAGACATTATATCCGTGAAATGGCTCTGGACAGGATTATTCTGGAAGAAATCAGGAAAGTAACTGCTCAGGCAAGAACAAAGACAACCGAATTTGCCGAATATATCAGAAAACAAAGCTGTTCTCAAAGTCAGAAAACACTCCGCAGTATGATGACAGAACTCGGCAGAATGCAGACACGGAATGAAGAACTGGATAAGATATTCCGAAGAATTTATGAAGATAACATTCTGGGCAGGATATCCGATGAACAATTCCATTCACTTTCAGACAGTTATATGGGAGAACAGCAAGAACTCAAAAACAAGATGACATCATTGAAATGTTCCATCGAACAACTGCAGGCTGAATCATCGAACATCGAAAAATTCATAGCCATTGCAAAAAAGTACACAGATATACAGGAACTGACACCTGAAATACTTCACACCTTTATTGCGAAAATTGTTGTTCATGAACGAGAAGAAAAAAATGTCAAATATACCAACCAACAGATAGATATTTATTTCACGCATATAGGAAATGTGATATAAAAAAAGCAGAACAGAAATGTATTTACACATTCTGTTCTGCAAAACACCGTACATAAAAGAAATCCTTATGTGAAGTCCACAAATACGGGGTTTTTAACATGACATCATTTTTGTACGATGCAGATGTCTACATCGTACAAAAATGATATTTTTCAATCTCTTGCCAAAAGTCGAACCTTTGAAATGTATTTCCGCATAAAAAATACTCAGCAGTTACAAATACACTACTGAGTATCTTCAATCCCTGTTTTTTTCTGTTAACCTACAATCTGTCTGATTTGTTCTTCTGTGTAGCCTAAGTCTTTCATTCTTTCTGCCATTTCTTTTTTTGCATCATCTCTGCCCTGTTGTTTTCCACGCTCTTCGCCACGCCTTTCGCCACGCTCTTCTCCGATAGCTATACCTTGCTGTTTTCCACGCTCTTCTCCGATAGCTATACCTTGCTGTTTTCCACGCTCTTCTCCGATAGCTATTCCACGCTCTTCTCCGATAGCTATACCTCTTTGCAGATTTTCTTCCATCATGGTGTTATAGTCATACAACCACTTCTGTCTGGTATTGTATTCTATGCGTTTCTGTTCGTCAGCACTGATTTCTTCCAGAACATCATAAGCTCTTTTGATATATACATTTTCTTTGGCTGGCATCTGAAACTCACTCCTGTTCTTCGCTTTGATAAATTTTACCCAGTCGTACAAGTCGGTCAGGTCATCTGCGGCAGGTAATTTCGGCAGTTCGACAATGTGCATCTCCAGAATATCCGTATACCTGATATGTTCCGTATCTTCTGTAATGTGATACACTGTATGAAAACGATTTGTCTTTTTGATATAGTTGAAATCCAGAATACTTATCCCGACACATTTTTTCAGATTGCTGTATCTTTTGTTCACACCGACCTGTTCCACCAGCATTTTTGACAGATAGAATGTACTTCTGTCTGCCCATGAGGACATATAGGCAAGCTGTATTTCAATATTGATTTCTGTGTTGTTGTTCATCGTCAGCCTGACATCAAGAATACTCTGTTTGTCGTCCTCATGCACTCTCGGAAGATTGGTATTCATCAGCACTGTTGACTGTATATCTGTATCCTTGATATTCAGAACTGCACTTAAAAAGCCTTTCCGTACCATCTCATCACGCATAAGTTCCTTGAACGCAAAGTCTACTTTGGGTGACATAATAAAATCTTCACTGTACATTTTCTTTTTCCGCCTTTCTCTTTTTACTTTCTGTATATTTATATCATACACGAATTTTCTCTTTTTATCAACCGTGATTTGCTATGAATTTCCGATTGTTTTTTTAGTTACCATTTCATTGATTTCTGTTTTCCACAACTACCAAATCCTCTGTCAGTTATAATTTTGTTTCCAGCATTGTGCCGTCTTTGAAATATACCTGTAACAAAGTTGATGATACCACTCTTATGTAAGCAATAAGCTGTAGCATGACGCAGTCATTATATTCTACGGGTCTGTTCTTTATCACATTGATTACGGCTGAAAGTTCTTCTCTTTCTTCTTCACTCTTTGATTCTCTGGCTTCTGTTTCCAGAATTTCTTTTTCCAGTCTGCGTATTTCCGTCATCAGATTTTCAAAACGCTCATCAAAAATTCCCGTGTCTGCCTGTTCAATATCGATATCCGTCAGCCTGTCGAACTCTTTCTGCAGTTCTTCCAGACGGTTTTTCTTTGCCTGTACTCCGTCATTATTACGGGCATTCCTGTACATTTCGATATGCGTCAGGAGCTGTTCGGCAGGATTTCCTTTCTGATGTGCTTTCTGTGTGACCGCCTCCGCAACGGCATTTTGCAGTACTGTTTCTTCTATACTCGGCGAACACTGACAATACTTTTTTCCATAATCCAGACGGCTTACACACCGCCATACAATTTTTTTCTTCCCTCTGATGTTCCATGTAATTCTTCGGTAAGGCTTTCCACATTCTCCGCAGTAGACCAGTTCCGACAAGGCATATTTTCCTGAATACTTTCCTGTTTCTGACTTTGTTCCTTTTTCCCTTGTCTTTTTCTTGCTGTTTCTTCGGGCGATTTCTTCCTGTACCTTGTCAAAAATCTCCCGCTCAATGATGGCAGGATGGCTGTTTTCCACATAGTACATCGGCAGTTCTCCTGTGTTTTTCTTCGTTTTTTTACTGATACAGTCCACAATGTAGGTTTTCTGCAGCAGGGCATCGCCTTTGTATTTTTCATTTTTCAGAATGGACAGCACTCCGCCACCTGTCCATTTTTCTTTTCCTCTCGGTGTCAGAATTCCGTCATCAATCAGCCCCTGAGCAATGACATTCAGGGATTTTCCCAACAGATATTCATTGAATATTCGTTTGATTATCTTTGCTTCTTCGGGAACAATTTCAGGATTTCCGTCCTCACCTTTCCTGTAGCCGAGAAAGGATTTATAGCAGAGATTCACTTTACCGTTTTTCAGATTGTGCCGTATTCCCATCTTGACATTCATACTGATGGATTCGCTTTCCGCCTGTGACAGACCGCCGAACAGCGACAACATCAGTTCACTGGATACCTGCAGAGTATTGATACCCTCTTTCTCAAATATCACTGCAATACCCTTTTCTTTCAGTTCTCTGACATAAGTCAGACATTCCAGATTGTTCCTCGAAAATCGGGACACGGATTTTGTGATGATGACATCAATTTTTCCCTTACGGCAGTCCTCTATCATCTTCATAAATCCCGGTCGTTTCTTTGCGGCTGTTCCCGTTATTCCCTCATCGGAATATATTCCTGCCATCTGCCAGCCGGGTTTCATCATTATCATATCGGTATACATCTGTTTCTGCGTTTCAAAGCTGTGTTCCTGCTGTTCCCTGTCGGTTGACACTCGGCAGTAAGCCGCCACTCTTTTTGGTCGCAGACTTGACAGCCGATAGCCTGACGGATTTTTACTTGCCGGTATTGTTCTCACTTTTCTGTCAGATACGGTGGTTACTGTTTCCATAAATCATCATTCCTTTCTTCTATACGATTTCCGTTATGCAGAACAATTTCAACGCTGTTATCTGTTTTCAGGATAATGGCAGATACCGTTTCTTTAAATAATTCTGCAGAAAATTCTGTCATGGGAACAGATTGTCTGTATATTGTTTTCAACCGTTCTGTGATGTGTGCCGTTGTCTGACACAGACGATATTTCTGTAAGGCACATTCTATAATCTGTCTTTGAATTTCTTTTTTGTCGAACACTTCCTGTGCAAGCATTCTCTCCACTTCACTGTCCGCCAGCTTTACCTGACTGTTATTTTTTTCGTAACAATCTTTATTACTGACGATAATTTCAGGATTTTTAATCGCTGTGTTCATCAGTTGCATAACATCATGTCTGATTTTATCCAGTGTCAGGTAACTTTTTCTCTGACATTTCGGATTGGTACACAGCCATGTTTCAGATTGTCTTGCTCTTCTGTCGGTGCGATGTTTCATTTCAGCACCGCAACTTTCACATATCACTGCATATAAAATCGGCTTTGTGTTTCTGTCAGCTACGGGATTCTTTGTTGTACATCTTTGTGTTCTGACAATACCTGCCTGCTCAAATACTGCCTTTTCCACTATCTGCGGATATTTCTCCGTTCCTGTATAACGGCTGTCCTCAAGCATTCGTTTTATTCTGCTCTTGTTCCAGTGATATTCTTCGGGAAAATAGGTAATTCTTTTTTCTGTCAGTATGTCGGCTATCTTTTTCATATTTTTTCCGTTTAGATATTCTCTGAATATCCACAATACGATTTCCTTTTCTTTCCTGTCGGCTACAATTCTGCCGTCTTTCATTCCATAGCCGAAAGGAAACATTCTGTTTTTCATCTTTTACATTCCCCCCTTATCGTGAAATATATTCTGTAAATTTCAGACCGCCGTACAGTTCAAAGCATATTTCTGTATCACTTGTCACCGTAATTTGCGTTACAGTGTCTGCAAACAGATTTTCATCAAATTCTGTCAGCGGTTCTTTAAGTCCGGACAGAATGCCGTCAATTTTCTGTAATCCCGACAACATCTGATTATCGTCCTGTTCCTGCAACAACTTTCTTTTTTCTGCCCGAAGTCTGCTGAGCTGGTCTGTCAGTTTTCCGTTCTTTTCGGCATACTCCGAAGCTCTGATAATCCCCTTACTGTTCAGTCTTGCCAGTACAAGGCATTTGTTGCTGAGTTCCGATATGGTCTTTTCTATGGTTCTGACTTTTTCGGCTGTTCCGTTGCATTTCATATTCAGCCTTTCCGTCTGCTGAATTGCTGTTGTCAGCACAGGATTTCTGATATACCGCAGTTTGTTTATCATTGTGATAAAGGCATTACAGATATTTTTTTCAGCAATGGATTTTGCCCGACATAATTCCTTATCCAGATGGTGACTGTTGCATACCCAGTATCTTTTTCCTCTGATAACAGAGAGCTTGTATCTTTGTCCGCAGCTGCACAGGATTTTTCCCGTTAACGCACAGTCACCGTTGCTGTTCCGTCTGCCTGCTTTTTCATCATTGATTCTTCTCTGTACCGCCTCAAATTCTTTTCTTGTAATAATCGGCGGATTCACATCTTCGACATAGTACTGTGCCTTTACTCCGTCATTTTTTCTGTGGACGAAGGGCAGTGTTTCGGTCGTGTAGAATTTCTGGAACAGAGCATCACCGATATATCTTTCATTCTTCAGAATATAGTCTATCGTGTTTATTCTCCAGAGATTTGACGGACTGTTGCGGATAATTTCGGCTTTCTGCAGAATATCAGCGATTTCTTTTTTACCCTTTCCCTCAAGATAACTTCTGAAAATCCATCGTACTGTTTCTGCTTCCTGTTCCACAATGACATATTCTCCGTTTTCAATCCTGTAGCCGTAAGGTGCCGAACTGGAACGGTAAGTACCGTCCTGCATTCTTTTCTCAATGCTCCACCTCACATTCTTCGATAAGGAAACGGATTCTTCCTGTGCCTGAGCTCCCGATAAGGCAAGGAGCAGTTCATTGGAAAGATAGGCTGTATCAATATTTTCTTTTTCGAACAATACGCTTACTCCGTATTCTCCCAACAGTCGGGTGTACTGCAGGACATCAACTGTATTTCTTGCAAATCTTGATAAGGACTTTGTGATGATTCTGTCAATCTTTCCTTTCCGACAGTCTGCAATCATTCTGTTGAACTCGTCCCTTTTGTCCGCTCTCGTTCCCGTTATTCCCTCATCAGCATAGATATCCACAAGTTCCATAGCGGGATTTTCACGAATTATTCCCGTATAGTACTGCACCTGTGCCGAAAAAGAATGTAGCTGGTCTGACGAACTGCTCGATACACGACAATATGCACCTACCCGAATTTTCTTTGGGGTCTGTACCGTCTTTTCAATAACCGTTATCTTTTTTTCTTCCATTGTTTTCGTCCTTTCATTCTGTATTCGCATTATTGCGTCATCTCAACAATACTTCAAAGGTTCGAACTTATCCAGACTTTTTCCGCAGAATTAATACTTACAACACATTTATTGTTGCCTGATAAAAATTCATTACGGACTGGATAATGCCGTCTGTTTCTTCTTTTTCCAGATAGCCCATATCCCTCAGTATCTTCAATAAGCAGTATGCATGGTAAAAAGCGTAATCATCGCTTTCTTTTCTGTCTGTATATTCCATTATGGTAAACCTCTTTTTCTGTGTTTTTTACTCTGTATCTGTTCTGACAGCCGAATCCTAAGCTGATACGCATTGCCTTGTTGATGTTCTGCATTGTCCTGCCGTCAGTCTGCCCTATATATCCCAGAATTCTCTGCTTGTCTATTGTCCTGATTTGTTCCAGCATCGCAACAGAATTTTTTCTCAGTGTGGGTGAATATACTCTTATATGTGTCGGCAGATAGTTTTTTGTCGTTTTGCTTGTCACTGCCACTACTATCGTTGTCGGACTGTGACAGTTACCTGTATCATTCTGCAGAATGATAACAGGTCTGATACCGCCCTGTTCACTGCCAATAACAGGCGACAGGTCGGCATAATAGATTTCTCCTCGTCTTATCTTTCTCATGATTTCCTCCTGAATGCTATGTAACGGCGGTAAACAGATTACCGCCTCAAATGTGTATATCAGAAAAAATACTTCCTGACATACAGTCATTTATCAATCATTCCTGTCGCTATTTATCCACGATACCCCACGACAGAGGGAACATACCGGACGGCTATGGCTTTAGCCTCATTGGAATCTCACCATTCTGAGGTTCTCTCAGAACCGCCCCCATTGCTTGAGTCTGTGGCTGGACGGAAGTATCATTGTCCTCTCTGCCTGTCATCGCCCTCATTACAGTACCCTGTAATGTCCAAGTCCTGAAGGCTGCTGCGTTCGCTTGTGTGGCTTGTCCGCTCCGGGACAGCAGAAAGAATGTATCCGGTATGCTGTATATTCAATTGTCAAAGTGTTTGAGGAAACCATAAATTTATTCCTCTGTCTATATGCACAGGGAAAGCCTGTTTTTGAAGTATGTTTTCAAAAAAATTTTTATTTTTTCACACAACCCCTAAAACAAGACCTTAAAAATTTATCCCTCTACTTATATCCACAGGGAAAGCCTGTTTTTGAAGTATGTTTTCAAAAAATTTTTATTTTTTTTCATACAACCGCTAAAACAAGACTTTAAAAATTTATCCCTCTACCTATATCCACAGGGAAAGCCTGTTTTTGAAGTATGTTTTCAAAAAATTTTTATTTTTTTTCATACAACCGCTAAAACAAGACCTTATCCACAGGGAGAACCTGTTCTTGAAGTATCATTCTGAAAACTCTTTTAATTTTTTTATTGCAAAATCAATAGAATACTTTATTGCCCTTGCCGAACAAGCATAATCATCAGCAATATCCTGCAGTGTTCTTTCCTGATAAAATCGTTTAATCAGGCGTTCCTGCTCAAGAGGTGTCAATGTTTCCAACAAAGATTTCACATATTCTGAAAGTATCCATTCTTCTGAGAAATTATCGTTCAATTCGGAAATGTACTGTTCTGTTTCTCCTTCCAGATAACTTTCTCCGTCTGTGTTGCGTATGTATCTCATATAATATTTTTTTCGTTTTTCCAATATTCATGAAATACATCGCCTATATTATTGTTTAGTACAAAGTACGGCTGATACTGAACAAGTACCTGACCATAACGCTGAACCAGTTCATCTTCTGTAAGCCTGCTGATAACCGCATATTTTACCGTTCCCTGATATTGCGGATACTCTTTCTTCAAATCGATGATTTTACAATCATTTTCAAATTCTTTTATGAAGTCAGACGAGATTTTGTCCATAAAAATTCTCCTTTAATTTTTATTCACAAAAATAAAAATCAAGGAGTTACGGATATTCGGCGATATAGCTTTGCCACTGCGAACAACAATTTGCCTGAATATTAACGGTAGGACTTAACTTTTCAAGATGATTGATAGATGACCTGAATAATCTCATTGCATTCATCATCACAAAAAGCCTTCCGTCTATTAAATTTTGTTTTTGACTTTAGTTCACATCAGCAAGTGCTGTTATTTAAAGGTTTTTCTTCAGCACCGCTCTAAGGATAAAAAAATCAAATACGCTGAAATTTTATCACATTTCAAATAATTTGTAAAAAAATATCTCAATATGATATTTGCAATAAAAAAAGAGCTTTTTCAAATGAAAATCATTGAAAAAGCTCTGCTATTTTTATATATTATATAGGCTAATCTTTAATCATTAACTGATGTTGCTTTCATGCAGGTTATAAATTATCCGGATAAGTATGAAAGAGAAATTTATAGCAATGCAATAAAATAGCACAACGCAATAAAAAGTGATATAATGGAGGAAGATAATAAAGAAGAGGTGTAGAAAATGTTAAGTGAAGACAGTAAGTGGAGAATATTAAAAGCTGTGCAAA
>Ga0256407_10008831_pt1 | contig 14626 bp, 11 predicted proteins | sample RumenRJG_04DNA_FD_193489 | JGI IMG/M metagenome (GOLD analysis project Ga0256407, IMG submission 193489) | Bovine rumen microbial communities from Lethbridge, Alberta, Canada - RJG_04 | ecosystem: Host-associated > Mammals > Digestive system > Stomach > Rumen | place: Canada: Alberta... | reverse complement strand
GATTGGGGATTGGGGATTGGGGATTGGGCCCAATCCCCAATCCCCAATCCCCAATCCCCAATCCCCAATCCCCAATTCCCTATCCCCAATACCTTAAAATTTTATTATTTATATAATACTTTTTTATTATTTAAATTATTGAAAAATAGTTAATAATATTAATCTATTTATTGAAGGTAATTTCACACTTATTTTTTATTTCTAAATCATTAGATCCTTCTTTCTTACCATCATCAGATTCAGATTTTTCTGATTCTTCATCTTCTTTTTTTTTATCTTTCTTTGACTCTTGATTTAAATTCTTCTTTAAAATTTAATCCTCAATTCCTTTAGTATAATTATCTTCTATCTCTTTTCCTTTTGTTAGATAATCATAAAGCCATACAATTGTATTTATTTTAATTTTTAAATTTTTTAGTTCATTTAAATCTTTTTCAAATCTTGAATCTTCATATATTTTCTTATCCCAGAAATCTTTTACTTTTAAATAATTAAATATATTTTTTTTATTAGCTTTTATTTTATTCTTTTTATCACTCTCTTTTAATAAAACAAGTGCCATAAACCATCTTATTGCCGATTTTAAATTAACTTTATTGATAATTTTTTTATTATTATCAGCATCATCATCATTATCATCTCCTTTTTCAAAATATTTATTTAATTCATCTTGTGTTTTTTTATCTATTTTTTTTTCTTGGAATTCATTAATTTCATCTTTAATTTCGGTAAATATCAACATTATAAAGCATTTAAATATTTCTATAGTTTTATTAATAGTGAGTTCTTTTTTATCTTTAAAAAAATCAAAGAAGTCTTTAGAAATATCATTTTTTATTTTTGAATTGATATCCGAAATCTTAATATTTTCAATTTTATTTTTTCTTATTAAGTATGATATTAAAGCCATAAAATCGTCAATAATTTTTTTATAGAAATCTTTATTTGACTTATTTGTATCAATTAATTTATATATATTTACTTTATCTTCTAATGTAATTGCTTCAATTTTATAATTATCTTTGAATGTGGTTAATACATTTGAAATTTCGTTAGAAAATTTTTCATTATTATAACTAAATTCAATAATATCATCTTTTAATAATTTTTTATTTTTTAAAAATAAATTCGTCATTTTTTCTTCAATGAAATCAAAATTTATTTCATATTGGTTATATTTTACATCTTTATCGTCTATTATTTTTCTATAAGAAGAAGTGGAAGTTTCATTTATGAATACAAATTTATTTACCAAATTAAAAGTAAATATTTCATCTTCTTTAATTTGTTGTATATTAATTTCATTTGTTCCTTCAATAATTTTTGAATTTAATAAATCTGATAGTTCATTATTTTGATTTTCAATAAATTTTTGTAAAATCATTTTATAAGCTTTTCCAAATTCACTCTCTGGATCTATTAAAAAGTCAGATATATTGTTTTTAGCACTTAATTTAAAGATAGCTTTATCTTTGGAATTTTTATCATCATCCTTCTGAATTTCATCATTTTTATCATTTATATTTTCATCTGTTTCTTTTTTTTCTTTACTCTCACTTAATATTATTAATTGATTAAAATATTTGATGAATTTATCAATTAAACTACTATTTGTCCTATATAAATCTCCATTTTCTAAAACTTTAGTTTTAGCAGATTCTCGAGTTATTAAATGAGAATATTTTTCACTAAATAAATTTAATACGGTAATAAATAAATTAAGATTATCTAATGAATAATAATTAACTTCTTTTTTTTTTCTACTATCATTTCTTTTTTTTATTTCAAAATATTCTAAATATCTTTTTAATATTGGATATTTCTTCATTTCCGTATCATTTAATTCTTTTTTGATATTTTCTTCATCTAAATAATCAGTATAATAAAAATTATCATAATTTGGAAATATTTCTTTATCATAATTATAAATATTATACTTTTCTGTCAATAAATTTGCAAAAGAATTTTTATCCTGATTTTTTATTAATTCATTAAATTTTTTACATTCTTTTTGAGATAAGACTATTTTTTTTTGAATCATTTCTTCTAATTTGACTTCAAAATTAATCAAATCATCATAATTATCAATACATTCTTGTGAATTCAACTTATTGAAAAGATCTTTAAATGTGAAATTCATAAATATTTCAATAACATTAATACCTATATTAGATAATTCTTCTTTTAAAAGTTTCCAACATTCATTCAAAATTTCCCCCCAATTTAAATTTTTAGGCAAATATTTATCGAAGTTACTTGTTATTCCTGTATATAATCTTGCAAAAAATAAATGTGAATATAATATATAATTTAATAATCTATAAAGTAGTTGGCTCATATTTCTAACTAATTTATCTTTATTTTTAAAATAATGTTCCTCAATTCTATTCAAACCCTTTTCCAGTTTAAATAATATATCAATATATTTTGTTTTAAAATCTTGAAGTGTCATATTATTTATTTGTTGAAGCTTTTTATATTTTTGCTCATCTTCTGATATTTGGTTTATCTCCTCTTCATCTTTTAATATTCTCATATAATCTTTTCTATTGACTATTTTACACTCTCTTCCTAATTCAGTTTCTTCATATATTACCCCTATTGGTTGTTTACAATTTGGGCAACACATGTTTTTCTCATTATCTCCAGGAAATCCAGATAAAACAGAATGATAAAAACCTTTTTCGCATAAACAAATATAACATCCTTCATTTGGTTTTTCTTTAAAATGATTAATTATTCTATAAAATAATTCATATTTTGGTTCATCTTTTGGATTACTACCTGGATAACATTTTTCAGTCAAATAACTAATTTTATTTTTATCAAACAAACTTGAATAAATCTTATTTTCATCTTCGATTTCATTTAAGCAATTCAAACAATATCTATACCCCCAAAATGATGCCTCAAAATTTATTTCATTATTTTAATTTCTTTGTATTTTTCAGGATTAAATAAGAATTCAATCATTTTAAATAATTTTTCATCTTTTTCAAATAAAGGCTTGCATATATTATTATAATAATTTTCATATTCTTCAGAGGTTTCAAAATCTTTATTTTTTAATTTTGATAATATCAGAATAATAGATGTATTAATAAAATTATCAACGAAAGAGTCTGATTCATCAATGATATCATTCTTATTTATTTTTTCTTTGAAATATTGCTTTTGATATTTTTCAATGTTATAATAAAAATTATCATAATTATTATCTAGTGATTGAAATCCATAATTAATATTTCCTTTTTCTTTTAATTTAAAAAAATCTTCAAAGTCTTTATATTTATTAAATTTATATCTTTTATTTATATTTTTATTTAAAAAAATATGAAATTGTTGTTGATTTTTATTATAAATTGTTTTATATATATAAAGTCTTATTATTCCGTTCATTTTTTTTTCTTTATCAGTCAATCTTTCTAGCCGATTAACTATGGATAAAGGATCTTTTAATTTAGAATTATTTTCATCTATCATTTTGAAAAAGGTATAACAATAAACTTTTATATAACCAACACATAATAATTTTCTTATATGCCTTATTTCAGAATCAAGTTTATTTGAAAAATTATAATAATATAAAAATTTTACATAATCTTCAAAAATATCTAATGGAGTTCCTTCATCTAAATATATTTTTTCATAGTCTTTTTCTTTGTATAATGCATTTTTTAAATAAATTAATTAATTTTTTTCAAAAAAAGATAAAATTGTTTCTTGTAAAGATAAATAATTATCTTCTTGATTATTTAATAAATTATTTTCTATTAATCTTACTATTTGATCTCCTTTTTTTAAATTATTTAAAATACTTTTGAAACCATCTTTTTCACTTTTTCCTGTTTTTATTGTTTTTTTTAATAATATCTGTAATATATCATTTGATCTTTTAATAATTTCTTTATCACTAATTAATTTTCCAAATATTTTAATTCTATAATTTATATATATAATTTTACTTACTTCTTTAAGGAAAATATATTTTAAAGTATCATAATATTTATTATCATAGATTTTATCTTCTTCTGTTTTTATTTCATTCATTTTTTCTTCAATTATATTTTCATAAATATTTTGGAAATTAACAATCAATTCAGAATATTTATCAGGTTGATCTTTTTGTATAATAAAAGAATTTTCTCTCAGTAGTGTCCTCATCACCCTTATTTTTTGAATATTTATATCTTTCATTTTTTGTAATTCTATTATTGCTATTAATTCATCTATAATATACATCTCATTTAAAGATATATTTAAATTTGTATTTAAATCTTGTAAACATAAATTTATTTTTTTTAATATTTCTAAATATTGATCAATATCAAGTAAATTATTGTCTAAATCTAAATTATCAGATAATTCTATTTTTTCCTCAGTTGCACAAAGACACATACTTGGTAATAATATATAATAGCATTCATTGACATCTCTTGTATATTCAGGATTCCTTGTTTCATTTATTATTACTTTAAACATCTCTTTGGACCGTAAATATTATTTTTAACCATATCAAATAATTTTTCTTTATCATTATATAATTTTTCTATTTGTGAATAAATTTGTATTACAGTTAAAATGTAATTAGTATTTGTTTCCATCCACATAATTTTCATTAACATCATTTTAATGGGACCTTTCTCTTCATCTTTTATTTTATTATTTTTTTCTGATTTATGTCTCAAATTTAATAATAATTCAATTAAATTATTATTTGCTTCACTTTTTATATTATATTTATCCAAATAAAAAGAAATATAATCTTTTAATATAATATTAATATCAATATTTTCTATATTTTCAAAAAGGAATTGTTCATCAGTAATTAGAAAATCATATATATATATAGATAACAATTTTTTTTCATTTTCATAAAATTCATTTTTCTTTTTTTTTATATTAACTTTAGTTCCATATTTTCTTAAATTTTTTTCATAATTAAAATAATCTATTATAATATTTTTATTTATATAAACAGATAAATTTTTAAATGAATTATAAAATCCAGGTATTTTATAATTGTATAAAAATTTTGGTTTATAATCTCTTTTAACATCATAGGTGATTTGATCTAATGAATCTTCTATTAATTTTATTATAATTTTTTCATTTATTTCTTTATTTTGGCTATTTTGAATTTCTATTAAAGTGGTTAAAATATTATTATCTTCCAAAACTAGAAATATATATTTTATATATTTTCTAAATATTTCTTCTTTGATATAATTTAATAATAAAGATATAATATCAACACTATTTTTAGTGATAAAATTATTCTTCATTATTTTATCAATTAATTTTTGATTATCATTTTCTATATTTTTATCTTCAAATATAAAATTGTTTTGCTTTTTTAATTTGCTTTTCCTCAATGTAAATATTGTTATCCATATATTTTATAATGTTATTGGAATAATTACTATCTTTTTGTCTAAAAGTAATATCTATAAAAGAAGTTTTATTCATATCTTTTATATTAGATAAAGAAACATTTGTTTGATTTTGATTTCTTTTTTCTGTTAATTCTTTATATATAAAATCATCTAAAGATTTGTTAAATTCATTATCAAAATTTATGTATACACTATTATCATTCATAATTTCTTTAACATTTTTTTTAATAAATCTTTAAACCTAATATTTGGACCATTTAAGTTATCTATAAATAATTGCTCAATTTCAGGATCTATATCAGGTATAGAATAAATTATATTATGAATTTGAGAATTAAAATTTCTTTGAATATGGACTATAAATATATATTTATAATTATCATTTTTATAATTTTTCTTTATATATTCACTTACTAATTGAATTTTATTTGAATTAATTTGTTTAAAAGATATATATATTATCTTATTATTTATATATATATCATTTGAGAAAGTCTTTTCATTTTGATATTTGATTTCTTTTATCTTTCTTTCCAATTGATTTTCTATTATAATATTAGAAATCAAAAATTTCATTTCATTATTAATTCCATCTATAGCAACTGCTGTACTATCAAATGTATATATAATAGAAATTTTTTTAAGACCTTCTTCCTTTAAATTATCAACATAAGATTTTAAATTATAATATTTTTTTTCATTTAGATACATTTCTCTAATTCCATGATTCTCTGGTAAAATTGAAATAATATCTTGCGATAAAATTTTTATAATTTTATTATAAATTATTTCTTTGATCTTATTTTCATTTAATTTATTTCTATTTTTTTTCATTTCATAATAAATTAAACCTTGAATTTCTTCCTTTCCACAGTTTATTAATAATTCTTTAAGTGAATAATTTATTTTAGCATTTTCAATGTGTTTTTTAAAATCAATATCATTTATTATTTTTTTTGCCAAAAGTTTTTGTCTATCATCTAATAATTCTTTAAAAGTTATTTTCATTTTTTCGAACCTATTTAGAAAATCAAAATCAATTTCATTTATACTTTTTTTATCAACTAATATAACAATTCTAAATGAATCTTTAACTGGTGTTAAATAATCACTAAAACTATCAAAGTATATCCTAACGCATTTTTCTTCATCTTTTATTATATAATTCATATTATATAAATCATATAAAAATGGCTGAATTTGATTTAAACTTTGCATTATAATTAATTTATCTGTATTTGCATTTTGTTGAATTTCTCTAAGTTTCATAAATTTATATTCATTATTATCATCATCTTCAAAAGGACTCCCATTAAGAAAAACTATTTCTTTGTCTGGATTTTGAATTCTAATATTTTGATAAATTAAAGGAACCAATGATGATTTTATTTCCAAAAGTAAATATCAACCATCAGAATAAGTAATATTATTAATAATATTCTTATTTAAATCATATTCGAATATATCTTTATTTTCTAATTTATAATTTTTTTCATTTAAATTATCACATACCATATTATATATTTTTTTAAATAAAAACACAGAACTAACCTTTAATTTATCCTTTTTATCTTTATTATCTTTTTTATCATTTTTTTCTTTTTTCCCCCTTGTTTTTTTATTATCTTGCTTTTTTCTGGAATTTTTTATTTCAAAATTTCCTTTAAATTTTCTAAGTCTTTTTCTATATCAGATAATTGTAAATCAAAAGAAATATCAATTTCATAATCTATGCCTCCAAAATTTCTTTCAATGCAATTATTTATAATTTCTTTTATTCGAGTCTCATCAAAATCTTTTAATTTTGCTATTTTATTTGCAGTTTGTCTTATATAACTAAATAAATCACTATTTAAATGGAAATCATAATTTATTGATTTTTCTTTTTTTAATAAATCATTATATTTTTTTTTAATTTTTATTTCTCAAAAAATACTTTATGCATATCTATTCTTTCAACTTTTTCATTATACTGTTTAAGTACTATTAATTCCTTTATAAATTTTAATTGATTTTTATATTGATAATAAGCTCTAGAAAGAATTTCAAAAATGATATTATCATTTAATTCATCAGAAATACTTTCTACTATACTATTACAAGTATTTCTTAATTGGTCTATTTTATCTTCTAAATTATGGACTGATAAAATTATTGCTCTATTTTCTTTGTCTGCATCAAGAGAATAATCACTAATTCCAATAAAAGATACTCCTTCTTCATTTCCTCCATAATCAAGCTTAGAATTTAATACTTTTAATGGATTACTTTTTGATTTTTCAGATAACCCCATTTCATTGAATAATATCAAAGATATTGGTATTGTTTTGTTTTGAAATTTTTCTTTATCTTTATAAAATTTTAATTTATTTTTGCAATTTCAAATAATTTTTCTATATCCTCTGGTTTGGTTGATTCTGAACCTTGAAAATAAGATAATATAATAGGAGGGAATTCTCTGAAAAATTTATTTTTGGAATATTTACCTTTCATTGAATTACATATTAAAAGAAAACTCAAACTTTTTCCAATGCCAGGCTTACCTATTACAATTAAAGGTATATTTGTATTAATTGAAACAAACATTAAAAATACTATTTCTTTTAATAATTCATTTTTACCTATACCTATTTTTATTTCTATTTTATCTAATAGATATGTTTCTTCTAATCTTAGAAAATCAACGAAATATTTTATTCCTTTTTCTTGTATAAAAATTTTTAAATTTTTATTATTATATACTTTTGATGCCAAATCTTCTTTAACTTCATTATCATCTTTCTCCTCTTCCTTAACATTATCAATTATTTCATTAGTTTTTACAGTATTCACTAATGATATAAAATACTCTTTTAATTTTTTATTGAATTCAATTCTTTGATTTTCATCTTTTAATCTAATATAATAGCATAAATAAACAGAGTTTATTATACATATAATTTTTTCAAATTTTTCAGTGTTTTTATTATCATATTCCTCATATTTTCTTTTAATTGAAAAATATTTTTTGAAAAAATTAACAATTTTTGGAAATCTGGATATTTCTCTTAGAGATACAACTGAAGGATCAAATTTATCTCTTAAATATTTATGGCAATTAAATATCACTTCTTTTTTTACCTCATGTAATTTTTCTTCACTTTTGATGAATAATTGTTCTATAATACTATATATATAATTTTTTTCATCATTTTCATTTATATCTCCAATATTTAAAACATAATTCAATAATGATTGTGATAATGGTTGGACCATATATACTAACTCTTTATTATTTTTATTTTCTATTCCAAATCCATTTCTTTCTATTCCCTCCTCTTTTTTAATATATGGATTGCAAGCTCCAATTAATTTAATATTATCATTTATTTTTTCACCATAGAAAGTTTTATTCGATAATATTTCTGTTAATAAAGAAAAAGATAAAAAAGTATTAATTTCATCAAAGAATACCCATAATTCTTTATTTGGATTTTTTTTAGCTCTTTCATTCATTTCTTTCATTTTTTGACATATATATTTATCAGTAATACAAGGATGAATATTTATTTTTCCGAGTTCAATATCCCCATTATTTAGAATTTGATTTAATTTTATTATTAATTCTGTTTTACCACAACCTGTTCCTCCCATTATAATAACTGGAATATTTTTATTCTATAAACTAACAAAATCATTTTTGTAAAATTATCATTTGTAATAACATAATTATCAGATTTATAATTTAATATAGATAATAAAGATTTTTTACCTTCTTTTTCTTCTTCTACTTCATTAGGAAGATCCAAATATTCTTTCAGAAATAATAAATAATCCTGAATTTTTATAATCTTTTGATTTTATTTTTTCTATTTTTAATTTTTCATAAATCATTTTTTCATTAACTATAAATATAAGAGGAATATCAAAATGAATTCCTTTATAATCTTTTAAATATATTTCAGATAATAAATCTATATAATCTTTATTTATTTTATTGATTCTATCTTCTATGTTTATCTCCATAAGTAAATTTTGAAATGCACCATTTATCAAGCATTTTGCCCATTCAGTAAAATCATTAATGAATTCTTCAGTTACATCTTTTTCATTACCTTCCTCACTAGTATCAATAATATGTAATTTTGACTTAAATTTATTATATTGAGAGATGAATAAATTAATAAACATAATTATCTGATGGTAAGAATATTTTTTAGTATTATCCATATAATTTTTGATAAAATGTTCTTCTATTGATTTATTTGAATTTAATTCAACCATACTATTAAAAATTTCAATAATATTTTCAGGTAGTTCTAATTTTGGTAAATAATCTAAGGATATATTTTCTATAGGAAATAAAGTTAATATTCCAAATTGAGACAAATAATCTTTAAAACAATTAGGAATTTCAATATAAATATCTATATCATTAGGAATATAAATTATTGTTTCATTATTAAAATAAAATTTTGTTATAAGAAGTGAAAATAAAAATTCATTTAATACAGTAGTTTCTTTAGATTCTGTTAAATCTAAATGTATGGCATATTTAATGTCAATTATTTCATTTGAATTATTAATTTTTTTTTTATTTTTATTATTATTATCTTCTTTAATTTCTTCCTTTATCTTTTTTATTAAATTGTTTAATTTTAATGATATAATTTTTTTTGTTAATATTCCTCCAAGAGGAAGATGAAAATATTTTTGATTATTTTTTTCTATAGTTTTTTTTATTTTAAATGTTTTTCCTAAACCACATAAATCTGAAGTAATAACTGTGACATTTGATGTTTCTTTATTTTGTAAAATTAATGATTTACCGAAATCTTTTGATTCCTCAAGATTATTTTCTATTTGAATATTTTGTTTATCAAGTTTGTTGATTTCATTCATAATAATTAAATTATCTTTATTTTTTTTTTCATATAATAAAATAATACAAGCATCTAAATATTTATTTGTTTTTTTCTTTGGAATATTTATTCCTTTCATCTTTTCTCTAAATTTCTCATTTTTATATATTAACAATTCATCAAGAAAATTATATATTTTACCTTGTTTATAATCAGATAATGATTCATTTATTTCAAAGACAAATAAAGTATTATAATCGCATAATATAGCTCTATATAAAAAGGCTTGAATTTGTTCAAAAGTTGTTTCTTTTGTACTTATTAATATATTTTGAGCTATTGGCTTTTGGCCAATCTTTTGAGTGAATATTTCGTAAATAAATTTTCCAGTTGAATTGTCTTCACATTCATATGAAAAAATTCCTTTATACTTCTTTTCTTCTTTCATTAGTATTACTTCATTAATGATTTTTGAATGATTTATTATTAATAGCAAAAAAAGAAATCAAATAATTATAAATATTATCTAAAGATTGTTTGTTATAATCAGTATAATTATTTATATAATCATCTATTTGTGGATATGCAGGATTAGCAGCATTGAATTCTTCATCGTCATTTTTATTCAAAATAAATCTTAAAATATCTATAATTTTATCAAGATTTCCATTAACCAAATAATCGACCATACTTATAAATAATTTTCCATGCAAATATCTTAAATGTTTTTTTGCCTTATAATATGAATCTAATTTTTCTATATAATCATTTTTAGCATTTAATAAGAATATCTCTATTTGTTCAAAGCTCGATTTTTTTTGGTCTAAATAATAATCTGCTTCATTTTTTTTATCATATTGTATTATTATTTGTATATTTATTGGCAAATTATTTCCTTTTTTTCTTAATATTTCCATATTGTCATATATTACTTCTATATTAGTTATTAAATTTTTATAAAATAATAATTTCTCTGTTTTAATTTTTAATATATATAGTTTTTATTTTCTTTTTTTCCTTCATTAGTTTCTTCATTTGATTCCATAAAAGATTTTAATTTATCGCTTTTAACTTCTATATTTTTCTTTTTATCTTTTTCCTCTTTTTTTTTGATAGCTTCTTTCGATGAAATATTTATTTGATTCTTTAAATGAATTAACTCATCCATAGTGATGTTATTTTTTTCATTATAAGAAAAAAATTCTCTTTTTTGAAGAAAAACTAATTTGGCATTTTTTATAATACTATCAACTTTATCAAATATATTAAATGCTAAATTAGCATTCCTATCTAATTCAATAATTGTTGAATATATTTTTGAATAAGATTCAAAAGATTTAATTTCATCATCTTTTAAACTTTTGATATATTTAAATATTTCTTCATTACTTTTTTTAGTTTTAAAATTTTTAAAAACTTCAATACATTTTTTTGTATCATCTATATTTTTTATGGTTAATATAGGATTATTTGGATCAATCATATTATATAATTCAGCAATACCTTTATCTATTTTTGAATGTAAAAAATCAAAAGCTTCTTTTTTTTCATATAAAGAGGTAAATAATTTTGAATAATTATTTTTTGTTTGATAATCATAGATACCTTCCTTTTTCAATTCCTCTAAATTATTTTTTATATCTCTTAAATTCATATCAGATAATTTTTCATATTTATTTAATAATTTTTAATTCCATTTTTTGTCTTCTTGAAAATTATTAAAAAAGAATAGTAAACTTTTTAAATCTAACTCATATTTTTTACTATTAAATAGTATAATTATATCTTCAACCAATTGTTTATTTTCACCAATTTTAAAATATTCTTTAAAGTTATTAAAGAATTTTTCTGACCTTTTTTCATTATTAATTATCTTTAATTTAATGATATCAAAATTTTCTTTTTGTTTTTATATATTTCATCTAAATCTGGTTTTTTTTTATTTTCTAATGATATTTTTATTTCCTCCAATTTTTCTTGAGCATTTTTAAAGCGAATTTCTTGGTTATTTCCTTTAGTATTTTCATATATCACTTTAAATAATAAAAAATCTTGAACTAAATCAATATTTCTAGCTATTATTTCAAATCGATCTTTTAACCTTGCTATAGGTAGAGAGAAACTGTCACTATTATATTCTTTAATTTTTATATTATCTAAATTTTTTATAATTTCAATCATTTCTCTAATTTCTTTTTGATATCTCTCTCTTTGGGAAATTGAGAGTGATTTTTTAATACGTGTTAATATTTTTATATCATTCTTTATATTATCAAGAATTTTTTTTAATTTTTCAAGAGTATTTTCAATTCCAAATCCTTCAAATTTTAATTTTATTATTCCCAATCTTTTTCCCACCACATCTTCACCATTACTTAAAAATTCCTCCAAGCTTTTTTTTTCTATTTCTTCTTTGTCTAAATCATTAATAATATCAGTTAATGTTGTTTCTATAATTCCTGATATTTTTATTATTTTTTTATTTTCATAAAGGGCATATAATAAATTTATCTTATTATTTTCTTCAGTAGAATAAAACTCTTCTTTTGTAAATTCGCACTTTTTCATTAATTCTTTTAAAAATTTTTCTTTTTCTTTTTTATCTAACCTATCAATTAATTCGATTATATTATGAATATTATCAATATGATTTAAAAAACTCGTATAAATAAATTCTTTCATCGTTTTATATTTATCATCTTTGCAAATTCTGATTAATTGATTATAAATTAAAGGGCATATCTTTAATTTGCTTATATTATTTTTTAAAAATTCACAATTATTTTCATTATCAAATATTAATTTTACAAATTCCGCAATAATTTCAACTGGTTTGTTTAGATTATCATTATTTAATTTTTCAATTTCTGTTTTTATTTTTTGTTCAAATTTATTTTTTAGCTTTTCAAGATATTCTTTATCTTTATCTTTTATTTTATCTATTCTAATTAAATTTATTACAGTATCAAATGAAGAAAGATTATTTATTTTATTAATCATTCTATCTAAAAATTTTAGTAAATTATCTTTAAAAATATCTTCATAATCAAGTTTCTTAAATGATTCTATAAATCTTTTATGTTCCATAATTGCATATTCATCATTATAATCACAATCAAAATTTAAAAAATCTAAAATATAAGAATCTCTTTTATGTTTATAATCTTCTTCTTTATAATATGGATTATATTGATGAATATATCCAAGAATTTCAGAATTTGTTATTTTACCTTTTTTCAATTCGAAATAATTTTTTATTTTTTCATTTAAAACATATGCAAATTCATCTATATTTATATAATTTTCAATATCTTGAATTATATCTTTATCTTTTTTTTTATCACATATTGCTTTAATGAATTTATTATATTCTTTGAAAACATTTCTTAATTTAGAACAGACTTCAAAATATTTAGGATTAGGATTAATTTTTCTAAATTCTTCTAAAATGCTTTCCCAAAAATCACTTTTGAAATTTACTAGAATAAATTTTTTTTCTTCAGAAAATTTATTAATTGATATTATTCGCCCAATTATATCATTTAATCTGTTTAACGTTTCTTCTTTAAATACCAGGTTATCTTTCAATTCAATTGGTATAAAATTTTTTTTATCGATATTTTCTTTAATATATTTATTATATATTTTTTCTTTTTTTTTATCTATCACATAAATAAAAATATTCATATCATTAATAAATGATAATCCTAGAGTAAAAGCAGAAAAATCTTTTTTTGAAATAATAAATTGAATAAAATTAATAAAAAAGTCTTTTTCATTATTTTTTATTGGATTTGAAAACTGAGAAAGATAAATAATTAAAATTTCATACAAAATTTCGTATTTTTCTTTATATATTTTATTTAAGAAATTTTGAAAATTATTATAATCATAATAGTTTAAATAGGAAAAAATAATTCCATAAAATTTAATAGGATCATATTCATAAGTTTTTATTAAATTATCTGATTCAAATGAAATTTTAACCATTAATGAATTAAACCTTTGCAATTTTTCATTTTTGTCAGATTTATTATCATTTTTTTCATTTTCTTTGTTATTTAAATTAGTTGTGTAAAATATTTCTATTAATAATTCACACAATTTTTTTTCTTGATATATTTTGGTAAATAATGAAATTAATAAGCTAAAGATTCTTTTCTTTAAATAAAGTTCTATAGTCTCTCGATATAATTCTCTGGTTTTATCTTCTTCATTATTTTGCTTCAAAGCTTCCAAAAATATATCTAATTTATCATGATATTCCATTTTTTGTTGATCAATGTCCCCCAAAGCTATATTAGTCAAAATTTTATGGCCTACTTTTAAATCAACATCATAAATAAAATATTGTTCTTTAATTTCCAAATTATTATTTTTAATAAAGAA
>Ga0256407_10008829_pt1 | contig 14629 bp, 20 predicted proteins | sample RumenRJG_04DNA_FD_193489 | JGI IMG/M metagenome (GOLD analysis project Ga0256407, IMG submission 193489) | Bovine rumen microbial communities from Lethbridge, Alberta, Canada - RJG_04 | ecosystem: Host-associated > Mammals > Digestive system > Stomach > Rumen | place: Canada: Alberta... | reverse complement strand
AAGAAGGAAAAAGAGGAAAAATTTAAGAAGTTGTACTGCTCAAAGGTTTGGGAGCTGTACAGAATATCTGTTTATGACCTTGATGAGATCTATAGTTGGAGACTTTCTCTGAAAGAACTCTCCAAAAAGGTCAGGGAGGAGCGCAGACGTCAATCAGCCAAGGACGCCACCAAAGGCTTCGCCTTGGTTCAATATTGATTATAAAAAATGAGAGGCTAAATTATAGGTAAAATATGGACAGAGAAAAACTAAGGCAAGAGTTAGGACAACAGCTTCAAGAGTTCGGTTTCAAGAGGGGGAACTCTCTTGATAGCCGTGTGGATGTTTACATCCTTTGTGGAAAACCAATACTCGGAAGACCAAATCACAGAACAGAGGTGAGTGTTGACTTCTACGGCTGGAAAATCACATACAATCCGAAGGCCTTTGGTCACTATGCGATGGCAAAGAGATGGATTGAACACGAAAATCCTTCTGCGGAAGATATTTTCAACGAGTTTTTCGGCAGGTATGACCTATGAGCTACATAGAGCAACAGCAGTCAAGTCCTCTTAGCTGTGACGGTTGTGTGTTCTGCCGTCAGACATACGAGAAAAAGAGCGTCAAAGACCCGTCAAACCCTAAGCGCAAAAAGGTCGTAGACAAGCCGACGGGACTGTACGGGTGCTATGCTCCCAAAGGTGAGCCATACAGCAGCTGCATGGATAGGGGAGTGATTTTCACAGAGGGAAAAGGCTGAGGCCTACGGAAAGATCTCAGCCAACAATGCGGAATGGTCCGCAGAACTTTAAAATTACGACAACTATGACAGACTTTGAACGAAAATTCGCAGCACGCTATCCAGAGAGAAGCTATCTCCCTACGATGATGGCAACGGCATTGGGATTGCCAAGAATTTCATGGAGAGACCTCACAAAGGTCAATCTCGTAAGGATAGCTGACTACATCAGACAGACACATGCACCCAACTCAGCGAAGACGCTCCTTGCCGTCATCAAGTCGTTCCTAAACATCTACTCCGAGGAGGGACTGTTCCCCTGCAAGGACTTCTCCAAGATACTCTCTTCGAGGTCGGTGCCGTCACAGCATGTCGCCCTCACGGACGACGAGGTAAGACGTTTAGAGGCATACGTACCGAAGAACGACACAGAGAACGACATCAAGATTCTTGCGATGAGGGAGATCCTCACTGGGGCGAGAGGCAACGACAGCGTGGAGCTTAGCATGGACAACGTACAGAACGGTTGCATCAGCTACGTCAGCAAGAAAACAAGCCGGGAAAGTGTCATCCCTTTGCACTCACTGCTCGCCAAGTATCTCTCCATGCAGCCGAAGAAAGAGCATAACAGATCGGTTAAAATCCGCAACCTAAAGAAGATATGCAAGGCTATAGGCATGGACAAGCCTATTACTCTGTATGTCGGTGGAAAGTCCGTCACAAAGCCCAAATGGGATCTCGTAGGCTTTCATACCTTGCGACGGACATTCGCCAGTATCATGGCATCCAAGGGTGTTCCTATCCCCGTGGTACAGAAATGGATGGGGCACAGCAACATCATGCAGACGAACAGATATATCTGTGTTGACATGGAAGAGCAGAACAAGAAGTACGCAGGACTGTTCAAATGAAAAAGCAAAGGCATCCGATTTCCTTCGGGTGCCTTTTGTTTATATTTAGTCTAATCTGACTTTGCTTAGGAATGTAGTTCTGAATCTCCACCGCTCATAGCTTGTCATAGGAGTCTGACGCTTCATTTTCACAGCGAGGTTATGCTCCATTCTGTATATGCCGTCATAGTTCGTTTTGTACAGCCATTCCCTGCCTTGCGCAGCGTACCATATCATAGCGGGATAGTCAAAGTCAAAGAGTTCTGCCATGTCCTCTTGGGTGAGTATGGATGAATGTGGCGTATAAGCCCTAATGAAGTCATTTACGGCCTTAGTATGCGGAACGGGTATAATTGCCCCATCGACATGAAATAAGCCCTCATATAGCCAAAAAACGGCCTCCTCGAACGACTCTTCTCTGCTATATCCAAGCTTCATATCCAAGTTACTCATGTTCTGCTTGAGTTCGCAGATAAAATCCACGACGCTTTCAGAAGATAGGTCTGTATACAAGTAGGTCTCATTCAGTGCCGTACAAAATTTTTGGAACAATTCGCTTGTACAACCTATGCCCCTTAGAGTGCTATAGTCCTTGATCCTAAACGAACCTTTGATAAAACCATAAGGGCTGCTTCCGATAAAATCTCTCAGCCTCGATGTCCTTAAAGACTGTTTGTCCGTATCCAATGGGACAACACCTGATAACAACACAGCTGCTGCCTTGTCCTTGATGTCGTCATAATAGTCTGACAACATGAATGGGTGCCTGCCTATGAGATGCTCTTTCTTTACTTTCCTCGACAGTTGCACTGCCCACGGAGCAATGTCTTCGCAATAAGCCTTAAAGTGACCCATCATGGATTTTTTCTGCCCGGCCTTCGCCTTATACGTGACAGCTCTGTTCACAAGCGACATTGACAAATCATCATCGTTCATCATCTTCATTCGGCTTTAGTCGTTCGTAATTATGTCCATTTAAAGACTTCCATCCTCTCTCTATTGAACGCCTTATGCCATAGAACGTATCCCCAGTACGTTTTCGCATCTCCACGATGCCATGCGTGCCGAAAAGACCGTCTGTACAGAATAAGTCGCAGCCGTCCTCAATGGCCTTTTCCCTCGCCTTTAGGTACCTGTAATATCCGCTTGAAAAGTCGCTCCACGTAAGGTCACGTATCTCGATTTCGTAGACGCCGGAAAATCTTTTCTTGACTTTCTCAACTTCCAAAGGATCGGAACACCAAATACTCCTTAATACCTTTCCGTCCGAAACGAGAGAGACGAGAAACCTACAATACTTACCGTCCTTTACAATCATAGACTTGTATTTAGTTAATAATCACACAAATATAGTGATAAACAATAAAATCAGACAATCCCAAACAATACATTTAGCTAAAATTAACATCGGTGGATTGTTTATTTGCTTGTTTATTATTATCTTTGCATCTGAAAATGGATAGACTATATGCCGACAAGTGGTCACACGTTACTGCCACTTCCATTCTTCAATACCAAGTAGCGATTAAAAATTTAGCAGCGCATGATAACAGAAGAAATCTTAAATGTCAGCCGCAATACCGGCAAGGATATACTGGTCGTTTTCGGTGACTTCCTCGACTACTGTATCGACTGTTTCACCCCTCCAAGACCTATACCTTACGGCATAGACAAGAATAGCGTATTTTTCAATGCTTTTGCAAGTTTGCAGCTTGAATATCTGAAAGGCATAAACAATCACGGTTGGTGCGATCCTTTGGGAGATGTTTTTATGGATCTCACAAAAGGAATACAATCGTACCGTGGGCAATTCTTTACACCGCCTTCGATATGTGACATGATGTGCGATGTAACAGTGAACAGCATAGCAGGTAAATCTAAAACAAGTTGTGGTGCGTTCGGCAAAAGGATTATATGCAATGATCCCGCATGTGGAAGCTCTCGCAATCTTATAGCCTTGGCTTCCAAGTTTATAGACAAACCTCGCAATGAGCTTCCTTATTTTGTCGGAGAGGACATAGATGCCACGTGCTGCAAGATGTCCGCGATAAACATGTGCGTACACGGGATTCCGGGCGAAGTGGTGTGTCATGATGTACTCGCCGAACCTGATACGTTGCGCTTCGGGTATGTAATAAACGAGACGACCTATCCCATATACACTGGCGTCCCTTCCATTAGGCGCTTCGAGGACAAGCGGCGCTTCGTTTTGTTCAACACAAGAAATCAGAGAAAATATGAAGAATAAAAATACGGCAATAGAGCTCACGCTTCCATTCGGAAAGACAGCACAAGGATCATCATCCGTACACATGCGAATACGTGTCGTACATGTGAGGTATTTCAACGAGAGCAACGGCTTCTCTATCCTCATAGTACGCAAAGACTCCTCCACGAAGGACATTACCATCAAAGGCAGCTTTGAAGACCCTTGTGAGGGAGCTGTATATGACATCGACGGAGAATGGGTCGAGGATAAGAAATACGGTAAACAGATTGATGTCAAATTCGCCCGTCCGACAATGCCGGACAAAGCCGATGGAATACGTAAATTCCTTGGTGGTGGTATAATAAACGGCATAGGAGAGAGCCTCGCTGATCGCATTGTCGATAAGTTTGGCGACAAGACTCTCGAAGTTATGGACAGCAATATCAATATGCTACTTGCTGTAGACGGTATCGGCAAGAAAAAACTCAAAGACATAAGTGAGTCTTGGAAGAGCTTCAACGGAAACCGTGAAAGCGTCATCTACCTGCTGTCTCTCGGTGTTTCTCTTGGCTACGCTGCCAAGATCTGCAAGAAATACGGGAAAGACACTATCGGCACAGTAAAGTCCAACCCATACATCCTCATCGACGACGTTGATGGAATAGGGTTCGCAAAGGCTGACGCTATAGCTCTTAACATGGGCTTCGACGTGAAAGGCGACAAGAGACTCAGAGCGGGGCTTGTATATACGCTCACACAGGCATCCTATGATGGTGACTGCTACATGGAAAGAGATAGCCTTGTAGCCTCAGCGTCAGAAGTCCTTAAAGTGGACAAGGAGCTTGTGGCAAAGAGCCTCAACGGACTGATAAGCGATGAAGCTGTGAATGACAACGACGGGGCGATTTACCTGCCGACATACTTCTATGACGAGACTTCCGTGGCTAAGAAGCTTGTTATGCTTCTCAACGCTTCGGCAAAGAGCATATCTCTGAGCGAATACTTCTGGAAAAGCGGAAATATTACTTACGACGACATTCAGAAGGATGCCATCAATAAGGCAATGGTCTCCAAGGTCATGGTCTTGACGGGCGGTCCGGGTACAGGTAAGACAACGACCATTAACGGAATTATCAAGGCTTGGAAGAGTGTTGACATGGAAGTGCTTCTCGCTGCTCCTACGGGTCGTGCTGCAAAGCGTATGAACGAGGCTACGGGATATGATGCTAAGACCATCCACCGTCTGCTTGAATACAATCCCGACAATGGCTTCCAACGCAACGAGGACAACCCGTTAGAGGGCGACGCCCTTGTCGTTGATGAGGCTTCGATGATTGACATTGAACTGATGTTTAGGCTTGTCTCTTCCATACCCGCCAACATGCGTCTCCTTCTTGTCGGTGACATAGACCAGCTTCCGTCCGTTGGGGCAGGGAACGTGCTGCGTGACATCATTGCGTCGAACGTGATACCTACAGTGAGGCTCACACGTATCTTCCGTCAGGCGGCTACGAGCCACATCATCACCAATGCACACCTTGTCAACGAGGGGAAGATGCCGGAGAAAGACAACGGAGTGAAGTCTGACTTCTTTATGATAAACGACGATGACTATCTCAGCATAGAGAACAAAATCGTGGATCTTGTCACTCGGAGACTGCCAGAATACTACGGAGTCACTACGGATGACATTCAGGTGCTGAGTCCTATGCGGAGAACGAACAACGGCATACAGAATCTCAATCATAGGCTTCAACAGGCTATCAACCCGATAGGTGAAAGCATCACATACGGAGATACCATCTTTAGGATTGGTGACAAGGTAATGCAGCTGAAGAACAACTACGATAATGGTATCTTCAATGGTGACACTGGTAAGATAGTGGACGTGGATAAGGCTCACAGAGCATTTACCGTCTGCTTTGACGGCGGGCCTACGGTGGAGATCACAAGCAAGATGATGAAGGACATCTGTCTGTCTTACGCAACGACTATCCACAAGTCGCAAGGCAGCGAATACAAGGTAGTCGTAATGCCTATGACCATGCAGTTCTTCACCATGCTGCAAAGAAACCTGCTCTATACGGGCATCACCCGTGCCAAGAAGGTATGTGTGCTCATAGGTCAGAAAAAGGCTATTGCAATGGCCGTTCGTAACAATGCGGTCAAGAAACGTAATACGCTGCTCAAAGAACGTCTAATCTCGGAAAGCAAAAAATGAAGATACATAATATAGAAATGGATATTAAGACCGCAGGACTTCTGCTATTCCTTGCTGACAACATTGACAGCAAAGGTGTCGTCAAGATGGGGATAAGGGAGATTTCGCGGCGTATCGGTGAGAGTCCTATGTGGGTAAGCCGACATATCAAGGACTTGTGCGAAGCGAATATTATCCAAAGCGCACCGATACAGAAAGGCGTTACGGAAAACATAGCGGCTTCAAAGATTATAAAATGCTGTGTTACAGTATCATACGGAATGATACAAAAAAGTAAGGTGGTACAGAATAGCGATACGGAATTATTTGATAAAATATGGAAGATATATCGCCGAGATGGGAACAAAGGAAACAAGACAAGCGCATACAAAAACTATCTCAATCTGTCTCAACAAGATAAGGTGGATATGGAAAAATACATTCCTTATTTTATGGCTTTCACACTCCCTAAGTTCAGACCAATGATGTCTAAGTTTATAAAAGACAAATATTGGCATAACCCAAGAGAGTTTAATGGGAGGGTTATTCCTACGGACAGATACCGAATAGCGGATATTGAGGCTTTTAAGGAGTGGTTTAACAAAGAAGTAATTTGGACGGATATTCCGAAGGTCGCAGAGGTGACTCCCGAAAGACATGTAAACTTGAATATCTGTTATACACTTTATCCTAAGCTGATGTCAAAGGCAATGAAGATAGTTAAGGAAAATGAGTTCTACTTAAAAGGTGCGAAAGACGGATGGTTGACATTTGACTATATCTTCAACCCTGTTCATCTTATCGAAATATGCGAGAAAGGAGGACAGAATGGTTGAAGACACAGAAGCACAGAACAAGAGCGTCCCATCGTCGCTGATATTCAGTGGAAATTTAGAGATAGGTGTCCTTACGTGCATTCTTAACAACAACAACAACTTCTTCTCTGTCGGGAAGATGCTGTCAGAGAACTTGTTTTATGATACAAAGAACAAGAATCTGTTCAAAATGATACAGAAGGGCATCTCTGATGGAAAGACGGTAGACCTGATGTATGTTGTCACGGAGACCGCAAAGAGTACTGCAAAGAACATATACACCGTACCTGACTTGATGAGCATGTTCACGGGGTATATCTCCGACGCACTGTTCGGGCAGTATGTCGAAGAGCTTGCTGAGCTGTCAAGGCGCAGAAGCCTTTGGACTCTCGGACAGAAACTTATCCGCCTTGGAGTGGATATGACCTATTCATACGATGATGCCATGAAGGAGATCGAGAGCGTCATGGAGAAAGACGGCGACACTGACACTGGGGTACTCTCCCTAAAGGATGCAAACGCAAAGATGATGCAGCGCGTGAGGGACAACATCACGGGCGTGTCTGACTCTTTTATCCCGACTGGCTTCTCCTACATAGACAGCCGTGGCGGGTTCCAGACAAGCGACTTCAATGTCATCGCCGCAGCTACATCTTCGGGAAAGACATCGCTGGCCACGAACATTGCGGTGAACGCTGCCAAGGCAGGGAAACCTGTAATGTGCTATTCCATGGAGATGAAGGCTGAGCAGGTCGCAGCACGTATCAACGCTACCATATCAAAGGTATCGTCAAGCCTCATCCAGTACAAGAAGCTCTATGAGTCGCAGTTCAACGACGTGCAGAAGGCTGTGAATGAGACCAACAACCTGCCGATATACTTTGATGACAGCTCGACGACTTCTGCTGAGGCTATATTCACTTCCATGAGGGCAAGCGCAAAGAAGTATGGCATCAAGATGTTCATCATCGACTATTTGCAGATTCTGTCCTCTATAAAGTCCGTCAGCGACCAACAGAGTTTCTTGGGCGAGGTATCGAGAAAGTTGAAGAATCTCGCAAAGGAGCTGAACGTGAACATCACCGTGCTATCGCAGCTCGCCCGCAACAACCAAGACCCGATGCCAACGCTTGACAGACTGAGGGCTTCCGGGCAGATAGCCGAGGCTTCCGACACGGTGCTGCTGATTTGGAGGCCTTCTCTATACGGAAAGACTTCCTATAAGGATAGCTATGCGCCCGTAGATGGGACAGCTCAGATTATTATCGGAAAGGGTAGGAATGTCGGGACAGGTTCGTTTATCGCAGGGTTTGATGCTGACACGACGAACTTCTATGACTTCCCCGAAGAGCAGCTTAAAGCATGGGTAAAGAATAGTAAGCCAAAAGAGAAAGAAAACGGCAAGGCGGACAACTCCGAGGACGACATGCCTCTCGGAAAGCAGGTCGGTTCTGCCGTGAAAGAACAAGAAATACCATTTTAACAACAATCAATATGGGACATATTTTCAACAAGGACTTGTACGATGACCCGCGTGACTTGGAAATCGCTAAATTGAGGTTCACTATCTCCAAATTCAAGGAGTATGATCAGAAGCGCAAGGACTACTACAAGTCCGTCATCGAGGAAAACGAACGTATGAAGCAGGAGCTTGAAGATAAAGAGGCTCCTACATGCAAGAAAGACGAGCTGATTAAGAAGCTCAGAGCAAGGGTAAATGCTCTCAACATCAAGCTCACTAACTATGGGCTGTCAATGGACGGCGTGGATGCGGATGAGATAGCACGTATGAGGGAAGAGAATCGTCTGAACGCATGGAAGCTCCAGATTAAACGTCTGAACGCTGAGGTGCGCAAACTGAAAGACGAAAACTTTACGCTCATCTATAAGCTGAACCAAGAAAAAGAGAAAAACAATAAGTAAAAATGGAATACAATAAGATTTTTAACGAGGACTGTCGTACTACTATCAGTAAGCTTCCCGACAAGTGCGTTGATGTTGTACTCACTTCTCCATTCTACAACACCAATATGAAAGCCAAGGGAGGGCGACTTATAACCGATGGGAAAACAGGCAACGAATATGCTCGGTATGACAAATTCGTTGATGTTATGTCTAATGAAGATTATCGGCGCTTTACCGTCGGATTGTTCAACGGATATGGTAAAATTCTCAAAGAGAATGGAGTAGTCCTTTACAACATCTCATACGGTAACGAGAACTCTGAATGTATGTTCTTAACAGTATCTGACATCTTAACAAAGACAGACTTTACCATAGGGGATGTTATCACATGGAAGAAGAAGAGCGCATTACCCGCTTGTCTTAGTCCGAATAAGCTCACGAGAATTACAGAGTTCGTCTTTGTGTTCTGTCGGAAAGAAGAATACAAGACATATCACTCAAACAAAAAGGTTGTATCTGAGAGAAAGACAGGACAGAAGATGTATAATAATCTGTTCAACTTCATAGAAGCACCGAACAATGATGGAGTAAATGGCCTTAACGGGGCAACTTACTCTACAGAGTTGTGTGACAAATTGCTGCGTATTTACGGAAAACAGGGGGGGGTAGTTTATGATTCCTTTATGGGCACGGGGACCACAGCAGTTGCAGCAAAACGTCTCGGCATGAAGTATATAGGTTCAGAAATATCAGAGAAACAATGTAAATATGCAGAGAACAGATTAAAGAATGTGTATTACGAACCAAATTTGTTTTAGTTATGGAAATAAAAGGTATGGTTCACTGTATGTTTGAGCAGTCAGGGACTTTCAAAAATCAATTTAAGGCGTTGGGTATCTATGCAGAAGATTATGACATCCTTAATGAGTTCGGTCAAACCGATAATCTGATCGACTTGTTTAAGGAGATACATAAAGCATATAAAGATAAGCCATCCGTATTTGACAGAATACGGAAAGACGATCTTATATTTGCCTTTTTCCCATGTACATATTTCAACGAGATGCAAATGTCTTATTACGACCTTTCAACAAACAATAATTCATTTAAGCGTAACTATGAAAGAGTGAATGATGCCATTGAAAGGTTGAAGAAGAGAACGTTGTTCCATCAGACATTGTACGAGCTGGTATATATCATAGAGAAAAGAGGCCTTAGACTGATAATAGAGAATCCTGCAACAACACCTTCTTACCTTATCGGCACAAGAAACTTCCCCAAACCGACATTCATAGACAGAGATAGATCTATGAGAGGTGATTATTTCAAAAAACCAACAGCATACTGGTTCTTCGGATGTACTCCTACTTATGGGCAAAGCTATCAGAAAACTGGGGGGGTGATAAATGTAAAGCGCAGAAAATCAGCAACTCACAAATGTGCAACAAATAAACAAAGAGTATTGATCTCGCCCGATTATGCAAGGAACTTCATCTGTGACTTCATTATCGGGAAAGAACAAAAAGGTTTGTCAGAGCCCTCATTTTTCTAAAAAACAGATTATATGACCAGTTGGAGAAAATTCAAGAAGCAGTACAAGAAAGACATTATCAAGCGTACCTACGGGTATTTGGCTACGCTTAAAGACAAGGATGGAAATGTCTATAGCGGAACGTTCAAGGCGGTTAAGCCTTATTTGGAGACAAGGCCCAATAAGAGAAAGCGGGTTGCGTGGGCGTGCGTAGTAGACGACATGGCAAAGGAAGTAGCCGAGAAAGCGGTCGAGAAGGCCGACATGGAGATCATTGAGGACAAGGGCAGGGTGGCCATAAACTTCACTGTCAAAAGCGATGATATATCGGACACTCTAAAAGAATTGTTTGGATTATGACAACGCACCCAAAATACGACTTTCGTAACCTCGCCATAACCAATATAGGCTGTGACGAGGCTCGGAAGATAATGGACTTCTTCATCCACATGCTCGACAGAAAAATCTATTTCAAACTGTCGATGCAGAAGAATGTCATGCTCCTTGCAGACCTTATATACAGAGAACCGTTACCAATGGTGAGCTACATTAACGGCATGGGGCGACTCAGAAGGATCGTCCTGCAAGGAGACGGAACAAAGAAGAACCCGTACAAGTTTATTTGGAGCGATGGGTTCTATCCTGATACTTAGAGGGCGGGGCTTTCAAGTCCTGCCTTTTTCATTATTCCGCCGCTTTCTTTGCTAACAAGCTGATAAACAGCGAGATTCTCACTCGGAAGCTCTGCTTCATCTATTTTCTTCTTTCTCATAGTAGTTGCTTCTAATGTTAAATCTGTGTTAAAAACAACCGAAACACTTGTTTATATGCTTATTTATTGTTATCTTTGCACTGTTGTTTGAAAACAACATAAACCAAGGCGGTCTCGGATGCGATTCAACACCGTATCTCTAAATTATCACCATCGCAAAGATAGTGTTTTCGCTCCGTACCGCCAAGTTTTTGAAGTTAAATTATATAAATAAACAAGCAAATAAATGATTGACAAGATTACTTACGACGACATTCTGCAAATCAAGGCTGGGCAGGAGAAAGAGTTTGTCTTTAAGACAGGAGCCGCAAGGCATTCGGCTAAAAGCATTGCGTATCAGCTTCCTACGCTGAAACCAGTAAAGGGCATAAAGCGCTATGCGTGCATGGAAGGCAAGACAGATGGGGAAGGTTTCCCACTTGTCATTAAAGCTATCAAGGAATGACACGTAATGACGCAAGGCTCATCGCTGAGGAACTTTTCAAAATTCAAAAACGTGAGGGACTGGTCGAGACGGAGGTAATCGGGATTGAAGAAGTAGCTGAAATCCTTGGTGGGCTGTACCACCTTAAGCGGAGGGAATTTTCCACTCCACAAGTTACCTATAACACTGATAACGTGTGAGTTTCACAGATTAAGGTGTATGTGCACCATATATGTAGGTGACATACAGCAAGAGTGACATCATTAAGCTGCTTAGGAGGTGAGCCTTAAATGAGAGCTTAGCTCAATGGATAGAGCATCAGTTTCCTAAACCGAAAATACAGGTTCGATTCCTGTAGCTCTCACAACTAAAACCAACACATCGCGAACGGGTCTCCGAAAGGAGTTTTGCAGATTGGCGCCCTGCACACGATATTTGACATCATGGGACAGACGAACAGGGAAGGCCCTGATAGGGGAGCCTTGCGGTGAGGTGGAGAAACCGCATGGTGCGGACGCATAGAGCACTGACAAGGCTCCCGAGATTCGTATGACGTAATGTGGCCATTACGGCGGTGACAAGCCCGCGTTAGAACACAGAGTCATCATTTTAACGATATATAGGGGCGGCTGTACGTCCTTTAGCGGAGGGAATTTTCCACTCGGCAAATTACCTAAAGCGTTAAAAGTGTAAAAGTTACATAGACAAATATGTATGTGCACTAAAAACACAGGTGACATACAGTAAGTAAAAAAAAAAATGAACGAGCATGACGAAAAGCTTCTTCAATGGGCAAAGAAGCAGAATTGGGAAGACCTTGATGAGAGTATGGCAGAAACTGAGGAGGGAAAGCGAAGGCTTCATACAATTATCACGACGAAGTATCACATAGATGAATATAGTTGTGGAATATTGTAAAATGGAAAATATATGGAGACAGTAACTATTAAAGGCAAGTCCATGTTAGGTTACATGGCTGACCTATTAGAGCGCAACGACGCTAACAAAATCGAGCTTGACAGATGCCGAGAAGCAAACAAGACGCTTCGGCAGATGAACAACCAGATGCGACTTCAACTGGAGTCCGACAAGTTTGAGTACAGACGTAACGAGGACGTCAAGAAGTTGTATCAGGCAGCTGAGAAAATTGTCAGCAAGAACAAATAAACGATAATCGGGTGGGCTGTACCGCCTTAAGTTGAGGATTTCAATCACTCAATAAGTTACCTAAATCGTTGATGGTTTGCGATTTACAATCCCTATGGTGTATGCACATCAAAAAATATGGTGACATACAGCGAAGGATAGCCGAAAATCGTTTTCTCCATAGGTGTATGTGCATTGAAAATATAGGTAACATACAGCTTCAGATGTATGCCGTATGCGGTGTATGAGGTGTATGTGCATTGAAAATATAGGTAACATACAGCATGTGTATGCGAACCGAAAATATAGGTAACATACAGCGCACCGTAATCAGTTAGTTGCGGGTGTATTAACACCAAAAACAAGGCAACATACAGTAGAGCGAAAAACAGTACAACAATGGTAATAACAAGAAAAATTGAAGTCTTTGTATGCGAAGACGACAAGGACTTACGCAAGGAATATTACGACAAAATTTACAAGTGTCGAGATATAGCAGTTAAGACGGCAAACTTAGGTGTTTCGCATCTTTTTATGCTCGATAACACAACGCCTTACCTGTCAGATGACGACAGAGATAAGCTCACATTCCTCGGTTGCACTGGTAAGAAAGCAACGAAGCAGAACGCCCCGTATGTAGCTGCCAGCGAGAAGTTCAAAGGACAGGCGGATATGAGCATGTTGTCGTCAGTCTTGCAAAACGTCGGAAAGATGTACAATGACGACAAGAAGAAAGGCGGCATGTGGAGCAAGAGCTTACGATCCTACAAAGCTAATATGCCTATTCCATTCAAGGCTTCTTGCTACAGAAACCTACGATTTTCAGACTACAACGACAAGGAAGGTAAGCCGCACAACGGATGTTTCTTCACACTGATGGGCATACCGTTCCAGTGTAAGTTCGGCAAGGACAGAAGCGGTAACAGAATCATTATGCAGGCTGTTGTCGAGGGCAAATATAAGATGTGTACATCGAGCCTACAGATAGACGGGAAAAAGATATTCCTTCTTCTTTGCGTAGACATTCCAAAGAAGACTGTGAAACTCGATGAGAACAAGACCCTGTACGCTTTCCTCGGGGTGATGAATCCGATAGTTTGCACGACTGACATCAAACAAAAAGGTGACATCGACACGGACTGGAAGCTTTGGGAGATTGGAACTGAGGCGGAGTTCAATTATAGACGTAGGCAAATCCAAGAAGCCCTCAAGCGGTGTCAAGTAAACAACCGCTATTCTCGTGGAGGACACGGCAGGTTCGCTAAAACCAAAGCTATTGAGCGATGGAGAGCAGTTGAAAGAAATTATGTTGATACCAAGCTTCATACTTATAGTAAAATGCTCATCGACCTCGCAGTCAAGCACAAGTGTGGGAAGATTACTCTTATGAACCAACTGCACAGAGAGGATGCTGCAAAGGATGACAAGTTTGTGCTTCGCAACTGGTCTTATCACTCACTTAGAACTAAGATAGACTACAAGGCCAAGATGTATGGAATCAAGGTTGAAGTAGAAAAATAGAATCACAAAAATGATATTCGGGCGAGCTGTTTCGCCTTAAGCGGAGGGCTTTTTAGCCACTCGGTAAGTGCCTACAGTATTGGAAATGTGATAGTTACATAGGCAATGGTGTATGTATATCGATAATGTGGGTAACATACAGCTGGCACTGATGGCATTGTGAACCTGCTGTCGGGTGTATGTATATCGATAATGTGGGTAACATACAGCGGACTACCACCGCATCTTCATCGATGAGGCGGTGTATGTATATCGGTAATGTGGGTAACATACAGCACAGTGTCACTTGACGATAATCCATTCTTTGGTGTATGTACATCGGGAATGTGGGTAACATACAGCAATGGCTCTATCCACTGGCGAGAACTCGATGGTGTATGTACATCGGGAATGTGGGTAACATACAGCAAAGGAAAAATCATTAATTGACAGATTAGGTATATATATGCCGCAAAAGTAGGTGACATACAGAATACACAACTAATAAAATATAGTATT
>Ga0256407_10008827_pt1 | contig 14629 bp, 11 predicted proteins | sample RumenRJG_04DNA_FD_193489 | JGI IMG/M metagenome (GOLD analysis project Ga0256407, IMG submission 193489) | Bovine rumen microbial communities from Lethbridge, Alberta, Canada - RJG_04 | ecosystem: Host-associated > Mammals > Digestive system > Stomach > Rumen | place: Canada: Alberta... | reverse complement strand
TGGTACTGCAATGCAATGCGGGAGAGTAGGAGGCCGCCATCTTTCCAGGAGCCCTGAGTCAGCAATGATTCAGGGCTCCTTTCTTTTTGTCTTGCTGAAAGAAATGGGCAAGAATTAACCAGAAATTATTGTTTGACTGAAAGAAATGGGCACGAATTAGTCAGAAATAATGCCAGTTTAATCAGTCGTAAATAAGGGTGGTGATGCGGTTGCTATCAAATAACTGAATGGCAGTTTCTTGTAGGGTGGTGGAGGTGAGACCTTCTATGTGACTCATGATGTCGTTCAGGTCTCGTAGTTTTCCGCTATGCAGGTAGTTCTTGGCAAAGTCAAGTGCGAACTGTTCACGGTTGTCGCATGCAATGGCCAATTGTCCCTGTATCTGTTGTTTGGCTTTCTTCAGTTGTTGGCTGGAGAGTGGTGTTTGCATGAGTTTGTCCAACTCGTGGCGCACAATGCGAAGACAGTGTTTGATGTCAGACTGGTCGCACCCGAAGTATATACACCATGCTCCTGTGTCACCGTAACAGACTAATGAACTCTCAACGCTATAAACCAGTCCGTTTCGTTCACGCAGGGCGAGGTTCAGTCGTGAGTTTAGGCCAGGACCGCCAATAATATTATTAAGGAGGTAAAGGGCCCATCGCCTTGGATCTTCTGCTGCATAGGAGCGTACACCCATGATGACATGAGCCTGATGGGTGCCTCGATGACTGACGATTTCACGGCAATCTGTTGCTGCATTCCCAAATGTGTTATCAGGAAAGCAGATATCAGACAATGCTGCATCCTTCGATGGAGCCAAATGGGTAAGATGAGAGATGAATGTCTTGAAATTGATGTTGCCGCTGACGAAAAAGACGCTGTTTTCTGGTCGGTAGTGTCGCCGGGTGAAGCGGCAGACATCCTCGCTGCTGTACTCTCTGACTTGTTTGCTCGTCCCCAGGATGTTATGACCTAATGGGTGCCCATCGAATAGGATGTTTTCTATCTCGTCGTAGATGAGTTCAGCAGGAGAGTCTTCATAACTCTCGATTTCATCGCATACTACCTCTCGCTCCTTCTCCACTTCATGCTGTGGATAGGTGCTATGGAAGACGATGTCTGTCAACACATCGACAGCCTTCAGAAAGTGTTTGTTCTGTATAGCGCAGTAGAAGACCGTATCTTCTTTATTGGTGAAGGCATTGAGTTCGCCGCCCACACCTTCAATGGCGTTGATTATCTGCATGGCACTACGGTGCTCGGTGCCTTTGAATGACATGTGCTCGCAGAAGTGAGCCAGTCCTTCTTCGCCAGGCCGTTCGTCTCTGGTACCTGCCTTGATGGCAATGCCACAGTATATCACTTTTGACTCTGAGGGCAGGTGAATGACCCTCATTCCATTGTTTAATTGAGAGGTATTGTAAATCATCGATGCAAAGGTAGAAAAAATAATTCACATTTCATCATACATAATTCATATTTATTTGTTACCTTTGCATCGCAAACCCAAAACTTATAGTATATGCGTAGAGTCATAGGAATAGGTGAGACAGTCCTCGACATCATTTTCAAGGACGACCAACCCATCAGTGCAGTACCGGGAGGCAGTACTTTCAACTGTCTTGTCTCATTGGGCCGTTGTGGTGTCAAAGCATCTTTCATCAGCGAGACAGGTAACGACCGCATTGGACATAGAATTGTCGATTTCATCGGAAAGAATGGCATCGATGCTTCTGGCGTAAATGTCTATCCCGATTCAAAGTCGCCATTGTCGTTGGCTTTCCTTAATGACAATAGCGATGCGGAGTATATATTCTATAAAGATCACCCCAAAGACCGTCTGGACTTCAATTACCCTGATGTTCATGAGGATGATATTGTTGTCTTCGGCTCTTATTATGCCGTCAATCCCGTCATCCGCCCACAGGTCCATGGCTTTCTGGAGTATGCTCGCTCCCATGGTGCCATCCTCTATTATGACGTGAATTTCAGGGCTTCCCATAAGGATGAGGTGGTGAAGTTGACGCCCAACATCCTGGAGAACCTGGAACTGTCTGATATCGTGCGCGGTTCGACGGAGGATTTTGCTGTGATGTTCCGTAAAACAGATCCAGATGTCATCTACCGTTCACAAATAGCCTTCTATACAAAGAAATTCATCTGCACTTGTGGCTCTTCTCCCGTGGAACTGAGGGCAGACGGCGGCTTCAAGAAACAATATCCTATCTTGCAGTCATCACATATCGTCAGTACGATAGGTGCTGGCGACAATTTCAATGCAGGCTTTGTATATGGTATGATTAAATATGGCATCACCCGTGAGATGGTTCAGCGTGGACTGACAGAGAGCCAGTGGGATAGTATTATCGATTGTGCCCTGCAGTTCTCTGCCAATGCCTGTCAGAGTATAGACAACTATGTGGATGAGGCATTTGGCGAGCGTATGAGATTAGATAAGTAAAAACAAAAATCATAAGATATGAAACAGATTACAGACAAGATTTTTTATGTTGGTGTAAACGACCGCAACAAGACGCTGTTTGAGGGATTATGGCCCCTTCCCAACGGCGTAAGTTACAATGCTTACCTTGTAGTAGATGAGAAGGTGGCGCTGATCGACACGGTAGAGGTGGACTTCTTTATGCCTTTCCTGGAGAATATTCGTGAGGTGCTGGGCGAGCGTCCTATCGACTATGTGGTGGTGAACCACATGGAGCCCGATCACAGTGGTTCGCTGGCTCTGCTCCGTCAGTTCTATCCTAACATCGAGATCATTGGAAACAAGAAAACCTTTGACATGATGGCAGGCTTCTATCATCTTACTACAGGACTGAAAGAGGTAAAAAACGGCGATTCCATCGAATTAGGCAGCCTGTCGCTCAACTTTGTGCTGACCCCGATGGTCCATTGGCCTGAGACCATGGTTACCCTCTGCGGAACGACTCTTTTCAGTGGAGATGCATTTGGCTGTTTTGGTGCTCTCAATGGTGCCATCATCGACGAGCACATGAACTGCGACTACTTCTGGGACGAGATGGAGCGCTACTACTCGAATATCGTAGGCAAGTATGGTACTCCTGTGCAGATGGCGTTAAAGAAACTGGCAGGCGTCCAGTTGGACTTCATATGCTCTACCCATGGCCCCGTATGGCATCAGTATATAGACAAGGTCATCGGTGTCTATGACCGTCTCTCGAAATACGAGGCGGAGCCGGGACTTGTCATCTGCTATGGTACGATGTACGGTAATACGGAACGGGCTGCCGAGGTGATAGCACGTGCTGCCAGTGAGGCTGGCGTTAAGAATATTGTGATGCACAATGTGTCGAAGACGCACCACTCCTATATCATCCGCGACGTATTCCGCTATAAGGGTCTAATTGTTGGTGCTCCTACCTATAACACAGGTCTCTATCATGAGATGGATGTGCTGCTCTCAGAACTCTCTCAGAAGGATATCAAGGGTCGCTACCTGGGCTGGTTCGGCAGTTATGGCTGGGCATCGAAAGCGGTGGCAGAAATTGCCAAATGGAACGAAGAGAAACTGAAGTACGAGCCTGTTGGCGAGCCAGTAGAAATCAAGCAGAGCCTGACGCCTGAGACCTTTGCCAAGTGTGAGGCCTTAGGCCGTGCGATGGCCGAGCGACTGCTATAGACAATCGGCAATACCGTTGATGTCGGTAGCCACATGGATGTAGTTCCTCCATGTGCCGCGCACCATCCCTTTTTCTTGTAAGTCGTCGAGACAGGCGATGAGTGAATCCCAGAAGCCCTTCATATTGTACAGTATGATGGGCTTCTGGTGGTATTGCAGGGTGGCTGCAGCCGTCACGGTGAATAGTTCGTCGAGTGTGCCAATGCCGCCTGGCAGTACGATGAAAGCATCGCTTTGTGCCATCATCAGTTCCTTGCGGTCTGTCAGGTCCTCCGTAGGGATGTGTACATCCAGGAAGGGTGTCAGCCGTCCCATCTCCTCCACTTTTCGCGGTACGATGCCGATGACCCTTCCGCCGGCTTCTTTTGCAGCCAGGCTTACCGTATGCATGAGTCCAGCATCATGCCCTCCAAATACGATGGAATGGCCGTTTTTTGCAGCCCACTCTCCCAGTTCCTGTGTCCACTTGAAGAAGTCAGGGTCGATGTTCTGGTTGGCAGAACAGAATACGCATAGTTTCATATTCGTAATATTTCTTCTAGGGATGTGTCCTGTTCAGATGGCTTGAATGCTCTGTATCTCTGAATTCTCCCCACGGTATATGATCTCTACCTTATAGTTTTGAATGTCATTGTAAATGTAAAGTTCTACGACCTCCTCATAGGCCGGCTCGTAGTCAAACACCAACTGGATGTGTGTGCCGTAAATCTCGTTGGATATCGGTGAAATGGCGTTTTCTTGATCAATAGGGTTGAGTGTGAAAAGGGGATTGGCCTTCGAGAGGATACGCGGCAACTCTATCTTCAGGTTGTTGTCAGGACTGCTGAACCAGTCGGTGAACGAGTCCCACCATCCCTTTTCCTCGGCAGGGTCGTCTTCGGGCTGCAGCACCTTGAGGCCCTCCTTGATATTGCCCATCAGCCTGTTGGGTTCGAGTGAGCGGTTGCGCAGATATTCCTCGCGGGCCTGTTCCTGCTGTTGACTCGTGTTGCTTCGTCCGCCACGCAGTGCTTCCAGTACCCTGTCTTTCCTGTAGTTCACATTGTCCACCCAGCATAATTCCTTGTCGGTAACGACGATGGCCCTGATACGTGCGATGTCATCGTAGGTCTTGCCAGGATAGTAGAGCCCGACGGTATCGAGGTCGACGGTAGAATGTGCCTCCAGTCTTCCTGCAGACTTTGGCACCTTGATGACATCGTACTCGTCCTGGTGCATGTCGGTATAGTGAATACAGAGGAACACCCGCACGTTTTCCAGCGAAATGGCAGAGCGGTTGGTGATGGTGACATTCATCAGATGGTCGCTGTCCCAGAAGAGCCATTCGCTCTTTGGCTCCATCTTTACGTCGAGGTATGACGGTTCGACCAGCAGGTCGTTGAACGGAGCATACAGGTTCTCCTCGCAGAACAGCATGTCGCTGAGCAGTTCGTCGTATACACCTCCTTGGTTGATGTACCTGAAGAAGTGGTTGTGTATCTCTTCCTTGCTCTTCGCTATGTCTCCTTTGTCGGCATACAACTTGGCTTTCTGCAGATTGGGACTGAACAGGCCGCTACCCTCCATCATCGATGCGTATAACTGGCGCAGGAAGAGGCCCTCGGCAGTCTTGGTCATATAGTTTCGCATGTTGTAGGAGTCGAGCATGTCGGTCAGTTGCGATGCCTGTCTGGGATACCATTCGGATGCCAGGTTGAAATTCCTTAAGGCTGCTGCCTCGTTGCCCAGTTGTTTCTGCAGCAGTCCTTTTAGCAGCAAAGCCGGCGCAGTCTTGTCAGGGAACTTTTGGTTGTATTCGTCAAGCGTCTGCTGGGCCCTCCTGAAATAGATGTTCATCGCCGGTGTCTCTGGCTCTGACAGCGAGTCAGGCAACATCACCTCCGGATTGTTGACGATGGTGCGGTTATTGGGTTGACGCGCGTTCTCCGTGGCTCCAATGAGCAGGTTCGACATCGCGTTGAGCAGCATGGCCTCAGAGTTGTTCGGATACTGCTGGAGTATATTGTCAGTATGTCTCAGCGCCTCACCGGCCTGTCCGCCATAGAGGGCCAGATAAGCCTTGTCTTTTTCCAGGCAAAGACGGTCGTATTCGTCCATATACTCCTTGTAGATGGGCGTGTACTCTTCCAGATACTGACGATACAGATCCCTCAGTTCCTCCAGGTCTTTCTGAATCTTCGACTTCAGTTCCTTGTCCTTCTCATATTGTGCGAAGGCCTCATTGGTCGAACGGTCAGCATCCTCACCGGCGATGATACCCAGCAGGGCGAAGATGTCGCCATGCACGATGCGCAGAGCGTCGCTGGTTGAAGTGTTCTGCACCAAGGTCTCACCGCCTTTCGTTACGCCTCTGATGAGCATCCAGGCATCGCTCAGTTCCTCGTTGTCCCTTTGCAACTCGTAGGTGCGCTGCAGGATGGGGAACAGTTTGCGCTTGGCATCCAGGATGCGGGGGTCTACGTCGGTATAGTCCTGACGGGCCATGAAGTCGAGGAACTCGTCGAAGTTCTCCGAGCGCACCTGTGCCAACTCAATGGCGTTGACCACTCTGATCGTCTTCTCCAGGTCGTAGGTCGCTCCAGGCTCCCGTTCGGTGCTAATGGCTTCGTAGGCATCAACAAACTCGTTGATGGGTTGATAGTTGTCAAGATCGAGCGACAAGGCCCTTTTTTCCTTACAACTCCACGTCAAGGTGGTTAGTGCAATAACCAGTACTGATGTCAGAAACTTGTTCGTCATAATCTTCCGTTTTCTTGATTTCAGGCAAAGGTACAACTTTTTTCTTTAATACCTATTATTCCTTAACATTCTTTAGTAACAGCCGCCTGTTGTTAATGAGAAACAAAAACCATTGCCCTTCAGGCTAAAAACGATGACAATAGCGCCACTTTCTTTAAGTAGTTTAAGACTTTCACCCTCGGCACCCGATTTCCAGGCTTTGCCGAGGGCTTTTTCGTGCCGTTTTTCGTACCTTTGCCAAACGAAACTGATGAACAATGAACTATAACATTTTCGCTTCATATCTACTATATATGTTGGAAGTGATAACAATCTTTGCGTTGTGGAATTATGGTGAGAACTTAATAGGCAGACATGCAATGTCATATCATTGTAATACACGCTTTTCTTTTTTCTCGGAAAAAATCACTATCTTTGCCCCCAAAAAGCAGTAGAATGAAACAAAACGTATTGAAGAACTTATGAAAATACTCGTTGACGACGATGAGCAGGACATCTGCGAGATACTGCAATACAACCTTGAAACAGAAGGGTTTGAAATTATGACTGCCAATTCGGCAGAGGAGGCTCTTGAACTTCCTCTGCAAGAGTATGCACTGATTCTTTTAGATGTGATGATGGGCGAAATGTCTGGATTCCAGATGGCACGAAAGATAAAGGACAATCCTATAACGGCGGAGATCCCCATCATCTTCATCACAGCATTAGAGGGAGAGGACAATCTGGTTAAAGGACTGAATATCGGGGCTGATGACTATATTGCCAAGCCACTGAGTATGAAAGAAGTAAAGGCAAGAGTCCGTGCGGTTCTCAGGCGGGCATCTCATTCATATCTTCATCATGATGAACAAGTTGTAATTACTTCAGACAATAAGATTTTCTATGAGGGTATCACGCTTGACCTTTATGCCAAGACTGCCACTTTGGATAGCCAAAATTTATCACTCACAAAATTAGAATATGAATTATTGTCGCTTCTATTGCAACACTCTGGTAAGGTTTTTTCGCGAGAAGATCTTTTAAGACATTGTTGGCCGCAGGATGTGCTTGTACTCGACCGCACAGTGGATGTTAATATCACCCGACTGCGTAAGAAAATCGGCCGTTATGGCAAACAGATAAAAACACGTGTAGGTTATGGCTACTGCTTTGAAAAGTAAATCCTTTCAGCGTAATCTGCTGTTCAGTATCGGTGGTGTTTTCCTGCTCTTTGCTGTTTGCTTTAGTGTGTATCAATACCAGCGTGAGAAGGAGTACAAGATTGACATTCTTCACTCACGTCTTCAGATGTACAACTATGAAATGGTGCAGACACTTGGTGAAGACAGCCTTACAAATAACCGCCTGTTTTGCGATTATGTGGAAAGGCATAATATGGAAGGGCTACGCGTGTCTATCATAGACAAGAATGGACGAGTCATTCTTGACAGTTACGAGCCACAATTGGATTCTCTAGGAAATCATCTCGAACGAACGGAAATCCAGCAGGCTCTGCATGATGGAAACGGCTACGATATCAAGCGCCTGTCGCAATCCACCCACGAGACGTATTTCTATTCAGCCACTCGGTTTGGCAACACCATTGTACGTACCGCTGTACCATATTCGGCAGAGTTGACGCGTTCACTCCAAGCCGACAATACTTACATCTACTTTGCCGTTGCCCTGACACTATTACTGGGCATCGTGCTCTACCTAAGTACCCATCGCATCAGCCGTCACATCGGCTATCTGCGCGAGTTTGCTGTGAAGGCTGAACAGGGCGAGGCGCTCGACCACGAACTGGAGCGACGTTTGCCCGATGACGAGTTGGGTGACATCAGCCACACCATCATCATGCTCTATTGGAAGCTCCGTCATTCTGAGGAAGAAAAGGTACGCATCAAGCGCCAACTCACTCAGAATGCTGCCCATGAACTGAAGACGCCAGCCGCCAGCATTCACGGCTACTTGGAGAGCATCCTTGACAATCCAGACATGCCTGAGGACAAGAAGAAACATTTCTTAGAGCGTTGCTATGCGCAGAGCGAACGTATGAACAAGCTCCTATTCGACATGAGTACTCTCACCAAACTTGATGAGATGGATAACAATATATCCAAACCCAACTATGAATACCGTCATGTTAATGTTTTGCAAATTATGCAAAATGCGCTCGATGATACTGCTCTGCAACTTCAAGAAAAAGGCATTACGCCATCGCTCAACGTGCCACAGCATATAGAAGTGCAGGGCGACGCAAGTCTGATCTACAGCATCTTCCGCAATCTCATTGATAATGCTATTGCCTACGCCACAGGAGCAACATGTCTGAAGATTGCCTGTAGCGAAGTGGAAAACGAAGGCCGCCATTTTTATGAGTTCACGATAAGCGACAACGGTCAGGGAATAGAACCACAGCATTTGGATCATATCTTCGAGCGTTTTTACCGTGTAGATAAAGGCCGCTCACGCAAACTCGGCGGCACAGGTCTCGGACTAGCTATAGTGAAAAATGCAGTTGCCGTTCACGGAGGAACAACAACTGCACAACTTACTCCAGGCGGAGGGCTCACCATCAGGTTTACACTCGCAAGGTTTTAGCCTTGCCCATTGTAAGGTCTGTCTTCAAAGTCGTTATTCAGTCCTTTTCCTGCCTGTACTACATTCATCACATAGTCTGCCAGACGTTCACACTCAGAGATGAAATCGACATAGAACACGCCCAATTGATAGCTGTAAAGCCCCGCATTCACATCGTGCAGATTTTGGTTTCGTAGTTGCTTGCGGTAGTTGTTGATTTCATGCTCTATATTGATAGATTTTGTGATGTTCGTTCTTGATCCTGTCAAGTCGATGCGCTTCATCATTTCTTCCAGCGAATCCTTCACAAGTTGCAGCATCGTCTGCATGTGCTGCGTCTGTTCTGGAGTGAACGCATCCTGACAATGCATGCGGTGGCGGTTCAGTGTGCGTCCGAGGTTATACACTGAGTCGCCGATCGACTCCAATTCTGTAATCTGACGCAACATCTTCTGTATCTGAGCCTTCGAGGCATCCGACAGTCGGCCCTCGCTCACCTTATTCAGATATCCAGCAATCTCCATCTCCATAGAGTCGGTGATATTCTCATACTTCCCGATACGCGAGAAAAGTTTGTTGAATTCGTTTTCGTCCTGTATCTGCATCAGTTCAGGCACGAATCCGAACATCCTTTGGCAACGCTCTGCAAAATGGTGAATCTCTTTCTGTGCTTCCATGATGCTGAGTTCGGCTGTAGAGAGCAAACCTCCACTGATGAACCGCAAACGATAATCCTCTTCCTGAGCCTTCATCGGCAGTACCTTGCAGACAAACATCTCAATCTGGCGGACAAAACCAATAAGCAAAAGCGTGTTGATGATGTTAAAGGCTGTGTGAAAGGTTGAAAGTTTGTAGAGCTCGTTTCCGCCGCCCATCACGCTATCAACAAACCAACTGACGGCGTTACAGGCGGGATAGAATACGATAAGGAACGCCACGACACCAAAGACATTGAAGAACATGTGGGCCAGTGCGGCACGGCGTGCCTGTGTGTTAGCGGTGAGCGAAGCCATAAATGCCGTAATGGTTGTACCGATATTCTGCCCCATTGCCAAGGCGGCAGCCTGTTCAAATCCAAAGCCGGGAATATTCATACCAAATAGCATCAAAGTAATAGCCATCGTAGCTGCTGAAGCTTGTACAATCATAGTCACCAAAGCACCCACGATCACAAACAATATTATGGTGAAGAACGAATCCTGAGGCACGTGCGCCAGCATGCCAGCCACCATATCGCCGATGTTCATCGCCGTTGCAGCCTCTTGAAGGAACGACAATCCCATGAACAGGAACGAGAAACCAAACACAAACTCACCAATACTTTTCCTGTTGCCTTTTCCACTAAAGATTAATGGCATTCCTATGGCCAACAAAGGAATAGCGAAAGCCGCGATGTTCACCTTGAAGCCTACGGCAGAGATAATCCACGCTGTCACCGTTGTGCCGATGTTCGCGCCCATGATGACACCGATAGACTGTGCCAGCGTCATCAGTCCTGCATTCACAAAACTCACCACCATTACCGTCGTGGCACTCGATGACTGGATGAGTGCCGTGATCAGGATACCCGTCAGCACACCCATCACGCGGTTCTTGGTCATAGCCGCCAGAATGCTACGCAGGCGGTCGCCTGCAAACTTTTCAAGTCCTTCCGACATTGTTTTCATTCCGAAGAGGAACAACGCCAGAGAACCAACAAGCGAGAAAATGTTGATAATCAATTCCATTCCTTTGTATTTTTGCTGCAAAGGTATTACAATCTTGTTACGTCCCCATTACGTTGATATTACAATCCTGTTACAAGCACCATTGTAACCTATCCATCATACGATTGAAATGCTTTTGTAACACGCTCAACTTACCTTTGCAGTGTCAATCATTAACGATTGGCTAAATAATATGGATAAAGAAAAAGCAGAAAGAATTCAGAGAATCTTTAATTGGGTGAGATTTATCATCCTCGTGTTGTTCCTCACATTTGTTTTCATTGGATTATCTAAGGCACAAACCACCAATGACTTTGGCATGTGGATCAGTGCTGGTACGGAAAAGAAAGTTAACGACAGTTGGGGGCTTGGAGCAAACACCGAACTTCGCACAAAGGACAATACTGGAAGCGTTGAACGTTGGCAGTTGGGTGTGAGTGGAACGTATAAGGTTTCTAAAGTTATGAAGTTGGGAGGTGGTTATGAATTTCACCTGAAGAACCGACCCCCAAGGAGAGCGAGCAGGACAAACTCGTAGCCGAACTGATGATTAGATTTTAATGAACACTATAAGAAAGAAATATGAGCATATTTAATCAGTTTACAAAGTGTAAAGATTCTGCCCTTCCCGGCCAGGGACAATGCATTATTATTGATGCTGACGAGATGGAAGAGTCTCGTTCCGTCTCCTTTTATGAAGAAGACGAGGATTGTGACGATGATGATGACGATGATGATGACGACGATTAAGAAATTGAAAATAAAATGGAAAACAAAATTAAAAGTATAATAATAGCAACACTCCTCCTCATTATGTAACCTATCCGTTATACGAATGAAATGTTTTTGTAACATGCTCAGTTTACCTTTGCAATGTCAATCACTAACGGTTAGCAAAATGATTTATGGATAAAGAAAAAGCAATAAGAATTCAGAGAATCTTTAATTGGGTGAGATATGTCATCCTAGTGTTGTTTCTCGCATTTATTTTCATTGGATTATTATAACTCTCTTTTAATTAAAGATGAATACATTATTTCTTGGAATAGTCATATTCCTTATAGTGCTTGCGGTGTTCGACCTGGTGGTTGGCGTAAGCAATGATGCAGTAAACTTCCTGAACTCTGCCATCGGTGCCAAGGTGGCGAGATACAGGACGGTGGTGACGGTGGCGGCCATCGGTGTGTTTGCCGGAGCGGCCCTGAGTAACGGCATGATGGACGTGGCGCGACACGGCATCATGACACCTGCCTACTTTTCGTTCTATGATGTGATGTGCGTCTTCTTGGCAGTGATGGTGACAGACGTGGTGCTGCTTGATGTGTTCAACACGCTGGGCATGCCGACATCGACCACCGTCTCGATGGTGTTCGAACTGCTGGGCGGAGCCTTTGCCATTGCGCTGCTGCAGATTATGCATGGGGCGACGGCGGCGGACGGCACAGTGCTCACGTTGGGTGACCTGCTGAACACGGAGAAAGCCATCTCGGTCATCCTCGGCATCTTCCTCAGCGTAGCCATCGCCTTCGTGCTCGGCGCACTGGTGCAGTGGGTAGCACGTATCGTCTTCACCTTTACTTACCGCGTAAACGGGAGGACAACGGATCAGTCGGGACGGATGGGGAGCCTCATAGCATCATCGCTTAAAATCGGTGTCTTCAGCGGACTGTCGGTAACGGTCATCGTTTGGTTCCTGCTCATCAACGGGCTGAAGGGCAGCAGCCTGATGACACCTGAAGTGAAGGCAATCATAAACGAGAATACATGGCTGATTATCGGTGGTGGCATTGCCGCATTCTCGGTGTTGATGACGCTGCTGAGTGCCTTGAAGTTGCCTGTGCTGAAGTGCGTAGTTCTATTTGGCACGTTTGCCTTGGCGATGGCCTTTGCGGGCAACGACCTCGTAAACTTCGTGGGTGTGCCGCTGACGGGGCTTGAGGCTTATCTGGATTACACGGCCAACGGTCAGGGCGATGCGCAAGGCTTTCTGATGCAGTCGTTGATGGACAGTGCCCATACACCAGCAGTTTATCTAATAGCGGCAGGTGTGGTGATGGTGCTCGCATTGGTATTTTCCAAGAAGGCGCAGAATGTTGTGAAGACGTCGGTGGACCTCTCACGTCAAGACGAGGGTGACGAGATGTTTGGTTCAAGTGGTGTGGCACGGACGTTGGTGCGCACATCGAGAAGCATGGCAACCAGCCTGTCAACAGCTGTGCCGCCGTGTGTGACACGCTGGATAGACTCGCGTTTCAATGCCGATGCTGCGGTATTGAAGCGAGGAGCTGCTTTCGATGAAATTCGCGCAGCAGTAAATCTGGTGCTTGCAGGTGCATTGGTGGCATTAGGTACATCGTTCAAACTGCCGTTGTCCACCACCTATGTTACCTTCATGGTGGCTATGGGTGCTTCGCTTGCCGACCGTGCGTGGAGTCGCGAAAGCGCGGTGTTCCGCATAACGGGTGTTCTGTCAGTCATCGGCGGCTGGTTTATCACGGCCGGCGTGGCGTTCATGCTGTGCTCCCTTGTATGCATCGCTTTGTTCTTCGGTTCATTTGTAGCAATGTTGGTAGCCATTGCACTTGCTATCTTCCTGCTCATTCGTAGTAATGTGAACTACCGAAAGAATGCAATGGTAGGTGAGGAAGACAAATTATTCACAAGGATATTGCATTGCACCAGCAAGGATGAATGTTGGACATTGCTCCAAAAATATTTGAATCATACTATCAATGATAATATCCGTATGGTAATAGATGATTATGAAACATTGACTACGGCATTTTTCTGCGAGGATTACCGCCGTCTGAAACATGTCACCACAGGTGTGGACAATCAACGCAAGGAACTGAAACGCCAGCGACGTAGGCAGATTATCGCCTTGCGTCGTTTAGACCCTATAGTAAGCGTGGAAAAAAGCACATGGTATTTCCTTATAGTCAATTCTCTATCTCAGATGTACTATTGCCTAAAGCGCATGAGTGAATCATGTAGGGAACATGTTGGCAACAATTTTAGTCCCGTTCCAAGCGAATATGTCAATGAGTTTCTTGTTTTGCGAGATGAAATTATACGTTTGTACTATCGGTCTCTCGATAGTGAGCCCACATCCCTGATACGTAACGATGCAGCTGGACTTCAATCATCACTTTCCGATTATCGCAAATGCATCATTCATGACATCCAGACCAAACAACTCAACATCGAAGCCATGACCGTATTCCTAAATGTTGTCCAAGAATCTCAAGAACTCCTCAGTGCCCTGCGTCATTTGATGAGGGGAGAAAATAAGATTGAAGAATGACATTATAATATCTATCGCAAAGGCAACGACACCGCTTGCTTCAGCTGTAAGTCGTTGTCTTTGCTATATGCATATTCTGTTCAAAGACCAATTCACATCAAGCTCTACCGCTTTCTGAAGATGTTGTGAGGCTGCGCTCGGCTATGCCACTTAGTGCATTCGGGAATTTTCTATCGTTGTTGTAACACATTCAAAATAAAAGAAGTGACGATGAAGTATTAGGCTGCACCTCCCTACAATTGAGTGGACATAGGTAAGCCTCTTCTGCACGCCTGTATTTCCAGTTGTCCATCATATTGGTGACAGCCTTTCGGAAAGTTTTTCAAAGTCATTATAACCGTCTTTGCTTGCTTATTTATCTGGTCAGCTCCCCTTACATCGATAGATGGCTGGGGTATTAGGCTACCCCTCCCTGCTATTGAGTGGACATCGGCAAGCCTCTTCTACGCTTCAGCTTTCCTGTCGTCTGCCATATTGGTGACTGCATTTTGGAGAGCTTTCAAAGCTATTATAACCGTCATAGCTTGCTGTTTTATCTGGTCAGCCTCCCAAGCATCGATATGTGGGTGGGGTATTAGGCTTCCCACTACTTGAAAAATGTGGCATCGGCAAGCCGATTGGACTGACTTGATAAAAGCCGCAGGTGTTAGCTCCGAAATGTATGACTCACCAAGTGCG
>Ga0256407_10008824_pt1 | contig 14636 bp, 18 predicted proteins | sample RumenRJG_04DNA_FD_193489 | JGI IMG/M metagenome (GOLD analysis project Ga0256407, IMG submission 193489) | Bovine rumen microbial communities from Lethbridge, Alberta, Canada - RJG_04 | ecosystem: Host-associated > Mammals > Digestive system > Stomach > Rumen | place: Canada: Alberta... | reverse complement strand
ACGCAGTTGTGAACTACACCGAAAGAAACATTCCGTTCACAAGGATAGTTGAACACAAACACTTCTCCACCAATCCCATCAACAACGGTAAAACGGTGATTACACGCGAATATCCAGCCATACACGACGATTTTAATGAACCCTACTATCCTATCACTAACACCGCAAACAACGCCATATACGCTGAATACAAGCGATTATCAGAATCAAAAGAAAATGTTATATTTGCAGGAAGAACAGGAGACTACAAATACTACGACATGGACGACACTATATTAAACGCCATTGAGCTTGCTGAAAAGCAGATATAGGAGGAATAAAAATTGAAGAGAATCGAAACGATACGATTGCCTGTTTGCGATCTTCGCACCGGATTTGGAAATCCGAGGAAAATCGGTAAGAAGAAACGAGAGGAGCTTGAGCGATCGCTTGATATGTTCGGCGATTTTGGTTCTTTCGTCATTGACGAGGACAACAACATCATCGCCGGAAATCAAAGAGCCTCAATCCTGATGGAAAGAAACCCTGAAACTGAAGTCTTATGCAAACGGCTGATCGGTTACAGCGACGCAGAGAAGCGAGCAATCAATATCAAAGACAACACTCACGCAGGTGAGTGGGATTTGGACTTGCTCGCAGATTGGACTGCTGACCTCAATGTTTCTCTCGGAATAGAGCCAAAGTCAAAGAATCCTGATGAAGCAAAAAACAAGACGATGGAGCCAATTCGTTACGAGAAGTACGATTATGTAATCATCGCTTGCAGAAACGAGGTTGACTACCTCAATCTCACGAGGATTCTCGGAATAGACAAAGCCAAAGTGCTTATGGCAAAACACAGGAAGATAAAAGCAAGAGCCATCTGGTACGATGATATCAAAGCACAGATCGTGCCAAAAGAAGGCGATGTTGTGTGGAAGGAAAGTGAAGAATAAATGCTCACCATACTGATTACAGGGTGCTCCATGCACTCGTTCGACCTCATTACCGAAATGAGAGCAAATTACGAAAACGAAGAAATCAAGGTTGTAGGTATCAACTGCGCAGAAGACGCGCTTTTGAGAAAAGGCGTAGATGCCGGATATGTAGTTCCGAGAATCACTGAACCTGACTATCTTCCCATCGTCCTTGACATCTGCAAAAAAGAAGGCGTTGATGTAATCATCCCCTTTATCACCGCAGAACTGCCGATCATGGCAGAAAACAGATCCTTCTTTGAAAACGAAGGAATTAAGGTGTCCGTCGCCACGAAAGAAGCGCTCGACATCGTAGGAGACAAGACAAATCTCGCTAAGATTTGCGGAGATGTAATGCCTAAGCAGGCTGTTGTTTCCAGCATTGATGATATCGAAGCGTTTGCAAGATCGGTCGGATATCCCGGCAAGAATATTTGCTGCAAGCTCCCTAACAGGTGCGGCGGTCTCGGCTTTTGTGTTATAGACGAGGAAAAAGGCAAGGACCTCACCATCGTCAATAAGTTCGGTCTCAACAGATACATTACGTTCGATATGCTCAAGGTGTACGCCGCAGAAGCACTCAAAAACGGAGAAAAACTCATTGTGCAGGAATACGAAGACGGTGTTGATTTCAGCTTGTGCATTCTCGCAGACAACGGAGAAATCACACACGCCCTCGGCTTTGAAGCCGGACTTATGGCTTATGGCTCTGCCATGTTTGCAAAGATCGCTTTCTCCGACGAAGCTCTCGAAATCGCAAAGTACATCACCAAATACTCAAACCTCGACGGCAATGCTTGCTTCGACTTCATGCTCAAGCCTGACGGAAGAGTAAAACTCCTTGAGTGTAATCCGAGAGTAAGCGCCACTCTGCCGTTCATCGCGAGAGCAGGTCTCAATCTCCCCTACCTGCGTTGCAAGCAGCTCCTCGGTTACGATATATCGAAATACAATATCGTTGTGAACCCTGAGCTGAAAATGAGCAAAAATTATGAGTCAGAATATTACGTTTAATATCTACTGTATGTCGTACAAAAGAGCAAACGCCATCAAGACAAAGAAGCTCTTAGAGTATTGTACATACGTCGTTAGAGAAGATGAAGCGGAAGAATACAGAAAAGCAGGCATTGACGATCTGCTCGTTATCCCTGACGGCGCTGTATTCAGCTTCATGTCCACGCTCTATTGGATAATCGAAAACACGCCTGAAGATGTTATCTTTGTTGCTGACGATGATATCGAAAAGTTCATCTACCGCATGAAAGATGTCAGAAACATCGAAAACAGCGACGGCTCGCCTGATGTCACAACAGCGACATCTGAAATAGAGAGAATCGCTCAGGTTATTGTTGACCTCAACATCGGGCTTGCTTTCGACCAAAACTCCATCGCTCCGTATGCCTATGATGCCGAATTTAAGTTTGTAGGCATCCCTGCTCACATGAGGTGGATAAACAAGAAAGCTTTCAAAGCAAAGTACGACAGGAAAGACTACGCTGCGTCAGACGTTGATATGATGATGCAGGAGTTGCTCAAAAACAGAGTTATCCTTCAACCTAAGTACATGGTCTGCAAAGCCGAGATGGACCTCAACGAAGGAGCAACAAGAACAAGAAAAGGACATCTCGTTCTCATAGAAGCCCTCAAGAACAAATGGGGAAAGTATTATGGATATAACTACAAGAGAAATATTCCGATTATTAACGTCAAAAGGTAAATACTGCGACACCTTTTTTGTTTTTGATGGAAAGCAGTTTGCTGAAAATATATCGAGATTCACAAAAGCGTTTGAAAACAAGTTTGATAAATTTGAACTTGCTTATAGTACCAAAACCAACCCCCATCCGATTGTGCTCCATGCCGTAAAGAAAAGCGGCTCTTCGATTGAAATAGTATCTCCGTATGAATACAACCTCGTCAAGAACGTCGGATTTGACGATAAAGATATCGTCTACAATGGTGTTATTCCTGACTATCACTACAAGTACGCAGTAGCACTCAATGGCGGAAAAGTGAATATCGAAAACGCAAACGAATTCAAGCGCATAGCTACTATGGCTAAAAGCGCAGACGTGAAACTGAAAGTTGGAATAAGGCTCAATGTAGATTTATTCGGAAACTGTAGAAGAATATCAAGATTTGGCATCACCCCTGAATCAGAAGAGTTCAAAGAATGTGTGAATCTGCAAAACGAACATTGCAGGATAGCAGGCGTTCACCTCCACGTCCACGGCGGCAGAGGACTCGAAATGTGGGATAAGAGAGCAGAAACTGTAGGCAGAATTGCAAAAGAACTTGATGTAGAATACATCGACTTCGGCAGTAATTTGTTTGGCTTCATGGACGATAGGCTTGCAGATCAGTTTGATGAAGAAATTCCGTCCCCTGAGATGTATGCTGATGTTATACACAGTAGGCTTTCAGAAATCTTCCTTTCAATCCCTAAAGTCATCATCGAACCCGGAACCCCTGTTGTAGCTAACGCTGTATCTCTCGTAGGTAAAGTCGAAAACATCTTCAAAAGATACGATAGGCATTACGCAACTGCAAGTTGCAGTATTTACGACTGTGGCTTCTTCCACGGCTCTGATAAAAAAGTCCCGATGGATGTTATCCATGTATCATCAGGAGAACATATCGATAAGCTCAAAATCTACGGTTACGCTTGCACTGAAGACGATATCCTCTGCGACAGTTATACAGGTAGAATAGCGATTGGAGATTGGCTTGTGTTCAACAATCTCGGTGCTTACGCATATTCGCTCAGTTCTGATTTTATCAAGAAAAAACCTGACTTTTTCCAGATTAACGAATGATTTTCGATTGTCAAATGTAACTAAATTTGATATAATATAATTATCAAAAATACCCAAAAGGAGACAATCGAATGAGTAGACCAATGACGCCAAGAGGCTACGATATGTTTGAGATGTCATCAATGCTTCAGAAAGCAATTCGACGATGTGACATTCCTCACGCATCATACGCAGCCAACGAATTATCAGTGAACTACAGAGCTTATCTTTGGAAGCGGCTGTTGACTGTTTCTGCTGAAGATTGCTACGGCATAATGACAAAAGAGATCGTAGCCCTCAAGCAAGCGGATGATATAGTGAACAGCAAAGCAAAGGCTGGCGCGACGAACGATTTGTTCATCGCAAAAGCTTTGATTCTCCTGTGCATGGCACGGAAGAATCGTGATGCTGACTATGTAGCTTGTAACTTCATGTGGAATGACAGACCGCTTACAGATGAAGAATTTGATAAGTTTGTAGATTACAAGCAAGTAGAACAGCTTAGAATATCTTACGGAGAACGATTGCCTGACTATGTTTATGATTGTCATACATGGCAAGGCAAACGAAAAGGGCTTACCGCAAGAGATATGTTCAAAGCTGAAAACGAAGCTCTAAAGCCAAAGCAGTTGTCGTTATTCGATTACGGCAGCTATGGAAACTATTATGAGCATTACAAAGCACAAGGAAGTATATCGCCGCAAAGCGATAGAAAATGGCAGAAGTTCATGGAGGGAAAAGAAACAGACCCGACGCATAACGGAGAGATCTGGACACCCGATACCTATGAACGAAATCCGTAATTGAATATCAAGCGATATGGGAGCTGTAAAAAGCTCCCTTTTTCGTTGGCAAAAAGGAGGCACAATGAGATACGAACTTATTGATTGTGGAGAAGTCAGCCAAAGCACGATCGAAGACTTCTTGGCAGAATTTGAAACAAACGGAGAGTTTTGTAACGCATTGTGGAAAGCCCATAAGTTAGGTGTTCCTGAAATGCTCAAAGATATTAAACTCACCGATGCAAGCGAGCGGCATGAAGATGTCCTCGCTTTTTTTGTTGGAGATATGATGGTTGGAGCAGCAAGGGTTACACCTCACCCCAACCACTTTGAAAACGGCAACATCGGTTACTACATAAGACCGTCGTGCAGAGGGCATAGATACGGCTCCGTTCTGCTTCATTTGATTGAAGATTACTGCAAAGAGAAGAACATATCGTCAATAGTTGCGATGGTTGAACTCGGAAACAGAGCATCTGAGAAGTCGTTCATGTATGCAGGGTGGAAGTTCACTGGTCGCGTATATGATTGGGAGCATAGGTCATCTCCGAGAAAAGCACTTGAATTTTGCCCAAAGCACCTCGAAAAACCTCACGAAAGATGGTGAGGAATCTTGGCGAAAAAAGGTGGAGCGCCTGAAAACCTAAATCCTATACGAACCACGGAGGAAGCAAAGAAGAGAGGAAGAAACGGCGGAATCAAATCAGGAGAAGCAAGAAGGAAGAAAAGAGACGCAAAAAGCGCCGCAAGACTGCTTCTTGATTTACCTGCGACAGAGGCTCTTGAAAGCAACCTCAAGGCGCTCGGAATTAAAGAAGAAGACTACACGAATATGGTTGCTCTAATGGCAAGAGCTTTCACGAAAGCTATGTCCGGCGATATAACAGCTATGAACTTCCTTATTTCGATGGCTGGTAGCTCGCCAAGATTCAAAATGGAAGAACAACGCCACAAGAAGTTTATGAACGCTTCAGAGGTAAAATCGAGCGTTATCGACGAATGGGTTGCAAGCATACCTGACGTAGAGATCGAGGACGAAAACAATGAACAGAGCTGATTTCTTCAAGAAAAGAGTTCCTCTCTATCAAAAGCAGCCTGTTCTCTTCTTTAATGAGGTCACGCATTTCTACCCTGATGAATGGCAAACGAACGTAGCCAACGACATCGCATCTTCCCCTCGCGTATCTGTTCGCTCCGGTCACGGTGTTGGAAAAACAGCTCTCGAAGCGAATATAGTGCTTTGGTTTATAAGTTGTTTTAAGTTTCCGAAGATAATCTGCACTGCACCTACTTTGCAGCAGCTACACGATGTTCTTTGGTCTGAAATAGATAAGTGGAGGTCGAAAAGCCCTCTGCTTAGTCAAATGCTCGAATGGACAAAAACCTACGTTTACATGAAGGGCTATGGCAAACGATGGTTTGCTGTTGCGAAAACAGCTTCCGCACCTGAAAACATGCAAGGTTTCCATGAAGACAACATGTTGTTTGTTGTGGACGAAGCTTCAGGTATAGAAGAAGGTATCATGGAAGCAATCCTCGCTACCTTGTCAGGCGGCAACAACAAGCTGCTGATGTGCGCTAACCCAACGAGAACAACAGGCACGTTCTTTGACAGCCATAACAGAAACAGAGGATTGTATAAGTGCCATAGAGTATCATCACTTGACAGCACGAGGACAAACAAAGAAAACATCAACGCCTTTATAAAGAAGTACGGCGAACACAGTAACGTAGTTAAGGTCCGTGTATTTGGTGATTTTCCAGATCAGGAAGACGACGTATTTATTCCTCTCACCCTTATCGAGCAAAGCACTTTGTTAGAGTTGGAACAAGTCGAAATCAAGCGTATTTCCCTTGGCGTTGATGTAGCAAGATACGGCGATGACGAAACGGTCATCGCAAGCTACATAGGCGGCAGAATCGAGCTTCCTGTTATCAGGCATGGACAAAACCTCATGCGAACTGTAGGAGATATTGTGGTGCTATACAGGAAACTCGTAAACGACTACCCTGACTACAAAGGCGTTATCACTGTAAACATAGATGACACAGGCTTAGGTGGCGGCGTTACAGACAGACTTGAGGAAGTTAAAATAGAGCAAAGGCTCAGACGACTCGAAATAGTCCCTGTAAATTTTGGAAGAAAGCCTCCTCAAGATGGTTCTGAGGTTCACTATCAAGATATATCGACGTATATGTGGGCAACAATCAAAGACTTGTTGGAGCAAAGAGAGTTATCCTTAACAAACGACGAAGAATTGATAGCTCAACTATCTGTCAGAAAGTATTTTGTTACAAGCAGCGGAAAGCTACAGCTTGAAAGCAAAAAAGCCATGAAGGACAGAGGAATCAAATCCCCTGACCGTGGTGACGCTGTTGCTCTTGCTTGCTTCACTCAAAATAAGGTCTATGGAGGATTCATCGACAAAGCTGAAACTGTTATCATACCCATTGAAGCAGTTAAGGCTATGCACATTATGCAAGTCAATATCGGCATAAGCATAGGAAGTTCAGTGTCTGGAACCTCAATGGTGGCAACAGCCATCATTGAAAACCACAAGCGTGTAGTTGTTCTTGCTTCAAGAACATACACAGGAGAGGTCGAAACAGATGCACTTGGCAAAGAGTTTGCTGATTTCTGCAAAGAAATACAGAAAAGACACAACAAGCTCGACTATGCGTATTGTGATCTGAAGGAAAGATTCCTGTACAAGTGTATAAAGGATTCTGCCGACAAGTTCAATGTACCGATAAATGTTCGTTCCGCAGCAGATGATGATGTAAACAACAGAATACGACTCACCACAAGGCTCTTTGCACAAAACCGCTTGTTCCTCACGGAAGATTGCGAAACGCTTGCAAGAGCCTTTACTACTGCCCTTTGGTCTGAGAAGAAAACCTCTGACAGCAGAAGCGGAAGCTCAGACACAGGAACTCTCAATGCGTTTGAATACACGATAGAGAGAGAAGCGGCGAGATTCATATAAAGGATGGGCTACAAATGTTTGAAACTATTAAAGGATTTTTCGGGAGGATAAGATCGATGTTCAAAAAAGGAAATGTAATGCGGAGTATTTCCGAAGTTACAAAAGAACAGACGATAGCTTCAGTTGATATGATGGACGCTATATCCGAATGGCTCGATATGTTTTCCAACGATGCACAATGGCTTAGAACAAACCATGCGACGCTTTGCCTGCCGTCCATTATAGCATCAGAAATAGCAAGGTGCGTTACTCTCGAAATGGAAGTCAACATCTCCGGCTCTCCGATGGCTGATTACATCAGCGAACAATTCAATGACGTAATAAAGAACATTAGAATCAATACAGAATACGCTTGTGCAGGCGGTGGCATTGTTTTCAAGCCGTTTGTCTCCGACGACAAAATCATCACCGAAATCGTGCAAGCAGATTACTTCTGCCCCCTCGCGTATAACAGCTCTCAAAAGATTACCGCTGCATATTTTCTGTATAGAAGCTGGATAGGAAGAAAAGTTTATAGCAGGCTCGAACGCCACGAATTAAAAGGCACTGACTACACGATAACGAACAAAGCTTTCGTTTCCTCGGTCGAAGAAACGATCGGTACACCGTGTTCTCTCGCAGAAGTTGACGAATGGGCTGATATTGAGCCTGAAGTTACTATTTCTGATATAAAGTCACCGCTTTTCGCATACTTCAAAATCCCGATAGGCAACACCATCGACAGGAACTCTCCTCTTGGAGTTTCGGTTTACGCTAATGCTGTAAATTTAATCAAAGACGCAGACGAACAATACAGAAGACTGCTTTGGGAATACGAAGGCGGTGAACTTGCCATCGACGCTTCCGAAGATGCTTTCAAAAGAGTCAACGGTAAACCCGTTCTTCCAAAAGGCAAAGAAAGGTTGTACAGAACGAACAATCTTGATTCAGCTACAGCACGCGGAGACAGCCTTATGAAAGAATGGGCTCCGTCCCTCAGAGATTCAAATTACATTGCAGGACTTAATAAGATTCTGTTTAAGATTGAAAATGCTTGTAGTTTATCAAGAGGAACTCTCACTGATGTTGATGCTGTTGCAAGAAGCGCCACTGAAATCAAGATAATGAAGCAGCGGTCATACTCTACAGTTAAAGATATCCAAGATTCACTTGGATATGCTCTCGATGATCTCGCTTACGCTATGTATGCTCTCGCGAACCTCTACAAACTAGCGCCGAACGGAAAGTACAACACGACGTATGTATGGGACGACAGCATCATCGTTGACGCTGAAGTTGAGCGCATGAGAGATAGAGAGGAAGTATCGCAAAGGCTTATGCCTAAGTACGAATACAGAATGAAGTGGTACGGAGAAGATGAAATCACCGCTCGTAAGATCTGTGATGAAATGGATGGGCGTTCCGACGATGAAATTCTTGGATTCGCAAAGATAGCAGACGAAGACGCAGACGAGGAGAATGATAATAATGGCACACTCGAAGAAACGAGAGCAAGAAAAAAGTCAGAATAAGATGAAATGCCCTTATGCAGTTCATCGTACAGAAGACCTTATAAGCCGCAGTATAAGTGATGGTAACGGTCATTCTGTTTTAGTTCAGCAGTTTGACAACAGGGCAGCGTTTGCTGATTGCCTTATGGAAAACTGCGGAGCTTACAGGAATGGCAGATGCCATTACAAAGGATGACCGAAATGAAAGAAAACCATTTCCTCAACAGCGAGGGCTATCCTGACCCGACAGCTTACGCTTGTATAGAGAAGGAGAACAATCTTGAATACAGGGTGAACACTCTTATCAAAGTTCTAAAAGGCATCATCGCTTTGAGCGGATTCGAGCTGATAACCAGAATTGAGATAAGAGATAAGCGCAGCGGAAGAGAGTTTAGATAGGAGGATGTATGTTACAGCCTGAATATCTTATGACCGTAGCTGACCCCGTAGTAGAAGTTTACAGTCAAGTCGAAGTTGAGATACTCGATGATATAGTCAGAAGAATATCGAAAACAGGAAAGTTCACTCAAACCGCTTCATGGCAGTTAGCAAGGGCAAGAGAATTTGGATATTTCAGCGGAGATGTAACCAAGATTCTATCCAATGCTACAAAGCTGTCTGAAAAAGAAATCAAGCGTATGATGGCTGAATCTGGTGTAAAAGCTCTCGCTTTTGATGACACCATCTATAAGGCTGTTGGCTTATCCCCCATCAAGCCTGTAGAATCACCTGCTTTAATGGCTGTTGTACTTCAGGGAACGTCAGATACACTAAGTCTACTCTCAAACTTCACCAAAACCACTGCTAATATGGCAAATATGAGCTTTATCAACATTTTAGATGAAGCCTTCATAAAAATCCTTACAGGAACATTCGACCCGGTAACAGCGATTAAAACGGCTATTAAGAAGATCGCCTCACAAAGCATAAACAAGATAGCATATCCATCAGGACATGAAGTCAGCATTGAATCAGGAATCAGAAGAGCTGTTATTACAGGAGTGAATCAAGCTTCATCTAAACTGCAACTTGAAAGAGCCTCAGAAATGGGGTGTGATCTCGTAGAGGTAACAAGCCACGCAGGAGCAAGACCTTCTCACGCTGTATGGCAAGGGCAAGTCTACTGCATTGACGGAAGTACACGAGAATACGGAAACCTCGCAGAAGAAACAGGCTACGGCGAAGGCGACGGACTATGCGGTTGGAACTGCTACCATTCGTTCTATCCGTATTTTGAAGGACTATCTACCAGAGCGTTTTCTCCCGACCCGTCAGCTGATGCAGGTCGAGATAACGACGAAGATTATTACTTGCAACAAAAGCAACGAACATACGAAAGAAGAATTAGGCAGTCAAAAAAGGAGTGCCAACTTCTGAACTCAGCCATAGAATCAACAGACAGTGAAGCGCTTGAAAAAGAATTGTACGCAGATTTCCAAAGAGCTTCAGTGCTGTTGAAAAACAGAGAACAAAGGCTTAAAGACTTCCTTGCGGAAAACGCGAGAATCAGGCAAAACGACCGCGAATGGGTTGCCGGATGGAACAGAAGCGTTAGCAGCAAGGCTGTTTGGGCAAATAGAAAAGCAACGAAAGGAAGCTAACAATGAGAGAACTTGAAACAATCCAGAAAAGGAACAAGCTTAACACTGTTTTTGCGGTAGACGAACCCGGCAACGGCGGAGCAAATCACGAATACCTGATCGCGGTTGACAGAGAGCTTGCGGTGCCTAAAGAGGTTAAGATCGCCTTCCAGAACGGCGCGAGAAATGATGAAAACGCTGTCAATGGTGTTCTCGACACCGATCTTCTCGAAATCGTTCGTGACAGGCTCAAAGGCTTTCAGAACGGCGATTTCGCCACAAGAGAAAACTCCATCGCCCTCACCCACATTGAGGAAGCCCTCTTGTGGATGAACAAAAGAGTCGAGGACAGAGCAGAAAGAAATGTTCTCGGCACCTACAAGAAGTAAGCAAGGAAGTGCAGAATGAGTGAGTATCAAAGTGGCTTTACTTAGCCGTCTGCCTCAGAGCGCAGACACTGATAGATTTCTTTTCTTGGTAAACTGGAAAAGAGTCGTTCGTTATTACGGGGACAGATACACGAATGAACAAGCCAAGAACATGTTCCTCAAAGAATTGAAAGAATCGAGTAGCTAACGCTGCTCGTTTTTTTATGCCCGAAAGGTGTAGGGCGTTTACAAGAAACACCTAATTTCCCTTTCTGTCAGGGATATATAGGCAGATAGCAGTTGTCGGAGTGAACCGACGTTTAAGCCAAATCAGCGAAGAAAGGTACGTTATGTACGAATATCTCAAAGTCCTGTTCGGGAAAGCCGAAGACGGCTCTCCTGTTTCCCTCACGTTCGATCAGCTTGTCGAAAAGCTTGGTGCGAACAAGGAAATCAAGCTCGTCAATCTTGCAGACGGCGGATATGTCTCGAAAGACAAGTTCGACGCAAAAGAAACGGAGCTTAACGGCGTAAAAGCACAGCTCGAAACCGCCAACACAACGATTCAGTCCTACAAAGACATGGACATCGACGGTATCAAGCAGTCAGCCGCCGATTGGGAGAAGAAGTATCAGGACGAAACTGCGGCTCTTCAGAAGCAGCTTGATGAAAACGCGAGAACATACGCTCAGAATCTGTTCCTCAAAGGCTACAAGTTCTCCTCCCTTCCTGCTGAAGAAGGAATCAGAGCAGCTTTTGCCAAGAAGAACTTCCCCTTCGAGGACGGAAAATTCCTCGGCGCAACGGAGTTTATGGAAGGACTTATGAATGATGAAGGCTACAAGAACGCCTTCGTTATCGACGCTCCCCCTCAGCCCCCTGAACCGAAGGAGAGCGATGACAGTACACCGCCCCCTCCGAAGTTTTCTTCAAGCAAACAGCAGACACCGCCCCCTCCGAAGAAGAAGAGCCTGCTTGATCTGATGAAGTTCAAAAACGAAAACCCGGAGGCGGCGATTGACTTCGATTAAATAACGAAAGGATGAAGTAAATAATGTCACTCTCAGTATTCGATAAGAAAATCTTTAACGGCGAAGTTTTTCAGGGATATGTCGAAAGAATCCCTAACCCCAAGAGAAACGAGCTGATTAAGTCCAGAGCTATCCGCCCTCGTCCTGAGCTGGCTACTGTTCTCGGCGACCACGACGGCGGTAACTACATGACCTCCGCTATGAACGGTCTTATCAGCGGCTCCACCGTTGTGAACTACGACGGTCAGACCAACATCACCAGCAACAACACAGACACCTACAAGCACAGCAGAGTTGTTGTAGGTCGCGGCGGCGCGTGGACTGAAAGAGATTTCTCCCACGACATCACTGGCGGTAAGGATTTCATCGAGAACATCGCTGAACAGATCAGCGACTTCAAGGATGAACTCGATCAGGACACCCTGATTCACATTCTCAACGGCGTGTTCAACATGGTTGACACCGAGGGCGCTAAATTCGTCACCGCTCATACCACCGATGTTACCACTGCTCCTGCAAGCGGAGATGTCAAGGCTGGCTGCATCGGCGCTGCTACCGTAAACACCGCAGTTCAGAAGGCTTGCGGTGATAACAAAGGCAGATTCAGCCTTGTTATCATGCACTCTACGGTCGCAACCAACCTTGAGAACCTCAAGCTTCTGTCCTACATGAAGTACACCGACGCTCAGGGTATTGAGAGAGATCTCGCTCTCGCAACGCTCAACGGCAAGACCGTTCTTGTTGACGACAGTATGCCCACCATCACCGTGAACCTCGGCACTCAGGAGTCCCCCGATAACCGTACCGCATACATCACCTACATTCTCGGCGACGGCGCGATCGAATACACCGATTGCGAGGTTAAGGTCCCCTACGAAACCGAGAGAGAAGCAAAGGTAAACGGCGGTCAGGACACCCTTGTTATGCGTCAGCGCAAGTGCTTTGCTCCCTACGGCATCAGCTTCACTCAGGCTTCTATGGCTACCCTTTCTCCGACCGACGCAGAGCTTGAACTCGGCGCGAATTGGGAGATCGTCAGCACCGCGTCTTCCACTGGCAAGAAGTATCTCGCTCACAAGATGATTCCGATTGCTCGTATCATCTCCCTCGGCTAAGAGGAGGTGTTATTATGGTTCTGATGAAAAAAGGAGAAGACACAAGGTATGTGGCGGATATTTTTATACCTCATTATCTTGGCAAGGGATATGAAGTTATATTCCCTAAGAAAACGGCTAAAGCCCCTGTTAAAGTGGTCGATAAAATCATCGAAGATGAAAAGCCCGACGATTCCGGCAAAAAGACCACAGAGACGGTTTCCTCCGTGATTTCAGAGCCTGCCGAAGCAAAAGCGGCTGAACCCATTGTTGCTGCCGATGATTCTGAGCCTACCGTAGATCGTGCAGACCGCGACGTAGAAAAGCCTGATGAAACTTCTCATGTCGAGGAGACTTCTCCCGATAAAAAGCAGCTTGCATGCCCCATCTGCGGAAAGCAGTATGCCAAAAAAGCGTACCTCCTGAAGCATATCGAGAAAGAACATCCCGAAGACTAAGGAGGACGCTATGGCTTATATCGACAAGGACTATTACGACACCACCTTCAAAGGTGAAGCAATCGAAGATGCTCTCTTCAATCGGCTTGCCGATATAGCCTCCGAAATAGTTTACGGCGTATGTATCATCAAACCTGAAAAAGATGACCTGATAGACGAAACTTTCAAGAAAGCAGTAGCCTATCAGGTCGAAATGCTTTATCAGCAAGGTGGAATAGATGCCGTTACAGGATTTTCGGAAGCATCTATGGCAGGTGGAAGCGAACATCTTGGAGATTATTCTATTTCTGTCGGAAGCGGTTCAGGCAGCACAGCCAAAGTCCAAACCTTTGAAGGTGTGCCTGTATCATCTGTAACCATCATGCTGCTCAAAAGGCTCGGTCTTATGCGTAGATGGGTTTACTCAAGGTGGTGCGACACTTGAGAATGTTATCTATGCTCAAAGATACTGTAGAGCTATATCTCTACATCGGAGAGTTTGACGATGAAGCGCAGTTTCAGAAAGTTATCATCAAGAATTGCTATTGCATCACAAGCAAAGGTGCAAACAGCACCGCTCGCGGAAAAGCACCATCCGACAGCGTTAAGTTCTACATCTTCGACTGCAAATCTGTAGTTGTTTCTGAATACGGTACGCCTTTGCAGTACGTTCCGCACGAAGAATGGAAATTCGCAACAGATAAATCTAAAAAGTGGACTTTATCCGATAAAGGAGAAGACTACTTCAGTATCGTTGGAGACGACAACAGGTATAAGATCGCCAGCTTCAGCAGGAAGAAAACAGGCAGAAAACGCATGTGGCATTTCGAGGTGATTGGACGATGAAGTATCACTTCCACATCAACACCCAAGCGTGTATCGGACGTTTCTCAAAGAAATACTCCGATGCCCAAAAATTCCTCGATAGCGAGGTATTGAGAGATAGCGCACCTTATGTACCTATGCGAACAGGAAACCTTATGAGAAGCGGTAATGTTGGCACCAAGATAGGAAGCGGAAAGGTAGTTTACAATGCGCCATACGCAAGAGCTATGTATTACGGCTTCCATCTCCACTTCTCAAAAGAAAAGCACCCGAAAGCCCGTTACCAATGGT
>Ga0256407_10008822_pt1 | contig 14642 bp, 12 predicted proteins | sample RumenRJG_04DNA_FD_193489 | JGI IMG/M metagenome (GOLD analysis project Ga0256407, IMG submission 193489) | Bovine rumen microbial communities from Lethbridge, Alberta, Canada - RJG_04 | ecosystem: Host-associated > Mammals > Digestive system > Stomach > Rumen | place: Canada: Alberta... | reverse complement strand
ATGGGATGATCGCTTGGAACTAGATGCTTATTATGCTGAGCATGTGAGCTTGTGGTTAGATATGAAGGTTATAGCAATTACACTCAAGAACGTGTTGATGCGCAAAGACATTTCTGTTGATAGTAATGCTGTAGAACCATATCTCGATGAAGAAAGGAAACAGAAAATAGTATGATGACGGTTGACTACAAAACAATAAGAAAGATAGAAGGGATGATTGGTTCTCCTTTCTATATCATGTTTCCGGATAAATATGAAAGCAATGTGAAAGCATTTCATGATGCTTTTCGGAGTCGGTATGATAAGCTGATAACTGGCTATTCCTTTAAAACGAATTATGTACCAGCACTTTGCAGACGAGCCAAAGAATTGGGATGCTATGCAGAGGTAGTCTCGGAAATGGAGATGGACTTAGCAATTTCTCTTGGTTTTGAACATATTATTTTCAACGGACCAATAAAAAGGGACCAGGCACTTATAAGGGCTATTGAGAAAAAAGCGATTATTAATCTTGATGCTGAATATGAGGTTAATTTTCTTTGTCAGTATAAAAAGAATCATCCTGATGCAATGATTAGGGCAGGAATCCGTTTGAATGTGATGCTGACAGATGAAAATGGGAACTCTGTTGTTCAGAATGGATTGAGATGTGGTCGTTTTGGTTTCCCTTATGACATTCTTGAAAAGAATATAAATAAACTTAGAGAATCTGATATCTGTATTATTTCCGTTCATGGTCATACATCATCATCTGATAGGGCTGTTGCTAACTATAAAGTGATAACAGACTATATGCTCCGCGTTTGTGAAGAATTTGAGTTGGATGATATTGAGTTCTTTGATATTGGTGGTGGTTATTTTGGTGCAGCCCCTGAAGGACTTGATTTGACTAATAGACCCAAGTATAAAGATTACGCCAATGTCGTTGCGGATTCTGTTGAAAAGAGTGATTGGTTCAGGAAATGCAGTCCTTACATTGTTATAGAACCGGGTTCTTCAGTTGTTTCAAATGCTTTTGACTATTTCACAAAGGTGTACCAGTTGAAACGGATTGGTGACAAACTATTCGCAATGGTGGATGGAACTGTATTTGATGTGAAACCCACTATGCATGCTAATAATCTGCCCCACGTGACCGTGTCAGATTCTCAATCATCGGAAACCGCTGTTTATGATGTGGTTGGCTCAACATGTATGGAAAAAGATGTAATTTTAAATAGTGTTACATTGCCGAAGTTGAAAGTGGGAGATTTTATTGAAATCAGAGGGGTCGGTGCCTACACCATAGCATTGACTCCTACATTTATTAATTACTTGTCGCCTATTGTTACTATTGACCATGACAAGGTGCAAATAGTGAGAAGACGACAGAGAATGGAAGACATATTAACAATTTACGATTAATGAATATTCTATTTACTTGCGCAGGAAGGCGCACATACTTACTAAAGTATTTCAAGGAGAATATGCAGCCTGGAGATAAGGTGGTGGCGACTGATATGCAGTTGACAGCTCCTGCATTGCAGGCTGCAGATGTAAAAATACAAGTGCCAGCCGTTTATGCTCCTCAATATATAGATGTTACACTTGGTATTTGTAGGGATTACAAGATTGATGCTCTCATTAGTCTGAATGATTTAGAACTACCAATTTTGGCTGATAATAAAAACAAGTTTGAGGCTTTAGGTGTGTTCGTTATTGTTTCTGATCCAGAGGTCATTGACATATGTTTTGACAAGTATAAAACCGCACAGTGGGTAGAGTCCATAGGCCTTAATGTACCAAAGACGTATGTTACATTGGCATCTGCAAAAGAAGCATTGACAAAAGGAGAAGTTGCGTTCCCTCTTTTTATGAAACCACGATGGGGATCCGGTTCTATTGGCCTTGAAACCATAGATGATATGGAAGAACTTGACATCTATTACCCTCTTTTGATGAAGAAAATCAAGAAAACGATTCTAGCTACGGCTTCGGTAGGTGATGAGTATATAATGATACAGGAAAAACTCATTGGTAATGAGTTTGGTTTGGATGTAATGAATGATCTTGCGGGTAATAACATTGCTGTTTCTGTAAAGCAGAAATTGGCTATGCGAGCAGGAGAAACAGACAAAGCGATTACCGTAGATTTGCCAGAGGTTTGTGAGATAGGCACAGCGATAGGCCGCAATCTGAAGCATATTGGCAATCTTGATGTGGATATTATGCAGCGTGCTAATGGAGATTACTGTGTGCTTGAATTGAATCCTCGTTTCGGTGGTGGGTTCCCATTCTCTTATGAGGCTGGTGCCAATTTGCCAAAGGCAATACTCCAATGGCTAAAAGGAGAATGTGTTGATGATAAGATGTTACGACCAGAGTATGGAAGAATGTTTGCAAAGAACGATTATTTAATAAAGTTAGGTAAATAAGGGGAACAAACAAATGGCTGAAAGAAAAACAATCTATCTATGCTTGGCTCATATGAGTGAGGAGGGATGGGAGCAGAAATATGTGAAGGAGGCGTTTGACATGAACTGGGTGGTTCCAATGGGCCCCAATGTCAATGCTTTTGAAAAAGACTTGGCAGACTTTGTCAACGAAAACCAAAACGGAAAGCTCGACCGTACGGTGGTTTGCCTTTCCGCTGGTACGGCAGCGGTGCACCTGGCACTGAAGGCATGTGGTGTGGGACCGGACGATGAGGTGCTTGTGCAGAGCTATACGTTCTGTGCTTCTTCGCACCCCATCACCTATCTGGGAGCCAAACCCGTGTTTGTAGGTTCTGAGAGTGAGACATGGAATATGGACCCAGAGCTGTTGGAGAAAGCAATCTTGGATCGTAAGGAGAAAACAGGTAAGTACCCGAAGGCAATCATTCCTGTGGCTCTGTATGGTATGCCTTACAGGATTGACGAAATCATGGCGATTGCTGACAAGTATGAGATTCCCGTCATTGAGGATGCTGCCGAGGGTATGGGATCGCTCTTTAATGGTCAGGTGCTTGGTACGTTTGGAAAATATGGCGTGCTCTCGTTTAATGGGAACAAGATGATCACGACCAGTGGTGGTGGCGCTCTGATTTGTCGTAATGCGGAGGATGCCAATGAGATTATGTGGTACGCCACTCAGGCTCGTGATGCTTATCCTTATTACCAGCACACAGCTATTGGTTATAACTATCGTATGAGTAATGTCTGTGCAGGTATTGGCCGTGGACAGATGAAGGTGCTGGATGAACATATTGCCCATCATAAGCACGTGCAGGCACTCTATGAGGAATTGTTGAAGGATGTGAAAGGTATACATATACACAAACAACCTGCAGACCCTCGTTATGATTCGAACTTCTGGCTTTGTGTTGCGACTCTTGATCCAGATGTGCGCATTCAGGGACAAGAGGCTGCTTACAAAGAGGTTCTCAGAACTGCTGTTGGTGGGACAGCTGGTGTAATACATCAGGTAGAGTTTGCCACAACTGACTGCCAGCCTAACGAGAATGTGGAAGCACTTCGTGTATTCCTGCTGAACAAGAAGATTGAGGCTCGTCCGACATGGAAGCCAATGCATAAGCAACCAGTATATGCGGATGCACCAGTATATACTAATGGCATAGAAGAAGAACTATTTAAAGTTGGCTTCTGTCTGCCTGCAGGTCCGTGTGTGACGGATGAGGATGTCGAGTACATCGTGGATTCTATCCGCAGTTCTATTATTGGATAGCCCTAAAGTGCGTTTGATTTTGTATGAAGCAAGCATACATTGATTTCATCAGATATTTGTTCCATCCAGGGAAGGAGATGCCTTTGTGCCTTTCTGACATTGACTGGACGGAATTTTTCCAGTTCTGTAATAGGCAGGGGGTGGTCGCTTTGGTGCTTGCTGGCTTCAATCATTTTGACCAGAAGATACCTCGGAAGGATTTGATAAGATGGCTTTCTTTTGCAGAACGTATCAAGAAGAAAAATGCTACCGTCGACAAGAAATTGCTTCGGGTTACTCAGTTCTTTGATGAAAAAGGTTACAGAAGTGTTATCCTGAAAGGTCAGGCGAACGGTCTGATGTATCCCCATCCGGAACAGAGAAGTCCGGGCGATATTGACATCTGGGTGGAAGGAAATGCAGAGGATATCATCAAGATGGTCTTGAATGTTTGTCCGCACGCGCACTATTCGATCCATCACATCAAGATGCCTGTTTTCAAGGATATATCTGTGGAGGTCCATTATTGCCCGATTTTCCTTGGAAACTGGTTCAAAAACAAGAAGCTTCAGCAGTATATCAATGAAAACAGGGAGCGTCAGTTCTCGAATAAAGTCGTATTCGGTAATCGGGAGATAGGCACGTTGACTGATAATTTCAACGTCATCTATCAGCTCCTACACATGTTCCATCATTTTTTTGAAACAAGGAACAACTTCAAACAGTTCATAGATTACTACTATTTGCTGAAACGCGTTGAGGGAAGATGCAATCAGGATGAGATTCGTTATTTGTTGGCAGAGTTTGGTGTTCTGAAATATGCGCGTGGCATGATGTGGGTGATGAAAGAGATACTTGGCTTGGAAGAAGATTGCCTTTATACAAAGCCTGACGAGAAAGTGGGTAAGTTAATCCTTTCTGAGGCGATGCGCTTCGGTACTTTTTCAGACATCAAGTTTGTTCAGGTTCTCCAGCAGTTCACGGGCAATCTGCGATTGGCCTGGCTTTTCCCGTCAGAGGTGATTATCAGTCCACTGTTCCTCATCTGGCATCAGTGGTGGAGGTTGAAAATGGCAAGGGCATTGTCGAGTACTTCAAAATCATCTTCTGCACGTTCTTTAGGATAGCGAGGTGATATGACAATACGGGAATATACCAGTTGTCTTCTTGAAAGTGTGCCGCAGGCGTTCTTTGAAGGTGCTGCAAGCATTCTGATTGTCAGTCTGGTTGTGTTCGTGGCTTTCAAAGGGTGGAGGCGAGGGGTGCGCTATACGGCTGTTGTCGCACTTGTTGAATATATCGCCTTGCTTTATGGCTCGACCGTCATCTTCAGGGAGGCTCACGACGAGCGAACGTATGACTTCTCTCCCTTTTGGAGCTATTTAGCCATTTCTGAAGGCAGGACGGATCTCATCGCTGAGAATATCATGAATGCCGTCGTGTTTATTCCTGTCGGTTTCCTGCTAAGTGTCGGTTTCAAAAACCTGTCCTGGTGGATGGTGTTGCTTATCGGCTGCTGCCTGTCGTTATCCATAGAGACGATGCAATTCCTGCTGATGAGGGGCTTTGCTGAGGTTGACGATGTGATGCATAATACATTAGGATGTATGATAGGATATGGTGCGTATCGGTTGGTAGTTGGTATGCGCCGCTAAACTTCATTCATTTTTTTTTGTAAAAAAAGGGGGCAGAGCGTACGTAATTCATAATTATTTTCTATCTTTGCACCCGAAAATGAGTCAATGACAAGTTTAACTTAAATAAAAACGCATTATGAAAAGTATGAAGACTATGGTCATCGCCCTGTGTGCAGGTATCGTGATGACAGGATGTAACAATCTGGCTAAGGGGACAGCTATCGGTGCTGCCGGTGGTGCTGCTCTCGGTGCTATCGTTGGTAAGATTGCTGGTAACACGGTGGTTGGTGCTGCCGTCGGTACGGCTGTTGGTGCTGGTACAGGTGCCCTCATCGGCCGTCACATGGATAAGGTGAAAGCTCAGGCTCAGGCCGTTGAGAACGCTCAGGTGGAGTCGTACACCGACGCTAACGGTCTGCAGGGTGTGAAGGTTACCTTCGATTCTGGTATCCTTTTCGGCACTGGCAGCTCTACGCTGCAGGCAGCTGCCAAGAACTCTCTGACCCAGTTTGCCAACAACGTGCTGAAGGTGAATACCGACTGCGACGTGGCTGTTCAGGGTTATACCGACAATCAGGGCTGGAAGAACTCTACCGCTGAGCAGAGCGCCCAGAAGAACATTAACCTCTCGCAGCAGCGCGCTCAGGCTGTGACGAGCTACCTGCTGTCGCTCGGTGTGAGCAGCAACCAGATTCGTTCGACCACCGGTTTCGGCGAGGCTAACCCTGTTGCTGACAACTCTACTGCTGCCGGTAAGGCTCAGAATCGCCGCGTTGAGGTGATTCTCTACGCCAGCGAGGCTATGATTAAGGCTGCTGAGGCTGGAACACTTCAGTAAGATTGACGAGTTGACAAGTTGACGAGTTGACAGTTGACAAGTTGACAAGTTGAAAATTGAAAATTAACAATTGAAATTCTTTAAGAAACTGATACGTGGAATCGTGGTGGCATTTTTCGCCTCCACGATTCTTTCTGTTGTGGCGTTGCGCTTTGTCCCCGTCTTCTTCACACCGCTGATGTTCATACGTTGTTACCAGCAGTTGAAGGAGGGTAGGGAGCTGCGACTGAGCCACCACTGGGTGTCGATTGACCGTATGTCGGCCGATATGCCTACCGCCGTCATTGCCTCTGAGGATGCCAACTTCCTGAATCATCACGGTTTCGACTTCAAGGCTATTGAGCACGCAGCGAAGCGTAATATGAAGCACCCCGAGAAACGCAAGTTGGGTGCGTCTACCATTACGCAGCAGACGGCGAAGAACGTCTTTCTGTGGCCCGGCCGTTCGTGGGTCCGCAAGGGTTTTGAAGTCTATTTCACCGTGCTTATCGAGTTGGTGTGGTCAAAGGAACGTATTATGGAGGTCTATCTGAACTCCATCGAGACGGGCGAGGGTATCTATGGCGTCGAAGCTGTCAGTCGTGATAATTGGGGACTGTCTGCAGAGCAGCTGTCGAAGGCGCAGTGTGCGCTGATAGCCGCTACGCTGCCTAACCCCAGGAAGTTCTCGTCGAAGCATCCCAGTGCCTATATGCTGAAGCGCCAGAAGCGCATCATGCAGGAGATGAAGTTTGTGAAGTCCCTGCCAGAGTCTAAAGCTCAGAAATAAGCGACTGGACGTAGGGACGCTCCCAGTCGCGCAGATGACGGCGCTCGCCGTCGAATTCAAGAATGTCGAGGTCGATGGGCACGATGCCTAATCGCCGCTTGGCATCATTTCGGCCGAAACGGCGTTCTGTCTGTTTCAGCCATTCGTTCAGTTCATCCTCGTCCTTTTCCGTTATGCCTGTTGCCAACTGGTTCAGATAAGTGTCGCGCCGACAGGTGTTGACGGGTTGCGTCCATTGCTCGGACGTGAAGTGCAAGTCCTGAAGAACCTCTCCTAAGCACAGTCGTGCCCGGGAGAGGTTCTTTGATTGGAAGCGGTTCGAAGCTATCGACAGGATGACTTGATGCTTCATGGTTATTTGGCTGCGTTGATGCGTGACTTCACCTTGTCGACATACGCGTCGATGGTAGCCACGGCCACAATGTTCACCACGTCGCGCACCGAGGCACCGAAGTCGATGAAGTGGATGGGCTTGTTCAGTCCCATCTGTATCGGGCCGATAATCTCGACGTCGGCATCGAGCATCTGCAGCATCTTGTAGCTGGAGCGAGCCGATGTCAGGTTGGGGAACACCAGTGTGTTGACCTTCTTGCCATTCAGTCGGGTGAAGGGATACTGTTCGTCGCGCAGCTCATCGTCGAGAGCGAATCCAAGTCCCATCTCACCGTCGATGGGCAGGTCGGGATAGAGCTCCTGCATCTGCTTTACGGCCTCCTTCACCTTCTTGGCACCGTTACTCTGCGACGAGCCGAAATTCGAGTGAGAGATCATCGAGATAACGGGCTTCTCGTTGAAGAAGCGTACGGCTGTCGATACCAGTTTGGCAATGTCGACCAGTGTGTCGGTATCGGGATTCTCGTTCACCAGCGTGTCGGCAAGATAGATGGTGCCTTTGGGCGAGTTGATGATGTGCATGGCGCCGAAGTGCTGGTATTCTGGACGTATGCCGATAACCTCGTTGACCACCTTGATGGTGTTCGAATACTTCGTGTAGAGACCAGTGATGAAGGCGTCTGCCTCGCCTGTCTCAACCATCATCATGCCGAAGTAGTTGCGCTCGAACATCTTGTCGTTAGCCTCCTGGAAGGTGTAGCCCTCGCGCTGACGCTTCTCGGTCAGTATGCGGGCATAGCGCTCACGGCGCTCCTGCTCTGACGGATGGCGCAGATTGACGATTTCGATACCTTCAAGGCTTAAGTCAAGTTTTTTAGCTAACTTTATGATTACCTCGTCGTTACCGAGTAGGACGGGCTGACAGATACCCTCGGCTTTTGCCTGTACGGCAGCCTTCAGCATCGTGGGGTGAACAGCCTCTGCGAAGACCACGCGCTGGGGGTGGGCAGCAGCCGTAGCATAGAGTTTCTGCGTCAGCTTTGTCTCCTGTCCGAGCAGCACCGAGAGCGAGTCCTTGTACTCCTCCCAGTTGTCAATCGTCTTGCGGGCCACGCCGCTGTCGATGGCGGCCTTGGCAACGGCTGCCGACACCTCAGAGATGAGTCGCGGGTCGACAGGCTTCGGAATGAAGTAGTCGCGACCGAAGCGCAGGTTGTTTACCTTGTAGACGTCGTTCACCACGTCGGGTACCGGCTGTTTTGCTAAGTCGGCAATGGCGTGTACGGCGGCTAACTTCATCTCCTCATTGATAGCTGTAGCATGTACGTCGAGTGCGCCGCGGAAGATGTAGGGGAAGCCGATGACGTTGTTGATCTGATTAGGATAGTCGGTTCGTCCCGTCGACATCAGCACGTCGGGACGAGCCTCCATAGCGTCCTCGTAGGAAATCTCAGGAACGGGGTTGGCCAGTGCGAAGATGACGGGGTCCTTAGCCATTGTCTTCACCATCTCCTTCGACAGCACGTTGCCTTTTGACAGTCCGACGAAGACGTCGGCACCGTTGACGGCTTCTGCCAAAGTCTTGATGTCTGTTCTCGAGGTGGCAAAGAAGCGTTTCTGCTCGTTCAGGTCGGTACGGTCCTGACGGATGACGCCCTTCGAGTCGAGCATGACGATGTTCTCCTTCTGGGCACCGATGGCCATATAGAGTTTGGTACACGAGATGGCGGCAGCGCCGGCACCGTTCACCACAATCTTCACCTTTTTAATATCCTTGCCGATAACCTCCAAGGCGTTCTTCAGTCCGGCAGCCGAGATGATGGCCGTACCGTGCTGGTCGTCGTGCATGACGGGGATGTCGAGTGTGCGCTTCAGGCGCTCCTCGATGTAGAAGCACTCAGGAGCCTTGATGTCCTCTAAGTTGATGCCGCCGAAGGTCGGGGCGATGCGCTCGACGGCCTCGCAGAACTTCTCAGGGTCTTTCTCGTTCACCTCGATGTCGAAGACGTCGATGCCGCCGTAAATCTTGAACAGCAGCCCCTTGCCCTCCATCACCGGCTTGCCGCTCATGGCGCCGATGTCGCCTAAGCCTAACACGGCCGTTCCGTTCGAGATGACGGCCACCAAGTTGCCCTTGTCCGTATAGCGGTAGGCAGCATCGGGATTCTCCTGAATTTCCAGGCATGGGTAGGCCACGCCTGGCGAGTAGGCCAGCGACAGGTCTGTCTGTGTGCGATAAGCCTTCGTAGGCTTCACTTCAATCTTTCCGGGCCGTCCGCTTTCATGATACTGCAGAGCGGCCTCTTTCGATATTTTTACCATAGTTCGTGTATTATATTGTTGTTTGTGTTATTTTTGTAGCCTGCAAAATTAATAAATACTTGTGAAATAACGGCGGGTTTATCCTTTTTTTTGTAACTTTGCACCCAAATTACAAGTTTATGCAGGAAATAAAGACTTTTACCGACTATAAACTGTCGCTCCGTGACCGCATTCTCGACACCGCCATGAAGGATTTTGCGCGTCGCGGAGTCAAAGCGGTCAAGATGGATGACATTGCCGCTGCACTCGCCATATCGAAGCGTACGCTCTACGAGATATACGACACCAAGGAGCAGGTCATCTTCGAGGGACTCAAGCGTTATCACCGCCTCAAAAGCGAAGAGCTGGCGGCTTACGCTAACGACCCCCACCACGACGTGCTCGACGTTATCATTTTTATCTATCGTCGTCGCATCAACGACTCCAGTGCGCTGAATCCCGCTTTCTATGACGAGATCAGCAAGTATCCGCAGATTGTGAAGTATATAGAAAGCCAGAAGCAGCGTCGCCAGCAGGATTTCATCCAATTCATGCAGCGTGGCGTCGACGAGGGTTTTTTCCGTAACGATATTAACTATACGATTATCAGCCACGTCTTCGAAGCTCTGGGCAGCTATATGCAGCAGCCCCGTCTTTATTACAAGTATTCATTTAAGGAGCTGTTCTTCAACATGCTCTTCGTCACCCTACGAGGCTTCTGTACCGCCAAAGGCATTAGCAAGCTTGACCAGTTCTTTGCTGCTAACCGTCCATGAATCAACCTGCACGCACATTCACACTCATAGGGCTGGTCACCATCATTCTGCTGGCCTTACACCTGCTGCCAACCATCACTATTGCCGACACGGAGCTGCGTGCCGTCAACATACTGAGCGACGTGTTGCCTGAGGTTTATCGGCAGAAATATGCCATCGACGTCATCCCGCGTCCTGAACCGCCTAAGCGCCGGCAGGTGGCTGTCGACAGCACCCGTCAGCAGCAGTCCCGCCACGTTGAGGAATACAAACCGGAGGGCGTCACACTGATTGATGACTACGGCGACGGTCAGCCCGGCGGGATGGACCATTTCTACCATATGCTCGACCAGCGTAACACCCTTGGGCGCCCCGTCCGCATTGCCTACTTTGGCGACTCTTTCATCGAGGGCGACATCTTAACCGCCCATCTGCGACAGCGTCTGCAGCAGAAGTTTGGCGGCTGTGGAGTAGGGTGGGTGGACCCCGGTAACAAGATTAACGGATTTCGACAGACGGTCGTTCAGCGATTTCGGCTGTTCGACGAGTATGAAGTGGTGACTAAACCGTTCAACTATTCTGCAGAAGGCATCAACCAACGCTATTTCATTCCACAGGAAGGAGCCAGCGTCTGGACACGCGGCACCGACTATTGTTCGCTGGCAAAAACTTGGCAGCAGTCGACGCTCTACCTGCGTACATCGCAAGGCGCCACAGTATCCGTCAACCAAAACGACGAGGAGTGGGTGACGCAACCGATAGGCCCGTCGGCACACCTCCAGACCTTCGTCTCTACGTGTGATACGACCCGCTGTATCTCCTATCGCTTCACTGACGTTACCCACGGCACCTACGTCTACGGTATGGCTCTCGAAGGCCGTAGCGGCATCACTCTCGACAACTTCTCGATGCGTGGGTCTTCAGGAACCTCGTTGGTCAAAATGCCTGCCGACGTGCTGGCCGACTTCGCCCACCAGCGTGCCTACGATCTCATCGTCTTGCACTTCGGCATCAACGTTGTCAGCGACCGCAGCCATGCCGCCAACTACAAAGCATATACGCGCCAGATGGGTAATGTCATAGCTCATCTGCGTGAGGCCTATCCAGAAGCCAGTATCCTTGTCGTCAGCGTGCCCGACCGCTGCCAGCGTACCGCTGCCGGCGTGCGTACCATCAATGGCATCGAGTCGTTAGCTGCCTATCAGCAGATTATGGCCAGCGACAGCCATGTGGCCTACTTTAACCTCTTCCAGGCTATGGGTGGACGCGAGAGTATGGTGCGCCTTGTGGAGCGTGGACTGGCTAACAAGGATTATACCCACTTGTCGCACGGCGGCGGCAAGGCGGTCTCACAACATCTCTACCGCAGTCTGGAGGCAGGCTACGTTAACTATCAGCGACATCAAGCACCATGAACGACTACATCATCAATGAATTGCAACTGACGGTCGGTAGGATTCTGCAGCAACTGACCTATAATCCTGATGAGCCACTGCTTTTCTCATCGGGACTGTTCCTCTTTCTGTTTCTGGGCTTTACACTCGTCTATATGCTCTTGCAGCGTACGCAGACACTACGCCTTCTGTTTGTCACCTGCTTTAGCTACTATTTCTATTATAAGTCTTCAGGCTTCTACTTCTTCCTGCTGGCCGTCGTCACCGTCAGCGACTTCCTGTTAGCCCGACATATCAGCAACGCCGTCAAGCAGTGGCAGCGGCGGCTGTGCCTCATACTCAGCCTTGTGGTCGACCTCGGACTGCTGTTCTATTTCAAGTACACCAACTTCTTTGCCGCCACATGGGCCGACATCATCGGCAACAACTTCCAGCCCTACGACATCTTCCTACCAGTGGGCATCTCGTTTTTCACCTTCCAGTCGCTCTCTTATACCATCGACGTCTACCGCCGTCAGATGCAGCCCCTCGGCAACATCCTCGACTACGCGTTCTATGTGTCGTTCTTCCCGCAGCTTGTTGCAGGACCTATCGTCCGTGCCCGTGACTTTGTGCCACAGATACGGAAGCCGGTGATTGTTACCGACCGTATGTTCGGACGTGCCGTCTACCTTATCTGTGCCGGACTGCTCAAGAAGTGTGTCATCAGCGACTATATCTCGCTAAACTTCGTCGACCGCATTTTCGACAATCCCATGCTCTACTCCGGAGTCGAGAATCTGCTGGGTGCCTACGGCTATGCCTTGCAGATCTATTGCGACTTCTCGGGCTATAGCGATATGGCTATTGGACTGGCATTGCTCCTCGGATTCCATTTCCCCCAGAACTTTAATTCGCCTTATCAAAGTCGCTCAATCACAGAGTTTTGGCGACGTTGGCACATCTCTTTGTCAACGTGGATTCGCGACTATATCTACATTTCACTTGGTGGCAATCGTCATGGGCGTGTCAGGCAGTATGTCAACCTGATGATCACGATGCTTCTTGGCGGACTGTGGCACGGAGCGTCGTTCAACTTCATCGCCTGGGGCGGACTTCACGGCTTTGCACTTGCCGTTCACAAGTTCTTCAGTCAGCAGATATTGCACCGCGACCGTCATTATGAGAGCAAAGGACTGCGCAGGATAGGGGCCACCTTGCTGACCTTCCATTTCGTTGTCTTCTGCTGGATATTCTTCCGTAACACCACCTTTGCCGCTTCCGGACAGATGTTGCAGCGCATCTTTACCGATTTCCACCTCGAACTGTTGCCGCAGGTCGTCAGCGGATACTGCTATGTCTTCATCCTGATGGCTGCTGGCTATGTCGTCCACTTTCTGCCTATCAAAGCAGAAGAACGCCTGACTCGTCTTTTTGCCCGAGTCGGCGTCCTTCCTTGTGCTGTCGTCTTGGCTGCGGTTATTTATCTTGTCATTCAGGTCAAGAGCAGTACCATACAGCCTTTCATCTACTTCCAGTTCTGATTATTTCTTGTCTTTCAGGGGTTCCGGACCGTTCAGCGTCGGTGTGACGGGAATGATGCGGCCTTGCTTGTCGAACGTCAGACGGTCGATGCAAACCTCGCGGTGGATGCCCGGCTCGCTGTTGAGGAAGTGCTTGTTGATGCGGTGATAGACAATGTACCACTCATCTTTGCCGGGAATCTGCAGAATGCTGTTGTGAGCCGTTCCGTAGATTCCGTCTTCGGGCTTCTGCTTGATGACCAGGTAGTTCTGCTCATCAATCGTGATAGGACCGAGGGGCGACTTCGCCGTGCCGTAGCAGACGTGGTAGTTGGGCGAGCCGGTGTCGTCGACACTCCAGAGGAAGTAATACGTGCCCTTGCGGTAGAAAACGTAGGCTCCTTCGCGGAAGGCCCAAGTTTGGAGGTTGCCGCCTTTGGGTGTCATCAGCGTGATGGTCTCTTTCTTCACCGACAGCATGTCGTCGCTGAGCTCTGCACCCGCCATAAAGCCGTTACCCCAGTAGATGTAGTGCTTACCCGTCTTCGGGTCCTGGAACACGTCGCCGTCGATGGCCTGTCCGCCGCGGGCCTCCTTCGGGCGGTCGCCATCGGTCAGGATGGGGACTCCCGACTCTACAAACGGCCCTGTGGGCGAGTCGCTGACGGCGACGCCAATCTCCTTGCGGTTCGTCTGCGGGTTATGGGCAGAGAAGTAGAAGTAGTATAGAGTTGAAGAATTGAAGGATTGAAGAATTGAAGTTTCTTTCGGCTTTAAATTCTTCAATTTTTCAATTTTTGAATTTTTCAATTCTATGATGGCCGGTGCCCAGGCGTTGCCTGTGGCCCAACGCACCTGGTCGCCCTTCACGTCGAGCATCTTGCCCTCGTCCTTCCAGTCAATGAGGTTGGTCGATGAGAAGACGCTGAAGTCGTGGCCGCCCCAGCCCGGCGTGCCGTCGGTGGTGCTGTAGATGTAGTACTTCTTCGTCTTCGTGGAGTAGAGCACCTCGGGGTCGGCGTGGAAGCCGGGCAGGATGGGCTGTTTGTAGTTAGGGAATGCCTTCAGCAGCCGCTCTTTCTCAGCCCGCGTGATGGGGATGATCGTGCCGTGACGCGGCGTGAACTTTCCTTTCATCTCCGTGTTCTGCACAAACGTGAAGGTCTTCAGGTCCTCCGAACGGCAGAACTGATAGTGGCCGTTGCCGTAGCAGTCGTACATGATGATCCAACTTTTGCCGTCGATGGCCTTGCAGACACCGACGCCCTCAACACTCTCCTTCGTCTGCTCCACGTTGCCGTCGAGCATCTGCCACTTGTCTGTCAGCTGCTTGGCTACAGCCTGATAGATGCCGCGTCCCGACTCCTGCTTGTAGAAGAGGTGGTACAGCTGGTCGGCCTCGTTGTAGACGATGTCGCCGTCGATGGTA
>Ga0256407_10008821_pt1 | contig 14642 bp, 8 predicted proteins | sample RumenRJG_04DNA_FD_193489 | JGI IMG/M metagenome (GOLD analysis project Ga0256407, IMG submission 193489) | Bovine rumen microbial communities from Lethbridge, Alberta, Canada - RJG_04 | ecosystem: Host-associated > Mammals > Digestive system > Stomach > Rumen | place: Canada: Alberta | collected... | reverse complement strand
CCTCCGTAACATAGCCCATGCCCCAGTAGCCTGAGCCTATACAGTAGCCTATCTCAACTGTATCGGTGTCGTTGTTTACATCAGCGGCAGAGACAGTTCCGATAGGGAAGACAACTTCTTTGGGCTCGATCACCCAGTGATACCATTGGGGATCGTTGTATTTGTTTATCCATGTAAGCCCCAGCTCCTTCATCTGTGTCAGGGAGCGATGATGCTTCCAGCGCAGATATTGGGTTACTTTAGGATCGCTTGTCCAGACGGAGAAAGCAGTCTCCGTATCTCTTTCCTCAAAGCGCCTGAGGATAAGTCTTTCGGTCTCAAGCCTGATCGTTCCCAGATGATTCATATTGGATCTCCTCTTCACTTTCTTCGTGTCTGAGGTAGCGTGAAGTGCGCTTGCGCTTCTTGTTTGCGTACATTATCTCATCAGCCTGAGTGATAAGGTTGAAAAGCGTTACATTATCCTGTATTTCGCTGACGATAGTACCTATGCTTGCCGCTATGGTGTATGGCTTTTTCACAATGGTGTTTATGTTTTTCAGCTGAGCTTCAAAGACTGTTTCCAGAGCCATAATGTCCTCTTCGCAGGCGTTCTCGCCAAGGATAATGAACTCATCGCCGCCGAATCGTGCGCATATCCTGCCGCCATTGCAGCAGTCGGATATAACGCCTGCAAGGCGCTGAAGTGCAAAATCTCCCTCGTTATGACCGTAGCAGTCGTTGATATGTTTAAGACCGTCCATGTCGATAAAGGAGATAAGAAGCTTCTGCTTTGACGCCTTTGTGCGTTTGAACATAGGATCGGCGTTTCTGATGAATCCGTTTCTGTTGTAGACATTGCAGAGCGGATCAATGACATAGAGCTTGTCCAGTTCCTTGACCATGCTCTTGAGGTGTACCAGCTTGCGGATATTCTCGATAGAATTGCTGATAGTCAGCATGAGTGCGTGACACAGCAGGCTCTTTGTGGGGAACTTGCTGTTTGTGAAGATATAGTATCCCAGACAGCGCTCGCCGAAATGAAGCGGTACGAAGAAGCTTACGTTGCCGCCGTTTTTCAGTGGTGCAGGGTACATATCGGCGCTGTCAAACATACTTACGGGATCGTTGATGTTGTTCTCCAGCACCAGAGGAGCCAGCATTTTCGGAGTATAGCCGTGTATCTGATAGGACGAGGTATCGGTTGGATCAATATTGAGTCCGTTTGATACCACCTGATCCCAGTTTGAGCACAGACACAGGCAGAATCTGTCGAATTTTATCTCGTTGATTATCTTTGACACGGTATGTATAGTCGAAGCAGAATCCTGAGTATCAGCAAGCTCCGTAGTCATGCGGTTGAGCAGGGAAACGTCCCTGCGGCAGCTGTTCAGCAGCTTATACGCGGAAACTCTGTATTCCGAGATATCTGTCTCCTCAACAGATACGCAGCCGCAGCTCTCCGAGAATACGGGAGAAGCGTTGAGCACGGTATTCTTTGGGTATTCTCTGCCGATTATAAGACCTATGAGTATCTCACAGGCTTTGAAGCCTGCGTCGTCAAGGGGACGTGATACAGTTGTCAGGGCAGGAAGGTGATGACGGGCGTTGTAGGTGTTGTCAAAGCCCGTAACGATGATATCATCGGGTATCTTGTAGCCGAAGTTGCCAAGCTCCTCAACAGCGGCAAGAGCCATAGCGTCGTTGGCACAGATTATAGCCTGCGGACGCTGCAAGCCCGAGCTCATGAAGGAGTTAACAGCATTTTTTCCGTCAGCAGCTCTGAATTCTCCCACGAAAACGCGCTCGTATTCATAGGGAATGGAATACTCGGCGATAGTCTCACGGAAGGCTCTCATTCTCTCGGCAGCCTCGGGGTTTCCCATAGGACCTGAGATATAGTTGATACGCTTGACGTTGTGCTTTTCGATAACGTGTCTTACTATAGCCTGCATAGCAGAGTAGTTATCTATACTGATGTTATAGAATTCGGGGTGTTCATCGCAGTCAAGGATAGTAACAGGCAGACCAGTGCTTTTAACCTTTGCGATTATCTTTTCCTTATCGACAGGGGAGCTTATGGTATTTGTCATAAGTATAACGCCGTCAAATTTGCTGTAATTTATAAGTGAGTAGATGTTGTATTCGCCCACATCGAATTTGCTGTTGGCAAAGACTCCGCCAAATGCGCAGAAGCATGAAATATTTGCATTATTCATTTTTGCGCAGTGTCTTATGCCGTCGATGACTCCGTTCTGGTATTCCTCGTCGATACCAGCGACGATAACGGCAATTTCAATCGGTTTATCCATATGAAACTCCTTTGCTTTAGCTTAGATGTATGTGGCATTAAATATATATATTATTATAACATATTTTAGAATGAAATACAAGTCAATTTGTGGAAAAAGCTGTCTTTTTTTGGCTGAGAGTTGAGAAATTAGAGCTAACAGTAATATATGAGATATTAAAATGATGTGCAAATCATTATTTATGTTTGTAGGGGACGGCGTCCTCGACGTCCCTCTTTCAAAAACAGTCCACTGGACTGTTTTTGAAATTCACCCTTGCGAAGCGCCTTCGTAACTGCGGGGCTTTGCCCCAGGCTAACCGCCCCAGCCCCTCTGTCGCTTTGCGACATCTCCCCACACTGTGGGGAGTCACCCCACAAGGGCTGTCAGCCCTTGACCTGACCAAAGGAACACAGTCCCTTTGGAATCCCGTTCAAAAAGTGCTTTGAGCGATGTGCGATTATCGTTGCCATGAATAGTGAGCGAGTTTATGAGCGACAACGTGGCAAGGGTGCAGCGTCACGCTGCAAATGATGATTTATAGCATTGACCGTATAAAAACAAGCCCCGAATCGCTTCGGGGCTGTTTATTATGCAATTTCTTCTACTCTTACATTGCTGATGTAAACTGTAGCTGTTGAGCCGCGCTTACCCATATTGAACTCAAGACGTCCGTTGTTGTCGTCATTTTCCTTCATCTCGAAATCATAGGTGAAGCTCTGCTTTTCTGTGGTAAGTGTCAGCTTTGTATCCTGTAAGTAGCGTATCCAGCCTGCTGACGGAGCAGAAACGCATACTACGATGTCGCGCTCCTCGTCAGCGTAAGCGTCGAATGTCACGCGGTACTTCTTGCCTTTTATCATTGGGAGATCCGGCTGTACAAGCTGTACGGAGTATTCCTCTGTACCCTCTGCCTGAGATGTTATCACTATCATGTTGTCCTTTATCTCAGCTGAGCCCTCGCCGCCGTTGAACAGCAGGAACTTCCAGTTTACGTCGTCTGTAAGGTCCTCAGCCTCGGAGAAGTCACCGTTGAAAATGAAGTTGCCGTCCTCGAGAGCCTCGCGGAACTTCTTCTCGGGCTTCTTAACGTTCATATCGTACTCAGGCTTCTGGTAAACTCTTACGTAGTCGACCTCGAACTCTGCCTTGTCGAAATCTGTTGTAGCGTCGGGATTGCCGGGCCATGTGCCGCCGACTGCAAGGTTCATCTGAACGAAGAAAGGCTGATCGAACGGAGCTGGGTATGGCTTCTCGTCCTCGCCCTGAACGGCTGTGAACCAGTCGTTTGCTGTATTGTAGAGATTGCCGTCGATATACCAGCGTATCTCGCCGGGCTCCCACTCTACAGAATACTCATGGAAGCTGTCAGCGTAGGTCTGACCTGTAAGTCCCCATGTGCCCTGTATCTCGCCGTGGGGCTCACCGAAATGGAGAGTACCGTAGGCTGTGCTTACATCGTTGCCGAGTACCTCCATGATATCTATTTCGCCGCACTTAGGCCACTGACCGTAGTAGCTCTCCTCCTTGGGCATCATCCAGATAGCAGGCCATAAGCCCTGTCCCTCTGGCACCTTAGCGCTTACGACTACCTTGCCGTAGGAGAAATCAGTCTTGTTCTGACCTGTTACCTTACCTGATGTATAGTAGTCCTTGCCGTTCTTTTCGGACTTGATAGCCTTGATGACCAGCTTGCCGTCGCGGAGGAATACGTTATCTGTAGATGTTGTGTACTCCTGTAATTCCTCGTTAGTCCAGCCCGGTTCGTGGGGCTCGTAGTTCCACTTGCTCTCGTCAAGAGCACTGCCGCTGAACTCGTCGTTCCAAAGCAGGTTATAGCCCTCTATCTCGGGAACGTCAACAGCTTCTGTAGCTGCCTCGGTAGGCTTTGCGGTCTCGGGAGCTGTGTCCGAGCCTGAACTGTTCTTGTCACCGCAGCTTACAGCGCAGCCAAGCATTGCAAGTGCAGCAGCAAGGGATAAATACTTGTTTATTTTCATTTTCATGTCCTCCTTGAAAATAGGATTTCTCTTTCTTGTGGTATTATTATAACTTTTTATATGGGAAAATTATAGCAAAATGGACTGATTTATAGTAAACTTATGATGTAACCACAGCTTTGGAAGGACATGGTATGATTTATCAGCCGAAGCCGTAATTACATATTTTCCAGTCGGAAGCGCCCTTTTCGCGGCACAGTATCCAGTTCCAGTCTTTATAGGTCTCACCGCGGTTCCATGCGGAAGTCTCATTCTGGAACAATTCCAGCTTATTTACATAGAAATCCGACATAAGCACCATGTATTCTTCGTTTTCGTTCTGTGAGTCACGGGATTCCAGTTTTGTTTCCGCATCTCCTGCATAGCGAAGCTCCAACAGGTCGCAGGTCTCGAATTCGGGGAAGAATCCCATGACGCATTCAACTGCTTCATTGTAGTCCTGCTCGCTGTACATTTCCGAAGATATAGGCTTTACTACAGCCTTGTCCACAGTGCCTGCGGGATAGGGCTTATTGTACTGCCGTGCCCAGAATCCGACGAATAATGCGGCTGAAAGTGTAAGAACTCCTGCTGATGTGATGATGATACTGCGTTTTTTCATGATATGCTCCTTTCTGTGTAAAGCTTTTGCTTTAAGCACAGTATAGCATAGCTGAATGACAGCACAGTGACTTTTCTATTACAGATACGTCACTTTTTCAGCAGTCCCAGCCTGTCCTTTCTTTTAAGTATGCGCATTACGCTCTCGTCTATACGTGATTCGGGTATCTCGCCGCTCTCAACGGCTCTGCATACCTCGTCCACAGCTGCGCGGTAGTCCACGGGCATGAGTATTATATCCATGCCTGCCTTTATGGAAAGCTTTGCGGCTTCTCCCGAGGTGTAGACCTTTGAGATAGTATTCATCTGGTGGGCGTCTGTGATGGCGATGCCGTCAAAGCCCAGCTCGCCGCGGAGCATTTCCGTTACTGCCTTGTAGGAAAGGTCGCAGGGCAGCTCGTCACCGAAGCTGGTAACGGACTGATGTCCCACCATGATAAAATCAGTACCGCTGTCTATGCCCTTTTTAAAGGGGACGAACTCCGTATTTCGGAGCTGTTCAAGTGTCCTGTCTATGATTACAGTGGAATTTGTATGAGTATTGCCGTTTTCAGCGCCAAGTCCGGGAAAATGCTTGAGGGTAGCGCTTACGCCGTTATCCTGCAAGCCCTTTGAGACGCCGCTGACCATATTTGCAACTACATTGGCGTCGCTGCTGAAAATACGGTCGCCAAGCTCGTTGCCGCTGTCGATATTAACGTCTGCAACAGGAGCAAAGTCCACATTGAAGCCGAGACTGCTCAGGTCTTTGGCGAGAGTTGCTCCGATATCATAGGCGGTCTTGTAGTTGTTTTCTTTGCCGTACTGCTCCATAGGCTTGAAGGCTGTAGTGCCAAGATTCTGAGCACATCTTGCCACCTTTCCGCCCTCCTCGTCAACGCCGATGAAAAGTCCGACGCCGCAGGCTTCACGGGAGAAGCCCTGAGTATTGCTTATCATTGTCTTTATCTGGTTTCGGGAGCTGAGATTCTGAGAGAAGTAAATGATACCGCCAACGGGATAGTCGTTCATGGCGTTTTTAGTGCCGTTTCCAACCTCTGTCATGGGAGAAATTCCCGTTATAGCCTCGGGAGTGACCATGAACATCTGGCAGACCTTCTGTTTCAGCGTCATATTTTTCAGCACATCTTTTGGAGTTGCCTTAGCAGTCGTCGTTGTTGTGATATGCTTTGTGGTGGTAGTACAGGCAGTTGTGCGCTTTGAAGTATGTACATAAGCCGCAGTTGTTACTGTGGGCTGATAGTCCTCATTGCCTGATTCGGAGTTGTTTTCCTGCGGCTGCTCATCTGCGCCGCTGTTATTGCTGTTTTCTGTATTATTAACAGTCTGAGCCGCAGTCTGAGGCTCCTCAGTCGTGGGAGCGGCTGTAGCCGCCTCAGTTACCGTTACGGGCTCTGTTTCGGGAGCCTTGGGAGTGTCAGTAAGCTCGGTCAGTGGCTCGGTAGCCACCTCCTGAGAAGAAGTGATGTCTGTGTTATCTGTTTTGCTGTCCTTTTGTTCGACAGTGCCGCCGCAGCCTGTGAGAAAAAGGCTCAGACCGAGAAGCACCGCGGTTATTTTTCTGTATTTCAAGGAAATGTCCTCCTGTGGATATTGTATATTAATATCTTACCATATCCGACAAAAAATGTCAATATAAAACAAAACTCATAAACCTCGGTATTGCCGAGATTTATGAGCCGGAATCCTTATTTTATAGCCGCAAATGCCTGTTTTAACGTGCTTGCGGCGATTATTTCTATGTCGTAGTCCTTTGCATTGATAGCGGACATACACTGCTTGGGGATAACGCAGGTCTTGAAGCCCATGCGCTCTGCCTCACGGATACGGTGGGAGATATGGGATACGGAGCGTATCTCGCCGCCAAGACCTATCTCGCCGAAAGCCACGAGCTGCTCGTCTATCTGCTTGTCCATGATTCCCGAATACAGCGCCATAGCCACAGGCAGGTCGCCTGCGGGCTCGTCAAGACGGAATCCGCCGACAATATTCAGGTACACGTCAAGGCTGCCCATGAATATCCCCAGTCTCTTTTCGAGGACTGCAATAATGATATTGAGCCTGTTGAAATCACAGCCCGTTACCATACGTCTTGGTGCGGAGTAGCTGGTCTTTGCCGCCAGTGCCTGCACCTCTGCAAGTATCGGTCTGCTGCCCTCCATAACACAGGCAACACAGGTACCCGATACGTTATGGGGACGTCCCTCAAGGAGCATCTGCGACGGGTTGTCCACCTCGCGGAGTCCCTTGTCTATCATCTCAAATACGCCTATCTCATTTGTAGAGCCGAAACGGTTCTTTACAGCGCGGAGTATGCGGTAGCTCTGGTGGCGCTCGCCCTCAAAGTAGAGCACAGCGTCCACGATATGCTCCATTACCTTAGGACCTGCGATAGCGCCGTCCTTGTTGACATGACCGACTATGATTATAGGTATCTCCTGGTTTTTCGCGGTATGCATGAACAGATTGGTGCACTCGCGGACCTGAGTGATACTGCCTGCGCTTGAAGCGATACGGCTTATGGTCATGGTCTGTATGGAGTCGATAATAGCGATATCGGGAGCGCTGGAAGCTATGGTCTGTGCGACAGCTTCGGCGTCGGTAGCTGTGAGTATATAGAGGTTTTCCGTGTCAACGCCGAGGCGCTGTGCGCGGAGCTTTATCTGCCTTGCGGATTCCTCTCCCGAAACGTAGAGGACTGAGTGCTCCTCGCCGAGAAACTGGCATATCTGGAGCAGGAGAGTACTCTTTCCGATACCGGGTTCGCCGCCGAGAAGAACAAGAGAGCCTTTCACAAGACCTCCGCCGAGGACTCTGTTCAGCTCTCCGACACCTGTATCATAGCGGACGTCGCTGTCTGCGCCGATGTCCTCGAGCTCGAGGATATTGTCCGAAAGGTCGGGAGCAGAGCCTGACGAAGCGGAGCTCCTGACGCCGACGGGAGATTCCGCAAGCTCCTCCTCGAAGCTGTTCCATGCGCCGCAGGACGGGCATTTTCCGTTCCATTTAGTGCTTTCGTAGCCGCACTGATTACAGGTATAAACATATTTTGATTTAGCCATTTTTTACCTCATCAAAGAAAGGCATTTGCAACGCTGTCCTTTGTAAGCAGATTCTTTCTGCCGCATTTCATATTGCTCTCGGAAGGAGCAAAGCCGTTTATATCCGTGCCTGCCATAGACCAGCACTTCATCTCGCCGTAAAAGTCGGTAGCGTAGAATACCTTTGATGTCATATCGTAGTGTATGCCGCCGTCGGTATCGCAGGTGCAGTCTATCTCCTTGACGTCGTTGGTGTCGAAATAGAATATCCTTACCTGAGAATCGTTGAGGATACCTGTTGATACCACAAGCTCCGGATTGCCGTTCATATCGAGGTCGACAAGCTCAAATGCGGCGTCTTTAAGGTCGGCATTTTCAAATATAGCCGAAAGTCTGTCACGGTAAGCCTGTTTCTGCTCGTCTCTGAGGACAGTGTTCCATGTTTCGCTGTAGTATATCGCGTATTTTATAGCGTCGTCGCCGAAAGTATATTTTCTGCCTGTTTTAAAGGCTGTAGCCTCCTTGTAGGGCTGGAGAGCCTCTTCAAATTTGGCAAGGGTAACGTCGTCGCCGTTTATCTGATACTTGATGACAGCTCCCGAAGAAGCGCTTTCAGTGTTGTTGTAGAAGCTTACAGCAGTCTGGAAGGAGCCCTCCTGTAAAGTCTGGTATTCTCCGACAACGAAGCCGTCGCCGTTGTAGGAATAGCCTACAGCACCTGCCTCGGGGAGATAGTCGAACTGTCCGTAGGAGCCTATATCTGCGATCTTATCAGCAACAGTGCCTGTCATGGTATAGATTATGCACTGAGCGTTTACGTCCTCCGAGGGGGAGATTATAAGCTCGGGAGTTCCGTCGCCTGTAAGGTCGGTAAGGTCAAACATAGAGCTTTTTGAATACTGCTCTGAGTTCTTGAAGGAGTTGAGCAGTGTCTCGTAGTCCTTCTGCCATTTCATCTCTACTTCCTCGGGCTTCATATTGGTATCAAGCAGTGTGAGGGGGAGACTTTCGACCTTTTTTGTCTCGGAACAGCCTGCGCAGGCGGCTAAAACAGCACCAGCCATGATAATGCTTATCTTTTTATTTATTGTCACTTTTGTTGCCTCCATTGAAAATCATATACATATATTATTTTACCACTTTTGACGAAATGTGTCAATAAATTATAGTATACGCCAAAATAAAAAATTCCCTGCAAAAAGCTTTGTTTTTCGTTGAAAAATTCACAGCTGGGGAGTGAGCTCCCAGTAGTATTTCCGATTGCACTGCGGAAAGTCGCTGAGTACCCCGTGCTCGGGATCGTAGAACGTGCCTTCGCAGTACAGCGACCAGTGCCAGCATCGCGGAGTTTCCAGACTGAGCAGACACAGGGGAGGGAGCTCCTCCCTGCGCTCTGCCTGCTTTCGCACGTCGGATATCTTAACCCCGTGCTCACGGAATGTGCGCTTCATTTCTTTCAGGTCGGTCTCGCGGTCATTTCCGAGATACCCGCATATATATTCGGGCGTTTTTCCCAGTACCATAGCCAGAACAGCCTGTCCGCACTGTAAGTCCGTAGGCTCGTGAATGTAAGTAATTTCCACATTATCACCTCTCAGATATTTTATCACATATGGATTATGATGTAAAGATGTTATTTATGGTAAAATGTCCACCTTTTATTTAAATATAGGGTTGATATTTTGTTGAAAATGCGCTATAATGTGCGTAGGGGACTAAAATTATCACTAAGAAGCTTGATAATATATGGAATATGCACATAAGGATATGCATATGGGCTTCAAAGTAAAGGAGGAATACTTATGAGGGAAAACTTGATCAAACGAGCAGTTGGTACTGCGGCGGCGCTCTGTGTTATGGCGCAGTCTTTTTCGGGGATAGTCCCGAAGCAGTTCACTGCGGACGCAGCGGTAAGCTACTACAATGCCAAGGTGGCAAATCAGGGCAGCGGCGAGGGAACAGCCGTTATCAAGGGCTCTGACGCGTCGGTAGTTTACGACAGTGAGCTCAGGTCAAATGTGCTTGACCTTCACGGCAGCGGCTTCGGAAGCGGCTGGTTACAGCTGCCTGCCATGTTTGAAAAGGGCTGTGACAAGGGCTTCAGCTTTTCGCTGAAATTCAAGCTGGACAGCGGAGCAGGTAACTACACAAGACTTTATCAGTTCTCGCCCGTGCCATTTGGCGCAGGAGCGGCTCCGAGCTATTCGTCGCCTGATATATCCGTTGATTTAAAGGATAAAAAGGCGTACAGAACAAGCATTTTCGTCGGCAAGGGAACTACCACAGAGAACGACGAGAAGCACCGTGCTATCTTCGATATCGAGACTGTTCCCGACAGCGGAAAATGGCATGAGCTGACGGCGGTATATTCGCCCGAAAGCGCGGAGTTCTACATGGACGGCAAGCTTCTCGGCAAGAGCGAGAGCGCTACTCTTTCCGCTACAATGAACAGCCTGTTCAGCGAGGGCGCACTTCCCTCATATACATACAATTCCATAGGACATTCAGTCTACTCGGACGATGATATCATGGCCTGCGTTGACGACGTAATGATGTACGATTATGCACTTACAGCGGCTCAGGCGGCAAAGCTTCCCGATGATCCGCAGTACCGCTACACATTTGAGCCCGATACCATTACCGAGGGCGAGGCTGTTCCCGACGAGGAGACGGCAACAGCCCGTGACGGCACGGCTCTTACAAGCATACCCGAGTACGAGACTGTATCACCTGACGGAACTCTCGTTACAAAGTTCTGGAAGGACGCTCGGGGCAGCTATTATTACTCCGTAAGAAAGCAGAGCCACGGCACATGGGGCAATGTTATCGAGCCCTCAAAGCTTGGTATCGTGACTACTACCGAGGACTTGTCGTCGGGCTTTTCACAGACAGCTCCTGCGGCTGTTTCTGTTGAACACGACAAGACCTACAATATGCCATACGGCAAGCACACAAAGATTCGTGACAACTACAAGGAGATATCCTTCCCGCTGAAAAAGGGCAATTCCACGCTGACAGTATACTTCCGCGTCTATGACGACGGTATGGGCTTCAGATACGCCATCGACCACGGCGCAACAATAAAGGAGGAGACCAGTCAGGTCATCTTCCCAAGCAAAAGCAAGTTCTGGGGCAACTGGCCCAATGCTACATATGAGTGGGATATGGTTGAGCTGCCGAGAGACCGCGCCAACGAGACCAATGCCACTTATTCCTGCCCGTATACAGGCGTTATCAACGATAAGTACTGGGTAACCGTAACAGAGGCAAGCGTTTTCAACGAGGACAATCCCTACTGTGCAGGCTCTCTCCAGTTTATCGGCAATTATCACAGTCTCCGCTTCAAGGGCGGCGTCAAGGTAAGCGGCATATCAATGGGCAGCGCTTTCCATACTCCTTGGAGAGCAGTTGTCATCGGCGACAGCCTTGACCAGATGTCGTCAAGCGACCTGATACTCAACCTGAATCCTCCCTCAGTCATCGAGGATACAAGCTGGATAAAACCGGGCAAAACAGCATGGTCATGGTGGAGCAGCGGCGGCGATTCGCCTGTTGAATACCACACTCAGAAGGACTACATCGACTTCGCAGCAGACAACGGCTGGGACTTCGTTTGTCTCGACTTCGGCTGGGCGCTCTGGGACGACAGCGAAGCAAAGGTCAAGGAGCTCTGCGACTATGCTTCAAAGAAGGGCATAGGCATTTACCTCTGGTACGGCGTAAACAATAAGGGACACTCAGGCTACAAGGACAGCAAGGGCAATCCTGCATATCCTTATTACTCGCTGCTTGACGAGGCTACTATAGTCCGTGAGTTCAAGCGCATAAGAGGTCTGGGCGTCAGCGGCGTCAAGGTAGACTACTACGAGAGCGACACTCAGGAGACCATGAAGCAGATGAACCTCTGCGCAAAGATAGCTGCCGAGAATCATCTCATGGTGCTTTTCCACGGCTGTACGATACCTCGCGGCGAGAGCAGAACTTATCCGAATATAGTTTCATTCGAGGCTGTAAACGGAACCGAGTATTACAAGTGGTTCGAGGCTCCTGCACTTGCTAACAGAGTATCCTATACATTCACAAGAAACGTTGTAGGCTCGGCGGACTTCACACCTACAGGCATACCGATATACGGCATAAAGGCAACAGCAGGCTTTGCTCTTGCAGACGTTGTAACTATCGAGTCGGGCATACAGCACTTCGCACATTCCGTATACACCTATCAGGGCAACAAGGCTCTGCCATTCCTCAATGACGTTCCCGTTGCTTGGGACGACATGAAGGTTCTGGACGGCTATCCCATGCAGTTCAACGTTACCGCAAGAAGAAGCGGCAGCAACTGGTATGTTGGAGCTTCTACACTGTCTGCAAGAAAGGTCAGCGTAAAGCTTTCGGAGCTGGTCGACGATGACGGAACATACACCGCATATATCTTCGGCGACAACAAGGACGGCAGCGAGATAGAGGTCAGGATAATAAGAGACCTCACAAAGGACAGCGTTATCGAGGAGAATCTCCTTGCAAACGGCGGCTTCGCTATGAAGATAACAAAGAGCGGCATGAAGCTCACAACACCTTACAGCAATTTCAAGTTCTATGAGGCTGAAAAGGCTAAGATCACAGGCAAGGCTTCCATTACATCAGGCAAGCAGGGCAAGTACAGCTCAGGCAGCGCCTATGTAGGCTATATCGGCGGCGGAGCTGATAATGCAGTTACATTCGAGAATGTCAATGTTGACAAGGCAGGGGAGTACACTCTCCGTATCTACTATGTATCAGGCGAGAGAAGAAGCCTCAGCGTAGATGTAAACGGCACAAACGCAGGCAGACTGGACGGTCTGTACGCCAACAGGAACGACTGGTCTGGCATTGCAGCGGCGGATACAAAGGTGACGCTTAAAGCAGGCAATAACACTATCAAGCTTTACAACGCAAGCGGAAACGGTCCGTCGATAGACCGTATCGCAGTGGCTATCCCGTTTGATGAGGTCATCGGCGACCTGAATCAGGACGGAGCTTTCAACGTGGCTGACCTTGTGCTCATGCAGAAGTATATCCTCGGTGTTGAGACCTTTAACAAGGAGCAGGCTAAGATAGCTGATATGAACGGCGACGGTAATATTGATCCGTTTGACCTTGTAAGCTATCGTAAAGCGATAATTAAGAAATAAGAAATAAGAGCTAAGAACTAAGAGCTAAGAACTAAGATTTAGGGGGCGATTTTACATCGCCCCCATTTTTTTATCAGCCCATTAAAGCTTAAATGAGTACCGATCATAAAAAAAGAGCCATGACAAGTCGTCATGGCTCTGTCTGTTTAATTATGACTCCGGTTTCAGTGAAGTTACCTTGCCAAGCAGGAATTCCTGTATGCGGAGGGCGTCGTTTGCGGTGATACCCTTTGCGGAGGTGTCAACGTCGCCGTTGAGCTGTCCCTGCTCTGTGATGTGGTTCTTGTCTGTTCCTTCAAGTCCGAACTTGTTGGGATTTGCAAGGCTCTGCATGATGAGGACTACGTCTGACATATCTACCTCGCCGTCGCAGTTTGCGTCGCCGTATTCTGCGTCGGGAACAGGATCGGGATCGTCGTTTGAAGCCTCTGCCATGTTGTCGAAGTCTATCCACAGCTGAACAATGTCGCTGTCAGGTCCGTACTTCGGTGAAGCTGTGTTCTGCGAAGCCAGTTCTGAAGCGTCAAGGGCCTTGCTGTAAACTCTCAGGTCGTAGAACTGAGCCTGTGAGCTTCTTCCTGTCTGTGGACAAGCGCCGATAGTAAGGTTATAGGCTGACTTTTCAACGCCTGATGTTGTACCTGCTGCCTTTTCGCCGAGCATCTTGCCGTCTGCATATACGCGGAGCATATTGTTTGCAGCGTCATATACACCTGCTACCTGATGCTTTTTGCCTAACCAGTCAGAAGGAAGTGAAGCACTTACTGAATGCCAGCCTCCTCCTGCATAGATGAAGAAGTAGAGGACAGAAGGATCTGCTCTGAGGCCGAAGGAGTAGTCGCCCTTGCTTGCGAACATATTGAAGTCGGGCGAGCCTGTGGGAACTATGTTAGCTTCTACAGTGAAGGAATTTTTGCCTTCAAATGTTGAATCAAGCTTGCTGTTGTGAGGGATAGTAACTGAACCTGTTACGTAGCTGTCACCGCTGCTGTCCTTGCCAAGCTTGGCTGAAGCAGTAACGGGAACTGTAAGAGCGTTGCTGCTCTTGTCCTGAATAACTGCACCGTCTGAGCGGAGCTTAGCTGCGAGTGTGGTCATATCCTTGCCTGTGCTTGTTGAAGCAACAGGGATAATGGTGTATTTCCAGCTGTAAGGTCTGCCTGAGGGAAGTCTGTACTGTTCAAGAGTACCCTGACCGCAGGTAGCACTTCCTGTACCCATTGAGCCGTAGTCAACGCTGAGGATAGTCTCGCTTCTTGGCTTCAGCTTGTATGGGTGGTCGGCATTCTGGAGATCCTCGGGCATGAAGTGGAGAGCGCTTGCCTCTACTTTTCCGTCAGCAGCGATAAGGAGGCTTGAACCCTTGCTCTCGTTCTGAACTGCTATCCACTTGACGTCTGTGAGGTTTCCGCAGTCGTCAGCCTTGAGGTAAGGATAGAACATTTCTGAAACTGTTGATTCCCATACGCCCTGTCTGCCGTTGGTCTTACGGTCGTTGAATGTCTCCACAGGACCGTTTCCGTACCAGCTGAGCTTCTCTGCGCCTGCTGGGAGCTTCAT
>Ga0256407_10008819_pt1 | contig 14646 bp, 9 predicted proteins | sample RumenRJG_04DNA_FD_193489 | JGI IMG/M metagenome (GOLD analysis project Ga0256407, IMG submission 193489) | Bovine rumen microbial communities from Lethbridge, Alberta, Canada - RJG_04 | ecosystem: Host-associated > Mammals > Digestive system > Stomach > Rumen | place: Canada: Alberta | collected... | reverse complement strand
AACAAAAAAAAAAACCAAAAAAAAAAAAAAAATGGAATCAAAACCAGTATTAAACGGGAGTATAGTCCAAGGATACAAAATAATAAAATTCCTAGGTAAAGGAAAATTTAGTGATGTATACCAGGCAGAGCGTCAAATAGATCAAAAACTAGTAGCTTTAAAAATAATAAAAATCTACGATATAATGGATAAAGAAACAGTACAAAAATGTCTTCAAGAAGTAGACCTTCTAAAAAGAGTATCTCATCCAAATATAGTAAAATACTTTGATTCCTTCATGGCAGATAATGAGCTTTTCATAGCAATTGAATGGGCAGATAAAGGTGATGTAAAAAAACTAATAAAAAAATTTAAACAAGAAGGTGATTTAATAGATGAATGTCATATTATACAATATACAAGAGAAATTGCTGGTGCTTTACAACATATGCATGAACAAAGGGTTATTCATCGTGATTTAAAACCTGCTAATATTTTAATTTTTAGTGATGGTACTTTTAAATTAGGTGATCTTGGTCTTGGACGTTCATTAAGTAAAGAAACTATAAAAGCTTTCTCTCGTGTTGGTACTCCTTTATATATGGCACCTGAAGTTATTAATAATAAAGGATATGATTTTAAAAGTGATAATTGGAGTCTTGGTTGTGTTGTTTATGAATTAGTTACTTTGAGAAGTCCTTTTCAAACTAATGAAAAAATTTCTGTTATGGATTTATTTAAAGTTATTACTCAAGGACAATTTAAAGAAATTGATGATCCTAAATATAAAACTGCTAAATTAATTGTTAATGGTTTAATTAAAACTAATCCTAATGAGAGAATGGAATTAAATGAAGTTATTAGGATTTGTAATGAGTATTTAAGTAAACAAGAAGAAAAACCTAAATTTGATCCTTTTATTATTATGGATGATATTAATGAAAAGTTAAGATTGTTAAATTATGAAAATAATTTCTGTAAAAAGTTTAATAAGGAACTTATTAATAAATTTTATTTTGCTGTTAATATTTATGGATATGATTTTAATAATGAAAATAATTCACTTAATGAAAGTTACCCAGTTCAATTTTCATATTTTTATGATTTAAGTAATTGGTTAATGACTTTAATAAAACAAAATGTAAATTTAAATATAATTCAAGAATTAGATATAAAAATAAAAAAATATGACAAAAAAAAATCTCATGAAAATCAAATGAATGAATTAATAGATGATTTAAAATCAATGGATGTTAAAGTTCTAATGAATTCAAGATTTAAATATGGATATGGTGATGGAGTCTGTTTAGTTTTAACTCAATTATGTGATAAATATTTAATAAAGCAAAATTATATTTTTAAAAAACCAAAATTTAAAGAAGGAAATCAAAAAATTGAACAAGTAAAAGGATATGATGATATAGTTTTAGAAGAAAATATAGGAACAAATTTTGGTTTTAAACCAAATACAGGAATAAATTTCGGAGGTGGATTCAAACACAATACAACAGGAACAAAAACTAAATTTTTTCAAGGTTATGGGAAAAAAAGATTTAATTCTTATAATAATAATGATGATGTTAATACAGCAGCTTCTGAAATGTCTATAAATGATGATGATAATAATAATATTAATAGTGTTAATATTAAAAATAATATATTAAAAAGTAATATTGTTCAAAGTGATTGGAATAAAGAATTTAAAAGAGTTGAAAATATTTTGGAAATTCCAGAAGGACCTGAATTACTTGAAAGTCAAAGTGAAAGTGGGAATAATATTAATAATAATAATAATGAAAGTTTAGATAAAGGAATTGTTAAAAGATTATATAATTTTAATGTTAATTTTGATAATAATTATTATTTTATTGATGGGATTAAATTATATAATGAAAAAATTGAAAGTCAATTAAATAAAATTAATAAAATTGAAAATTCTTTAGGAAATAGTGAAGAGAATAAAAATAATTTATCAAAATTGAAATTAACACAAAATGCTCTTAAACATTATCAAGAAGATATTGATACTATTAATGAAGATATTGAAAATATTAAAAATGAAAAAGAAAGAGTTGATAATAAAATTAAGAAATTAAAAGCTTTGGAAAAAAATGAATTAAATGAAGATGATAAAAATAAATTAAAAGATATTAAAATTTCTTTAGATCAATTAAAAAAAGAAACTTCAAAATTTGATTCTGAAGTTAGTATTTTAAATGCTGCTTTGATTAATTATAATAAAGAAGAAATTTCTTATTTAGTTAATGATAAAATTGGATTTTCAAATTCGAATGAAGATAATATTAATGAAGAAGTTTTTTCAAAAGATGAAATTATTTAGATAAAAATTTTATCTTTTGTTAATTTTTTTTGATAATCTTTTTATATATGTAATTAAAATATTATTTATTTTTTTAAATGAATTTTTATTGTTTGTTAAAATTTATTTTTTTAAAATATAATATGAATTCTAAGAAAAATAAAAATAATGATTTTGAAAATATTTCTAATGAAATTGATGATAATATTATGAATTTTAATGAAAAAATGAATTTTATAAATAATTGTCTTCATAAAATGCAAAATATAAATAAAAAAGAAAATAATGGATATGAAATTTTAATTAATCAATGTACAAATCAAGAAAAAAATATTCAAGATTTAAAAAATGAAATTAATATATTAAATGAAAAAATAAATGAAATAACATTATCTAAAAATGATATTGATAAAAAAATCCTTCTAAAAAAAGTTTTTGTTTCTTCAAATAAAATTTCAAATAATGAAAAAAATGATATTCTTGAAGAAGAAATTGAAAAAATAAATTCTGAAATTAAACAATTATCAGAAGAAATAAAAGTTTTTGCAGATTTTTCACTTGATATTAATTGTGAAATTGAAGAAATAAAGAAAAATATTGATAATTTAATGAAAGAAAATAGTAAATTAAAAAAAGACATTTCAAAATATGAAAAAGAAGAAAAATTAGTAACTTTAGAAAATCTTAGAATAAATGAAAAAATTAAATCACAAGAATATACAAGTCAAAATTTTTTAAAAGAAATTGAAAATAAAACAAATTTGTTTATGATGAATCATCAAAATAATTTTAAAAATTAATAACTTTCTTATATATAAATTAATAATTAAAATAAAATTCTTTTCTTATATTAAATCTATTAATTAATAAATATATTTTTTCGCCGAAATAAAATTTTTTTTTATCTAAATACCAAGTTTTTTATTTAATTCTCTTTGATCTCTAATATCTAATTTAATTCTATAATCATCATAAATATTTTCAATAATAGGGAATTTTTCAAATAAATTATCACTATTTAAATAAGTAAATTTTTCAGTATCTAAAGTAATAAATTCACTAAATAACAATTCTTCCGAACTCAATCTATCTTTTTGTTCAATTTGTAAACAATAATTTAAAAAAGCAATAACTTGAAGAGAAATATTTTTCCTTAAATAAATATTAATATAATAAATACCTTCTTTTAAAGATTTTTTTAATGCTCTCAGAGGATTTATTTTAAAATTTTCATTATTTTCCTTATTTTCAAAAGGACTAAAAGCATATAATAATTCATAAGTTAAAATTCCAAGAGACCAAATATCAACTTTTTCATTATCAATTTCTTCATTTTTAGGATCTTCAAATAATTTTGGTTCCATATATAAAGGACTTCCTCCAATACTTTTTTCTTCATTACCATATTTATATTTTGATAAACCAAAATCTGAAATTTTAAATTTACATTTCATATAATTTAAATTTTTTAAATCTTCATCAGTATCATATTGAAGTAAAATATTATGTGGTTTAATATCATGATGTACAATTGCATGATCATGTAAACATTTTAATCCATTTAATATTTGAGTTACTATATTTTGTATTACTTTTTCATCTAAATATTTTCCATATTTTTCTCTATATTTTTTTAATGATGAAAATAAATCTCCTCCATTACAATATTCAATCATTAAATATTTTTCTCCATTTATTTCTGTAATATCATGAACTTTTATTAAATTTTCATTTTCACATTCTGTAGATATTAATATTTCATTTTGTATATATTCTAATTCTTTTTTGTCATTATATGTTTTTTCTTGAATAAATTTTGCTGCAACATGTACTTTTTTTTCTATATCATATGCTAATACTACTTCACCTGATATACCTCTTCCTAATACTTTATCTCTTAATAATTCATATTTTTGATTTTTGGATTGCATTTTGAAAACTATTTTTTATATAATAAATTAGAATTTAAAATAAGAATAAATATTCTTATATTATTTATTATAAATTTTAGAATTACTATTTTTATAAATATTTATTTATATTAAAAGTATTTTATATTCTTTTTTTTTTGTTATTTATTTATCATACAAATATCATCTTGGGTTAATTTAATAATTTGTGATATGTCTTCATATAATTGAACATTTACAATATTATTTTTTTTATCTCTATTAATTAATTTTGCCAATTTACCTTTAAATTCCCCTGTTAAAATTATAATATCTTCATTAATTTTTGGTATTACAGTTTCACAATCATCTTCATTAAATTCCTTATGTAAAGTATTATCATTTGTTAATAAACAAAAAGAATATTCATCCAATAAATATTCAACTTTTGCTTTTGTATTATAATATTTTGAATCTTCTTTTATTATTCTAATTATTATTCCTTCTTGAATCCATTCAAGTTTATTTTTTTCTAAACTTTCTTCTTTATTAGAATTAGTATTAAAACTTTCATTTAATTTTATATTATTATCATTATCAATTTCTTCATTTTCATTATTTTGAATAATATTATTATTTTGAATATATATTTTTTGATCATTTAAATCTAATTGAATTTCTATATTTTGATTATTTTTAATTAAATCATTAAAACTAAAATATTTATTTGTATTTAATATTTTTCCTGTTAAATTTTTAAATTTTCCTTCTATTATTTTTATTTTTATTCCATAAAAAGAAATTGGTTCTTTTAAATTTTTATTTATGTCTTCTTCTGGATGATAACCTAATCCATATTTATTATTTCTTGGTATTATTTCTTTAATTTCTAATGTTGATTTTCTTTTTCTAGATAAATTAGTATTTTTATTTTTACTCATTTTTTCAAAAAGTTTTTCTCCAAAATTTTCAATGGGAGTATTTTTATATGTTTCATTTGTTATATTTTTGGCTAATTTTCTTATTGGATTAATCATTTAATTTTATTTTTTTTATAATTTTTTCACAAAATTTATTTTATTAATAATAATTATAAATTAAATTTTCTTTTTTTGGAAATTAATTTAATAAATCATATTTTTATCTATTATTATTTTTAATTGCTTTTATATCAATAAACCCAAAATTATTTCTTATTTATAATTTTAAATTGATAAATATATATAAATTATTCTTATTTTTTATAATATTTTTATTTTTTGATAAAGAATATAATTCATTTATTATATTATTTATTTTTTAATCATTTCATTTTCAAATACCTTTAAATTTTTAATAAACTGTTTTTTCTTTTCATAAATATTATCCATTCAAATTTAAGATTTTTTTTAATTATCTTGGAGAAATTAGAATTGGGTTTGAACTTGACTTTAAATTAAGAAAAATAATCGGTTTTTTTTTAAATTCAAAGTTTTCCTTTTTTTTATTTTTCTCATATAATTTTAATAAATTAAGAATAATTTACTTTTTTACATTAATTTTTTTAATTTTTTAAAAAACTCCTTTTAATTATTTATTTTTTTTCATTATATTATTCATTGTATTTATCTTCAATTCAAAATATATATCTTCATCTATTTATCTTTATAAATTAAATTAAAATATTTTTAACTTTTGTAATATTTATTCTTTTATTATCTGAAAAAATAGAAAAATATTATTTTCCATTAAATTTTTATATAAAACTTATATGCACATTTTAATTTTAAATTCTTTCAAATTTTTTCAAGTTTAAAACTCCTAATTTTATTTAGAAAATTTACATTAACTTTGTTTTATCACATCCCAATATTAATAACAATACTCATTAAAAAAATTATTAATATATATTATTTATATTTATTGATTATTTAATTATTTTTTTTATGTTTGTCTCTGTTTATTTTATGTTGTAACATTTTTGTATATTTTTGTTTTCTTCTAAAATTGTTGTTTATTAAATTAAAAATATCTTTTTTTCCTTTTTTTTCATCATTTAACATTTGAAAAAAGTTTAAATTTGTATTAAACATAACATTAAAAAAATGAGTATTAACTACACTTTGAATTAAATTATCTTGATATACTTTTTCAAGTTTAAAAAATAAATCACTTGAAATTTCATTACTATCATTAGAATTTAAATTAACAAATTCAAAAACACAATCAGTTAAAACTAAATTAGAATCATCAGCAATAGGATATAAAAAATTATAATCTGTATTTGGATTTAACATTTGATTAATTAAATCAATATCTTCTAATTCATTTCCAATTAAAAATAAAATTCCCATAATACATCTTACTTGATGCCATAAAAAAGCAGAACCTTTTATTAAACAAAAATAAGGTTTATAATAATCATTATTAATAAAATTACCCTCAATTTTAAAAGGAAATAAAAAATCATTTTCACATTCAAAAATATCAATTTCAAATATTCTTCTTTCATAATTTTTACTTTCATAACTTTCATCACTTTTATCAATTTTACAAAATTTTTTAAAATTATGTACACCTTCAAGTAATTTACAAGCTTTTTTCATTAGATTAATATTTAAATTTTTTTTTAAAAAAAAATATTTATATTCTCTATATAAACAACTAAATCTTGCATCAAAAGAATCATCAACAATTGTATTTGATAAAATATAAATATCATTTGGTAATAAATTATTTAAAGTTTTAATATAATTATAGTTAATATTATATCTTAAAGATAAGGAAAAAACATTTCCAGTTGAATTTACTCCTTTATCAGTTCTTCCACAAATAGAAAAATTTGAATTTGAAATTAAATCTTCTGTTGATTTATTACTATCTAAATAATTACATCTTTTTAATGCTGTGAATATTTGTTCTTCTATTGTATTTTTTGTATTTGCTTGTATTACTAATCCATCATAGTTTTTTCCTATATACATGAATTTAAATGCCATTTGTTTTGTTTGAGTAAAGTCTATTTGTTTTTTTTCTTTTTTTTTATTTTTTTTAATCATTTTTTTTTTAAAATTTAATATATTTTTAATTATTAAAATTATAAATTAAGTCATCCATTGCTTTATTAATATCTAAATTTGCTTTAATTAAATATTCTCTTATAATTTTTGCATCAAAATTCATACCCATTTCATATGTTTTTTCCTTTAATAATGTAAACTTTTCTTCTATCATTAAATTTTCCTCTATTCCATATAATTGAGAAGAAGGTTTTTTGTTAATTAATTTTTTTTCATAATCTCTATTTTCTTGATTAATTTTTTCAATATTTGGGATAATATTTTTATAATTTTTATCTTCTTTAAGTGATATTTCTATATTAACATTACAAGAATTAATTTCTTTGTTTTGTTGATCATATAATGTAATTATAAAATTTTCAAAGTTATTTATAGTATTAAAATTGCTAGAAATTATATTTAAATTTATTTCTTTTGTTTCTCCTTGTTTTATATTTTCAGGTAAACGAATTACATTACAATAAAGATTTTTGGATTTTCCTTCTATAAAACATTTAGTTGATAAATCTTTATTCCCATTATTTATTATCTCTACTATTATTGAAAATTTTCCATTTTTAATTTTATCTTTTGAAATTTTAATGTTATTTTTTGAAACAATTATAATTGCATTTAGAGTACTCAATTTATTTTTTTCAGTAGGAAATTGATTTTTTTCATTATTTATTCCCTTATTATTATTATTCACAATATAATTATAATTATTAATACTATTATTAAAAGTTTTAAATAAACTTAAAAGATTCTGAAATGAATTTATTATTTTATTAGAATCTGTATCCAATTTATTTTCTAAATTTTGATAAAAATCTGAAAAATTTATATCATTTAACTTATCAATATTATTATTTAATGTATTTTTTATATTTTTAATCATATTTTCATTTTTTAGTTGTATATTTTGATTATTCACTAATTCATCATTTTCTTTTTCCTTTATTTTTTTTTGATAAGCTTCTTCAATTTTATCTATTGATAAATTAAAATTTGATTCCATATTATTTAATTTTACATATATTTCATTTAGTTGTTGTTTAATTTCCTCTTTATCTTTTATAATTAAATTAATAATTGGATTAAAATGATTATCAATAATTTTTTTTATACTATTTAACATTTTACTTTCAATTCTAACAACTATTTTATTTTGATTCTGAATTATTTTATTATAATAATTTTCATTATCAATAATATTTCCATTTTCATCTTCAATAGTAATTATTTTTTCATTAGATAAATTTATATTTTCTACTGAAATTATTGTTTTAATTATATTTTGAAATAATGGAGCATTAATTTCTTTATTTTGTTCATCATAATAATAATGTAAAATTTTATTTTCCATAATTAATTTAAAAATAGTTATAAATTTTTTTATTTTTAAAATTAAATATATAAGTATTATATATAATGAGTTAAAAAATTTATTTCAAATTATAAATGATTACATTTAATCAATATATGAATACAAAATAATTTAATAAAATAATGCAAAATATTATTTCTGTATAAAAGTAAAAACATATTTAATACATTTTTATTTTAATTATTATTACCAACAATATTAGAATTAAACATTTGAAAGTTAATTTTAAATAAACTTTCAGACTCAATTTTAGATAATTGACATCTATTGCAAAGTTTCCTAAAAGCAAAATTAACATTTTTACAATTAAAACAAATCCAATCACCTTCTCTTTCAGAAAATTGTTTTTGAATTTTATTTTCATTGTTATTTTTTTTATGAATATTATTATTATTATTATCATTATTATTATTTTTTTTTTTATTCTTTATTTTAGTTTTATTTTTTTTACATTTATTACATTTATTTCTTGATTCAAAATTAAAATTATTACAAAAAAGACAAAACCAACCTTTTCTTCCAAACATTTCAGTATTATTATCTTTATTATTCACATTAATATTGTTGTTAAATATTGGAAATATTAAATTACCTTCTATAATATTTGATGAATTAAATCTTGGTTTTTGGAAATTATTATTATTTACTAAATTAAATTGATTAATAATATTTAAATTCATAATTTGATTTGGAGTTTGATTTAATATTATTTCTTTATTGTTATTATTATAATTAATACTAATTATATTGTTTGGAGAATATGATATATTATTTTTCAGTGTATTTTGTTTATTTGGAGAATCAAAATCTTGATATGTTTGATAATAATTACAATTTGATTTTAATTGTTTATATTCATCTATATCTATATTATTATTTATAATATTTTTTTTATTATAAATATAATTTGATAATTCGAAATTATCTTCAGATTCATTTTCTTCATTAGATTCATTTTCTGAATTAGAAAAATTATTTTTTTGGTCTAATAAAGAATCTTTTCTAATAAAATTATTACTATTTTCTAAATCAATTATATTATTATTATTTTCTGAAAACTTTCTATATAAATATTTATTACTAATATTATGATATGAAACTAAAGGAGAAGAAAATTGTGTTAAACATCTTTTATTATTCCTAAAATGAGTGTCTGAATGTATTGTAGTAAATGAATCTGAAATTGAAATAGTATTTTTTTGATTTAGAATTTTATTTGAAAAATACTTTGTACTCATTTTATTTTATAAAAAAATAACAAAAGAAAAATCTAATGATAATTAAAAACATTTATAATTATTTTAAATATATAAATATAATTAATTATTTAAACTATGATATGTAAACTTAAAAACTATTTTTAACTATCATACAATTATATATAGCATTATGTAAATTTATTTAATGACTTATGAAAAAGGAATACAAAAACAAAATAATTTTTTTTTTTTTATTGGAATTGAATAAATATGATTATCTTTATTTCTTGAAGTGTTATTTTCAACTTTAATATTTATTTTTTCATCAGTTTCTTTTAATATTGGATTTATTATATTTCATTTTTTAATTTCAATATTTTTTAAATTTAATTTTAATTGTTTATTTTTAAAATAATCATCTTGATAATTATGAAAATATTTTTTTTGATTATTATTAACTTCTTTATTATTATTTTTATCATCAAAAAAATGAAAATGTTTTTTAGGTGAAGACACTTTAATAATTTCATTTTTTACTTTTGCGAATTCTGGTGTATTTTTTAATTCATCAACTTCATTAATTTGATTATTTGATAAATAATTTAAAATATATTTATTATGTCCATTTTTTGCATTTATTGATTCATCAAAATTTTTTTTTGGAGATTCTTCAACATTTAATTTATTTATATTAGCATATTTTGACATTGATTTTGATTTCATTTGAAAAAAATAATTTTCATTATTTGTATCATCATTTGAATTAAATAATGGAATGTGTTTATCATTTAATATATTTCCTTTTGAATTTCTTTTTTTTAATCTTTTTCTAAATTCTTTATAATGTTTTTTTTTTGGTGTTCTTTTATATAAAATTATTGGACTAAAATTTGGTGTTTTGCTTATATTTTCTTTTTTTAATGATTTTAAAAAATTTTCATAATATTGAATGTTATTAAATTCTGAAGAATTTTCTGAAGATGATGAATCAAAATAATTTGGTTTTGATTGATATCTACATAGTTTATTTTCTAATTTATCATTAATGTTTTCATGAAATTTATGATTAGGATTATTTTCATATATTTTCATTATTGTTTTTATTAGTATTTTTTTTTAAAATATATTTAATCATAAATACATTATTTTTTAGATGTAATTATTTTTATTATTTATTTAATAATTATTTTATAAAAAAAAAATTATGTATAAAATCACAACTGTAATTTCAAATTTAAAATTAATAAAAACAATAGAAAATCATTTCTAATTCAAATAATATGGATTTTTAATGAGTATTCCAAGAAATATTTTAATACACAAAAATTATATTAATTTATTCATGTTTTTCTTTATAATTAATTTAAATATTTATAATATTAATTTGTTTTATATATATAAAAACATAAAAAAAACAATAATAATTAATTTCTTCTTCAATTATAAATAAATAATCAAAAATGTTTTTGAAAAAACTAGATTTCCTTTCAGCAGATATAACATTATTTTACAAAGGCCAAGATCATCACTCATCAATATTATCAGGAATATTATCAATATTAATGGGAATTTTCATATTTTTTTTAATAGGATATTTATCAATAGATGTAATTAAAAAACAAAATCCAACATCATTTTATTTTACAAAATTTATAGAAGATATAGATAGTTATCCTTTAAATTCTTCTGCATTATTTCATTATATTTCAGTTATCAATTTTAATGGAGTTGAAATGGAAATTGATAATAAAGCAATTAATATAATAGGATTAAATATTAATGATGGTGTTTATACAAATGATTATGATATATCAAAATATTCATTTTGGATTTATGAATATTGTGAAGTAAGCGATTTAGGTGAATTAAAAGATTTTTATACTTCATCTCAAATTGATAATTTAACAAATAGTTATTGTATTTCTAAATATTATGATAAGGATACTAATAGTATTATTAATAAAAATGATAATAATTTTCAATATCCTACTTTAGTTCATGGTGCTTCACAATTTAATAATTTTGAATATGGTGTTTATATTCAAAGATGTCAAAATCATAGTGTTGCTAATAATAATAATTGTTATTCTAAAAGTAAACAAGATCAATATATAAGAAATGCTCATGCATATGCTATTTATTTTATTGATCATAATGTTAATGTTGAACAATACAAAAAACCTATAATTAATTCTATTCATAGAATTTCAAGTGAGTTGAGCTCTGATTCTTTTGTTTTAAATCATTTAAATTATCATCCTCTTGTTGTAAGAACCAATGATGCTTTATTTTTTGATAATTTAAAAACTCAAATTTCATATAATTTTGATTATAATGAAAAAATTACTCAAAATATTGATGATTATAACATTTTAGGCTGTTTTTATTTTTGGATTCAAAATACTATTGACACTTATGATAGAAGCTATAAAAAAATTCAAGATGTTGCAGGAGGAATTGATGGTATATTAGAAATTGCTATGTTAATTGTTAAATTTGTTAATTATTTTTTTTTCAATAATTATCAAGAAATTATTGATTTTAATGAAGAACTTAATAAAAATGATAATAATAAAAAGAGATTAAAAATTAATAAATCTTATTTTAATACAATTGAAAATCAAAGGAATATTTCAAGGAAAAAAAGTAAGAATTTAGATGAACAAGTTGTTTCTGCTTCAAGGAATGTTTCTAAAAGTTTAGTGAGAAGAAATCTTCCTTTTATTACTAATGGAGATAATAATTCAATTTCAATTTCAAGAGTTAATAATATGAAAATAATAAATAAAGAAAAAACAAGAAAAAAAATCAAATGGATTTATTATATTTTAACAGTCAGTAAATTAAGAAAATATCAATATATTGAAAAGCTTCAAGATAAAAGAGAAGAATTTATAAGTGAAGAAAAAATAATTGAAATGATTTCAGCAATTGAAAAAATTCAAAAAAAATTAAAAAAAGATACAAATAATAATACTCTTGTTACTGAATATGAAAGATTAGATACACTTAACAATGAAAATGTAAATCATATAGATAATAATAATAATATAAATAACAATAATGGAAATATGATATATACATCTTCACCTTTACCCTTATTATTAAATAAATAAATAAATAAATAGGTAATTTTTTTTATTATAAAGAAAATAAAAATTTATAATATATATTTTATTTATTAATTATAGTATTTGAATCAAAAAAATAAAAAAATTTTATACATATTATTATACAGTTAAATTTATAATAATTAACAAACTACCAAAATAACACTAGAAATTCATATTAAATATTACTAAATTATTTTTTAAGATGAAAGCTTTCAATTCTTTTAATTTTCTGAATTTTTTCATTAATCATTTTTGGATCACCTAAATAATAATGTCGAATAGGTTGAAAATCTTCATTAAATTCATAAACAAGAGGAATAGCATTAGGAATATCAACATCAACAATACCATCATCAGTAATTTTATCTAAATACTTAATTAAAGCTCTCATAGAATTCCCATGAGCAACAATTAAAATATTTTTCCCATTTTTAATTTCAGGAACAATAACATTATTAAAATAAGGTACAACTCTATGAACAGTATCTCTTAATGATTCACTTAATGGTAATTCTTTTTTATCAATATTTTTATATTGTTCAATTTTAGCAGGATTTCTTTCATCATTTTCATTTAATTTTGGAGGTGAAAATTCATATGATCTTCTCCATTTTCTACATATTTCTTCACCATATTTTTTTGCTATTTCTTCTTTATTAAATCCTTGAATTGCTCCATAATGTCTTTCATTTAAATGAAAATTTTTTATTATTGGAATGTATAGTAAATCTAATTGATCTAAGATATCAAATGCTGTTGTTATACTACGTTTTAATGTTGATGTGTAACATTTATCAAATTTGTAATTGTGAGATTTTAATATTTTTCCTGCTTTATATGCTTCTTTTATTCCTGTTTTTGTTAATTCGACATCTGTCCATCCTGTGAAAAAATTCCCTTTGTTGAATTTGCTTTCACCATGACGTATCATTATTAATTTATATATTTTGTTCGAGTCATTGTTTAATTTTGACATATACTTCTTTTTTATATTATATTATAATATTTAAATTATATTTTTTATTTTTATATTATTTTTTTTATTGTTTTATTTAATTTTATATAATTATCTTGGATGTTCTCTTAAATTATTAAATTATAAAATATTTAAATAAATTTTTATTCATGAAAATTCTGTAGCATAAATTATATATTTCTTTATTTCTTTTTTTTAGTTTTTTTAAACATTTGTTTTTTAAACCTAATATATATAAAAATATAAATAATGATGAGTAAACTATTATATAAATCACAACTTTATTAATAATCTTTTGTATTCATAATATTTATATCTTATAGTGAATGAATTTTAATTTTTTTAAAAATATAAAATTTATAAAATATCCATTATGTTATTATTTATCGAACAAAAAATAAAAAATATAAAAAATTATTATATATTGAATAATGGGAAATGATTCATCAATAATACCAACAATTAAATTAAAAAAAAAGCCATGAAGGAAAAAAAAATGAAATAATTTCTTTTGAATTAATCAGTTTTTAATATTGAAGATATTTTTTAAAGAATTTAAAGTAAATGAAGATATTTTTGATATAATAATAAATGATTTGTAAATTGATTTTCCATCAAAAATAATTGCAAAAGAATCTTCATTAAATAGTGGAATTATATTTGAAAGAACAGGAATTGATGCATTAGGATATTTATATGAAGACTATATTGATTAATTATAAAAAAAATATATTAATGTTTTATA
>Ga0256407_10008818_pt1 | contig 14653 bp, 3 predicted proteins | sample RumenRJG_04DNA_FD_193489 | JGI IMG/M metagenome (GOLD analysis project Ga0256407, IMG submission 193489) | Bovine rumen microbial communities from Lethbridge, Alberta, Canada - RJG_04 | ecosystem: Host-associated > Mammals > Digestive system > Stomach > Rumen | place: Canada: Alberta | collected... | reverse complement strand
GCAGCGTAGTATGCCTCCTCGTTATTGCTCCAGCGGTTGTTCCAGATGAACGGCAGGTCGTTCTTACAGATGGTGACGATGGTATCGACCAGCGGATGAACAACCAGCTCAAGCACCGTGGTGCTGTCGCATCCTTCCGGTGTATGTGCGTAGTGGTAGTATGTGCCGGTGGTCGAGTAGTCCTTTCCGAAGAACGATACCGTTTGACCTTGCAGTACATCCTCATGGATGGTGTTGAAGTACGGCTTGTTAACGGTCAGGATGAGGGTATGGATGCTATCGCAACCATTCGGAGCCTGTACGGTATCACGGTAGATGCCGGAAGCCGTGAGGTACTCACCCTTATAGAGGTAACTGCCGCCCTGACAGATCGCAACACGCGTGGTGTCGAATGTCTGCTCGTTGACGCGGAGCTCTAATCCGAAGAAGCGTTTTTCACTGTTGATGGTGGTATCGTTGCGGTATGTACCTGCAGCGTAGTAAGCCTCCTCGTTATTGCTCCAGCGGTTGTTCCAGAGGAACGGCAGGTCGTTCTTACAGATCGTGACGATGGTATCGACCAGCGGATGAACAACCAGCTCAAGCACCGTGGTGCTGTCGCATCCTTCCGGTGTATGTGCGTAGTGGTAGTATGTGCCGGTGGTCGAGTAGTCCTTTCCGAAGAACGATACCGTTTGACCTTGCAGTACATCCTCATGGATGGTGTTGAAGTACGGCTTGTTAACGGTAAGGATGAGGGTATGGATGCTATCGCAACCGTTCGGTGCCTGTACGGTATCACGGTAGATGCCGGAAGCCGTGAGGTATTCACCCTTATAGAGGTACGAACTACCTTGGCAGATCGCAACACGCGTGGTGTCGAAGGTCTGCTCGTTGACGCGGAGCTCTAATCCGAAGAACCGTTTCTCGCCGTTGATGGTGGTATCGTTGCGGTAGGTACCGGCAGCGTAGTAAGCCTCCTCGTTATTGCTCCAGCGGTTGTTCCAGATGAACGGCAGATCGTTCTTACAGATGGTGACGATGGTATCGACCAGCGGATGAACAACCAGCTCAAGCACCGTGGTGCTGTCGCATCCTTCCGGCGTATGAGCGTAGTGGTAGTATGTGCCAGTGGTCGAGTAGTCCGTTCCGAAGAACGATACCGTCTGACCTTGCAGTACATCCTCACGGATGGCGTTGAAGTACGGTGCATTTACGGAGAGGACGAGCGTCTCGATGCTGTCGCAACCGTTCGCTGCTCTCAGGGTATCACGATAGAGACCCGGTTCGGTGAGATCCATGCCCTTGAAGCGATAACTGCTTCCTTGGCAGATCGCTACACGTGTGGTATCCAGTACCGGATCGTTAACTACGAGTTGGAGACCGTAGTACATCTTCTCGCCCTGATAGTAGGTGGTATCGTTGCGATAGATACCGGCCGTGTAGAGCGGAGTGACGGAACCGTCCCATTTATTGATCCACATATATGGCAACTCAGGTGAGCAGACAGTGACAACCGTATCAACCATCCGGTGCACAATGAGTTGCAGGATCGAGGTACTGTCGCAACCCTCCGGCGTCGTGCCGAAGTGGGTGTAGGTGCCGGTTGTTGCGTAGGTGTTACCGAAGAACGATACCGTCTGACCCTCGATGATATGCTGTACTTGGTAGTTGTAATAGGGTTGATTAACTGTCAGGACGAGGTTGATCACGCTATCGCAACCGTTAGCAGCCCGTACGGTATCGCGGTAGATACCGGTGGTGGTGAGGGCTTCGCCCTTGAACTGATAAGACTCACCGTCGCAGATCGATACGCGGATCGTGTCTTGTACCGGCTGGTTCACTATGAGTTGCAAGGTGTAGAAGGTACGTTTGCCATTGACGATCGTGGTGTCGTCACGATAGGTACCGGCGTTGTAGAGGGTCTTCTGCTCGCCGCTCCACTTATTGGTCCATATATACGGCAGATCGTTCTTACAGATCGTGACGATGGTGTCCACTTGCGGATGTACGGTGAGGAAGAGTTCCGTGATGGAGTCGCAACCCTCCGGCGTCACTGCCGAGTGACGATAGGTTCCCGAAGTGGTGTACGGCTGACCGTAGAACATATAACTCTCACCTTCGTAAATATCTACCGGAATATGGATGTAAACCGGTTTATTCACCGTGAGCACCAGGGTCACGATGCTGTCGCAACCAAGACTTGAGCGGAGAGTGTCGGTGTAGGTGCCGCCTTTGGTGTAGCGAACTCCGTTGAAGGAGTACTCCGAGCCTTCGCACATCGAATGACGAACGGTATCGGTTATAACCGGTATCACGCGCACGTAACGCACGTATATACTATCATATAAGTCTTTAGTTTGTAAGTATTTATAATACGTGCCTGTGGTGTAGATGTCGTTTTTGAATACCTCACTGCTGTCCGCGTTATACCAGGTATACGGCGTCTCGTTATAGCAAATCGTTACCGTATCGTGGAACTCGTAGGTCGGATGGATGATGAGCGTCAGGCTATCGATGCTGTCGCAACCGAACTGAGTCGGGAAGCGGTAACCGTAACGACCGTCGGCATAAAGACTATCGGTATTGATCAGCGTACCGCTCCGGTAATGTTTCCATACATACGGCGTATCCACATCAGCGATGTGAACCGTGGTATCCTTGAAGTAACGCGGGTAGATATTGAGTCGCAGCACGATGATACTGTCGCAACCGTGAATGGTAGCGAGGGTATCGTTATACAGACCTGCGTTATAGATGTAACGCGGTTGGTTCGCCTTGGTAAGTCCCCAGCGCATCGAGTCACCTTCGCAGATTGAAGCCGTGATGGTGTCATATACCTGTTTCCAAACATTGATGTGTACGTAGTAGATACTGTCGTAACCCTCGGTGGTCTTTCTGCGATTCTCATAGTTACCGGTCTTGGTGATGTTATCCAACTCATGCCAGGTATACGGTATCTCGTTTTGACAGATATTAATCGTATCCTCGGTGATGTAATAGGTCTTATGGATGAATAAGTGTAAGCTATCGATGCTGTCGCAACCGTAAGACGAGTAGAACTTATATCCATAGTCGCCTGCTGTGTACAAGGTGTCTGCTGCGATCTTCACACCGGCCTGGTAGTGATTCCAGATATACGGCGTATCGACATCGGCGATGTGAACCGTGGTATCTTTCCTATAACGCGGGAAGACATTGAGACGCAGTGTAATGATACTGTCGCATCCGTGGATAGAGGTGAGGGTATCATTATAAAGGCCGCTGGTGTAGAGGAAGCGAGGCTTGTTTGCCTTCGTTAAGCCGAAGCGCATCGAGTCTCCTTCGCAGATCCATGCCTGAATCGTATCATGCTCTACCGGCATCACGCGTACGTAACGCACGTGCGTGCTGTCAGCCATACCGTCCGCAGTACGGAAGTTCTGGATGTATTCGCCGGTTGTGTAGATATCTTTCTTGTTGCCCCATTCGTAAGGCGTCTCGTCCGAACAGATCTGAACCGTATCACGGAAGAGATACTGCTGATGGATGAAGAGATGTAAGGTATCGATGCTGTCGCAACCGTACTGGCTCTCGAAGCGATGGATATATGTGCCATCTGCATAGAGCGTATCGGAAGGCAGTACCAGACCACCGGTACCTATGTGCGTCCAGATATACGGAGTATCTGCAATCGAGATATGCTTGGTCACTTCGTTCGCATAGATGTCTCGTACATTCACACGCAGTTCGATGATGCTGTCGCAACCGTTGGTCGTACGAACCAGCGTATCCTGATAGATACCGGACTTGCTGATGAAGCGTTGCGTATGAGCACGTGTCAAACCGAACTGGATGGATTCGCCGAAGCAGATATTGGTATCGATGTACTGAATGGTCTTTTGCTTGAAGACAACATACAGATCGTAGATACTATCCAGGTAAACGCGTGTAGGCAGCGTGTCGTATACGTGGAAGTGCGCACTGTCTTGGTTCGGAGTGTTGAACCGGCTCTCGAAGTTCGTCGGCCACGGGTAGGTGACGGTGGTATTCGAGAACTCGCAAATTTCCAGTGTATCACGGAAGACGTTCGTCTGGTGAACCTTGAAGTCGAGAACGATCGTACTGTCGCATCCGTATTTGTTCCACATCGTGATGGAGTAGATACCGGTCGAGCGGAGCGTATCGACTTGTGTGGTATCTGTTCCGTCGAGTTTCTTCCACGTGTTGGTCCAGTAGTACGGGATATCGCGATCGGTGATCGTCAGGGACTTATGGGTTGTCTTGATGCTATCACGTGTCTCAAGGTACAACTCGATGATGCTGTCGCAACCGTTGAGAGCCGGGATGGTATCGTAGTAAACGCCCTTCAAGGTAAGCAGACGCGAGGTCTGGGTGTTATCGTGATGGTGCGCATCGAAGCGATACTCGGTGCCTTCGCAGATAGTGTCGTAAATCTGGGTGAAGTACTTCTGATGGTAATCCACATACAGATCATAGATGCTATCGAAGCGATAGAGCAGAGTAGGCAGGGTGTCGATTAGGTGATAAGCCGTGTCGTGACTCGGCAGTCTGAACTCCGTCTCATGTCCGTCTGCCCAGATATAGAGCGTGTCTTTATTCTTGAACTCACAGACACTCAGGGTGTCGCGGAAATGATAGGTGGAGTCAACAAACAGGTGTAGCGTCATGACGTACTTACAATACCGACCACGCGAGTCGATAACCGGTAAGTCTAAACCGTTCGCCCCCTGAATAGCGGTAGGTCCTACTCCTGGTACACCATCATATGAGATAGAGTCATATAATCCTGTTGCGTAGCGCCATTCGTTATTCCAGAATAAGGAGTCGCCCATCGCGATATGAACGACTGTGTCCTCATGAATGGTATCCAGCATGAAGACGGTCCATTCGATGATACTGTCGCAGAGGAAGTTCTTGTCATAATGCATCGTTCCGTGGGTCTCGTCCATGAATGCCGAGTAGGTCTTCACGGTGTCGCGGTAAACACCCTCGGTATAAACCCAATCCTCTTTATACGGCCAGAAGAGCTGAACGGAGTCGCCCTGACAGAGATAGAACGTATCCTTTGCAGGAACATCCTGTTTCGGACGAACGATGATATGATGGTAATAACTGCTGTCGCAGTTCCATACAATCGTATCTTTCGTATAGGAAACACCTTTCCACTTGCCTTCCCATTTTCCATGGAACGTGCCGCCATTGTACTCGTCAAACTTAGGATTAACCAGATTTCCAAGCACAACCGGGTTCACCGCGATTTCCTCTTCGCAGATGAAGGTCGAGTCATTCTTTGTGATTTCCGGAATAATGCGCAGATCAACGGTAATGATGGAGTCACAACCGCAGGACGTAGTGTCGAATGTGTGTCTCCAGGTGCCTTCTTCCCATAGGGTGTCCGGATTAACGCGACCGAAGATATACGGCAGATATTGCTCGCAAATTGTATCTTTGAAGTGGTAGTCATAAATCGTATCAATCTTCACATTAACATAGAAGATCGAGTCGCACGGTGCATTCGGGTCAGCCGGTGAAACCTCTTTACGATAGATAAAGGCTGTATCGTTATGGAAGATTTCATTGGGTTGACCGTACCACCAAGCTCCTTTATTCTGACAACCGTGAACATATATTGTGGTGTCATACGGATGAACAACAGTGAGATGCAAGCTGTAGTACTCAAGGAGCATACCGGTTTCCTCATCCTCTATCGTGCTGGTGTAGATACCCGAGGTATAGAGAGTGTCGTTCGGGATGTCCGGACGTTGGTGAACCCATACATACGGATATTTCTTATCGGCAGGCGTATCTTCCATCGTATCCGTTCTACAGATCGTCTTCTCGATACGCATCTCCTCAACTACATGGAGGATACTGATGCTGTCGCAGCCGTTAGCCGTCTTGGTGGTATCGCTGTAGTCGCCGCCACGTTCGATGGTGTAATCGCCCCAGACGATCGTCTCGCCTTGGTACAATACACGGGTCTCCGTGTGCTGCTTGAGCGACGAAACAAATACCTCTAAGTAAATGATGCTGTCGCACGAGCCGTTCGGGTCGCTTTGATTGATGGTGTCGCGGTAAACGGTATCCATCGTTGCGGTCGTGTTACCGTATACCTTACCACGTATCAACTCCGGTGTACCGCTACATACCCAGTGGTATTCCGTAGCCTTCGGAGCAGCATCGACGGTGAGGTTCAAGCGATAGATACTATCGGTATTGTTGACGGAGTTATAGCGGTATTCGATCATCTTGGTCGTACCTACTTCGCCATACAAATCGTCATTCTGATGATCCGCAGGACCGCTTTGCCACTTAAACGGTAGTTTGGTCTCGCAGATTGTGGTATCCAGTTGGAAGAGATAAGTCGGATATACGATGAGAACGAGTTCCTCTTGGTTGTAACATCCGCCTTGGGTCTTCTCCGTATGGTAATACGTGCCGGCATTGGTCAGCACAGTGTCGCGTGTCACACCGCCTAAGGTGTAGTTCCAAGTGTAAGGCAGTTGCTTATCGGAGATCTTCACCGTGTCGCTTTGGTTCAATACCATGTTGAAATGCATGAATACTTTCTCGATGCTATCGCAACCCTGCGAGGTGGAGAAGACGGATACCAGTGCCGTATCTTGGGTGAACAACTTACCGTTGTACTGGATGGCGCCCTCGTTACAGTTATATAAGTGACGAATGATCGTATCTCTGTAACTCGGCCAAACGATAAGGTTAAGAGTGAAGATAGAGTCTACTTTCTCTTTACCGGCCGACCAAACGGTATCCACATACTGACCCGGTCTCCAGAGGTCTTTGCCACGCCACAGTACAGAGTCGCCGCTACAGATAGACCACTCTTCGGAGTATTGGTTCGTCTGCGGGGTAGCCGGGATAATCGTTACACGCAATTCGTAGATACTATCGCAACCAAACTCGGTTACATACGGATCGGTATAAACACCGTCGGTGTAGATATCGTATTTGTCGCGCCATTTATATACCGTTCCTTGCGGAAGATCCTTCGTCTCATAGAAGTGGTAGGACTGTGCCTTGTCTAAGTTGATGAGGATGATGCTGTCGCATCCGTTCGCTGCCGTAAGGGTATCGTAAACCTGTGCTGAGTTGGTATAGCGGATGCCCTTGTATTCGGTCTCGCCACAGAAGCGGATCGTGCGATAGGTGCGTTGGATCGGAGTAACGGTCAGGTGCAAGGTGTAGATACTGTCTTTACCGTTGCGGGTCTTGTATTCCGCCGTGTAGTCGTGTGTCTCTCCGATAAATTGGTGGCTGAGGTTTTCCTTGCCGTGCCAACTGAAGTCAGCGCCTTCACAGATCGTCAGGGTCTCTTCGAAATGGTACTCATCCATGTCTTGTGACAAGATCAAGCGCCATAGTTCGCTACATCCCGTTACTGCATTCGGGAACTCAAACTCATACGTACCCGGTTCGGTGTATTCCTCGGTCTGGGTTTGACCGGCAGGGCCGAACGTCCAGGTGTATTTATCTTGACCAAGCGCCGCTCTGGTCTCGTAGACTTGCTGCGGGTGCTTGTTGATGTGTACGTAGATTAATGTGTCGCAACTCAGGTAAGTCGTGAACGTGCCGCCTTGACTGAAGGTCTGGCCGTTGAAGATCACTTGCTCATCGTCGCAGATCGTGAAGGTCGTGTCGAGACGAGTGATCTCGCGAACCGTCAGGTGCAGACGATAGAAATTATACGATCCATCCGTCTTTTTCTCTGCACGCTGGTAGTCACCCGTCTGGCTGGCACTAATACCATGCCATACGAACGGAATCTCATTCGGACAAATCGTCAGCGTCGTGTCAACGGTATCGACATGGTTGATAGTTAACTCTAATACCGATACACTGTCGCAACCGAAGCGGTTGGTACCATATTGGAAGTAAGTGCCGGTCTCGCTGTATATCTGGCCGCCCCACGAGAAGGTCTCGCCGGCATTCATATGGTGAACTAAGATGTTCGTATCTGCGTTCACTACGTTCAGCGAGAGGTGAACCAACGAGTCGCACGTACCGCTCTGGAAGGTGTAGTCATATACGCCGGCTTCCGTCAACGTGCGGTCGCCAAACGTGTAACTGCCGCCCTTACAGATGGTCTTCGTGACGAATGTTTCAGGGATATAACGAACGGTAAGGTTCAAAATATGCTCTACGCTGTCATTGCCCAGACCGTCCTTCACCGTTACTACGTATCGGCCGGACTCCGTATAGGTCGAACCGTTCCATTTCCAGATATACGTGTCGCCGTCGCAGATCGTGACGGTCTCCTCGGTACGGGTTACTTCCAACTCGGCTACTACGGCGATGATACTGTCGCAATGACCATCAGCTGTGGTGTAGTGGAACTCATGCATCTCGCCTTCGCTGAATGAGTAACCGCGGTACTCTGCCGGGAACGAATGGAACGTGATACGCTCACGGATATAATAGGTCGGATGAACCGTCAGATTCAATACATACAGCGAATCCACGATGTTCGTGCTACCTACATACAGGGTATCCACATAGGTTCCGGTGTTGAAGTAGTTCTTATTGCGCCAAGTGAGGGTGTCGCCTTCGCAGATATCCTCATTCCATGTGCGCATCTTCATGTGCGGCGCATCTTCCTTCATACCTACGCCGAGGGTGTAGATACTATCGCAACCCGTCGAAGAAGTGTACGAATCGGTATAGAGACCGGTGTTGGTGATCAGTTGACCACGCCAGTTAAGCGTCTCACCCGGGATAATAGTTGCCGTGTCATGACGATGGAAACTACTACCTTTCTGCAACATGTAGGTGACTACCGAGTCGCAACCCGTGCTCGAAGCCAAACGCTCGATGACGGTGGTCGAACTGGTATAAGTCTGACCATTCAGCGTATAAGATTCGCAGAACGGAATGATCTTCGTGGTGCGCTTGAGCGGCTCTACCTTCAACCGCAACTCGTAGATACTGTCTTTGCCTGTGCGGGTCTGGTATTTAACAAAGTAATTGCTGATAACGCCGATGCCTTGGTGGCTGAGGTTATCCATACCGTGCCAACTGAAGTCATCTCCCTCGCAAATCGTCGTGTCTTGGATGAAATGATACTCCGTCTCGTCCTTCGAGAGGATCAAGCGCCAGAGTTCGCTACATCCGGTCGTTGCATTCGGACTCTCGTACTCGTAGGTGCCCGGCTCGTTAAAGGTCTGGGTTTGCTCAGTACCGTTGTCCCAGTACGTCCAGGTGTAACCGTGGTCGCCGCCTAAACTGGCTGTTGTCTCATATACCTGTTGCGGACGCTTGACGATGTTGATCTCCACTAAGGTGTCGCAACTGAGGTAATCGTAGAACTTACCGCCTTGGTTGTAGGTCTTGCCGTTGAAACTTACACTCTCATCGCCGCAAATCGTGAAGGTCGTGTCGATATTTACAATCTCACGAACCGTCAGGTGCAGGCTGTAATAGGTATACTCACCGGTCGTGCTCTGCTCGATATTGGTATAGTCATTCGTCTGGTAAGCACGGATACCATGCCAGAAGAACGGAATCTCATTCGGACAGATAACAGCGGTTGTATCCACCGTATCTACGTGATTTACAGTGAGTTCTAAGATATTGATACTGTCGCAACCGAAGCGGTTGGTGCGATAGTCATAGTATACGCCGGTCTCCGTATAACGCGTGCCGTTCCAGTCATAATACTGACCGTCATCCATGTGGTGGATGAAGCGGTTGGTGTCCGGTTTTAGAACGTTCAACGAGAGAACAACTAACGAATCGCAACCGAAATCGTGGAAGATATAGCGGTAAACACCGGTCTTCGTCAGTACCCGGTCGCCGAAGGTGTAACTGCCGCCTTCGCAGATCGTCTGGGTGATACGCGTCTCTACATTGTCTTTTACCGTGAGGTTCAAGATGTACTGAACGCTATCATTGCCGGCTCCATCTTTCACGGTCTCTACATAACGATAGGACTCGTAGAACTCATGGTCACGCCATCTATACGGCAACTCGCTACGGCATACAGAAGCGGTCTCTTCGTGCGTAATTACCTGTAAATCAGCATATACGGTAATGATGCTGTCGCAACCCGTAGAGGACTGATAGCGGAAATCCCAGTAACCACCCGGAGCAGCAAAGATGTGCTCGCGATAGGTAGCAGGGAAAGAAGTGAAGGTAATACGCTCTGTGCTGTGATAGATCGAATTAACCGTCAAATTCAAGATATAAATGGAATCTATGCCTTGTGCTGCGTCTCCATTGACATATACCGTATCATTGAAAATACCGCTGTTGAAGTACTTATCACCGCGCCACTCGTAGTAGTTGCCTTCACAGATAGCTACTTTGTCCGTGTGGGTGTTCGTTACCGGAGTAGCCGCTTTGTAACCTACGCCTAAGCTGTAGATGCTGTCGCAACCGAAACTGCTTGTATGACGCTCCTCGTAGATACCGTCATGGTTGATCGTCTGACCGCGCCATGTAGCAGTCTCGCCCGGAACTAAGGTCAAGGTGTCGTGCAGATGAAACACCTCGCCCTTCACCAGAATGGTCGTTACAATCGAGTCGCAATTGTATTGAGCGGAAGTGAACGTGTCGACCAAAACCTTTGATTCTGAGTAAGTTACGCCGTGTACGGTGATCGAACCGCAGTACTTGATCGTCTGGGTCGAAGTCAATACAGGCTTAACCGTCAGGATCAATTCATAGATACTGTCTTGGTCGCTGATCGTACGGTAGTTGTCGAAATAGTGAATCGTCTGACCAATCCCTTGTTGGTTCAGATTCTCACGACCGCGCCAACTGAACGGCTCATTCGCGCAGATAATCTTCTCCTCTACAAAATGGTAAGAAGTGGCGTCTTTCGTCAACTCCAGTACCCACGAGTCATTACAGCCCGTCTCCTCATTTACCGTCGTATACTCATAACGACCCGGAGCAGTCAACGTATCTGTTTTCTGCTCACCATTATACTGGTAGGTCCAGTAGAAGGGGTTCGAACCGATTAATACACCTGTCTGGTAGTGCAACGAGGTCGGATTCTTCGTGATCACGATCTTGTAGATCGTGTCGCACGTGAATCGGTCATAGAACGTACCGGCACTACGATAGGTCTGGTCGTTGAACGTCACGCTCTCATCGTCGCAAATACTGAAGTACTTCTCTACTTCTATAGGCGCAAACGTAGCATCCTCGTCCAGGAAGTTCAGGGTCAAACGAAGAATAGAGTCGCAACCCAAATCCGTCGCAACCAGCGTATCGGTATAGATACCTTTCTCCGTCAGACGTCTTCCACGCCAGTCGTAATAACTGCCACGGCATATCGAATGGCTGATGTCCGTTACGGGAATTGGCTTGACATCCAAGCGTAAGCGATACAGAATACTGTCGCGCAGATTGTCGTGAGTACGAACGACATCCGTGAACACACCTGCATTCCGATACCAGCGACCACGCCACTCCATCGAGTCACCAAAGCAGATCCGGCGATGCTCTTCTTCCTCTATCGTGCGATAGACATCTACCCGGTAGATACTGTCGCACTCGTACGTCGTCGTCTTATATACCTGCTGGTACGTTCCCGGCTCCGTAATCGTCAACCCTCGCCATTCCAGCGTACCGGAGAGCGGCAAACTGCGGGCGGGTTCAACAAACGAATAAACCGGTAAAACACGGGCGATATACTTGTGGATGCTGTCGTCCGTGGCCTTGGTTACATGGATCGTGTCGTAAACGATCGTGTCCTTGTAGAACGTTACTGGCTTACTGTTGCTCATCACTATTCGAACCGTATCGCCCGAACAGATGTTAATCTGAGTCGTGTCGATAAAACCGTTCTCGGCGTGAACACTTACTACTGATGCGAGTGCGAGCATGGCGCAACTCAACATTCTCAAAATATATTGTTTCATTTTCATATTCAATTCGTTGTAGAGGGCTTTCGAATCATTTTCGAATCATAATCGAATCATTTTCGAATCAATTACCTATCAATCCTAGACTTTACTAAGGGGTGTTACCTGATTTCTCATTAATTATAACACATACATCCATGGTGGAATCCGACTCTTGCCGTGCGGCTACCACCGATCATATAGGTCAACTTAACACCCGTGAAGAAAGGAACTGTACGTGTAGGGTTGGCAAAGGTATTGATATACGGGTTAATCGTAGCCTGCGTCGCATTGTCGCGATTCGGTTCTACACGGCGCTGCGGTGTATCCGTAGCGCGTAAGATATTGTTCAACCCGTATTCGAAATAGAAACTTAACTTCAGCACGTTACATACACGACTCCGCGTAGGAACCGAGGATAGCAGGTCGTAACCGATCTCACCAATCAGGCTGCAGCCTACATTCAAACGGTTGTTCGCCTTGTACTCAAAGTTATAATCCGTGTAACCCTGGTCCGGCATGTTCTCAAAAATTACATCATAGTTCGTGTTTTGACCACTCAGGTTATACGTTCCCTTCGTCAACGTAGTCGGAGTCAGCGCATAACTGATCTTCAATCCGCCTCCTACATGGAATCCGCGAATATAATAACCCACCTGCAAGGGGATATCAATGAAGTTCCATTGAATCTCATCGCGCTGGTTCACGCGGTAGTAGAACTGAGTCGGCTTGTTTTGGGTGTCAAAACCGAAATAGGGCGTCTGGTCCGCTTCGTCACGTGTGTTGTATTCGTCGATCACCATACTCGAGCGGTGAAAACTCAACTGAACACCTATGTTCGCCCAAAAACCACTGTTGCGGAACTCATAACCCAAACCAACCGCTCCGCCTAAACCGCCATAAGGCATGGCATTCGGAGTGTTCGTGTGAAGCATCGAGTAACCCACACTTCCGCTGATGTAACCGAAGTGGTAGTCGTCGCCGCCTTCAAAGATACTGTGGTGCTTGCGAAAACTCTGGGCATTCGCGCCCAACGAAACAAGAACTACTGCGCACAAAATCATCCAACGATGAACAGTAGAGAGGAATTGATTTTTTCGTATCATACGTGTGTAATATATTATATACATGTATCGTGTGTGCAATGTGCGTACGCTTGTGCGTACAAAAAAGCGGCGCAAAAGTACAAATTTTAATTGATATATGCAAAATTTTAAGAAAAAAAGTAAAAAAAAATTGATTTTTGAAACTAAAATTGCTTATTTTGCACTTTTTTGCAATTTTTTTTTGCAAAGATTTGCACATTTCAAAAAAAAGCAGTACCTTTGCACCCGCTTTTGAGAAAAGAGCAGCATGGTGGTCTTAGCTCAGTTGGTAGAGCATCGGATTGTGGTTCCGAGTGTCGTGGGTTCGAGCCCCACATTCCACCCCCAAAAACAGCGGAAATGCCTTCTGGTATCGCCGCTGTTTTTGATTAATTATGAAAAAATATAAATCGCTGATTATGAGAAAGTTATCTTTTTTATTTGCAGTAGCGCTTATCGTTGTAAAAGTGTCGGCATTTACGCCGGAAGTGTATGTCCAAGCGGAACAACTGCCGCGCTTGTTGTATATCTTACCGGCTCCTCCTGCATTCGATAGTCCCGAGTTTGCGGCGGATGAAGTGAGGTATAACTGGGGTAAGGTGCAGCGTCAGGACTCGGCACGTCTGGCAGTGGCTGTTGCCGATGCGGAATGGGATAATTTGGAAGTGGTTCTCAACCGTTGGCAAGAAGCCTTCGGTATGCCTATTTCTGAGGTTGAAACTCCGCAAATATACGCACTTCTTGTGAATGCGATTGCGACTGTAGATCCCATGCGTGTAGAACCGAAAGCGTTCTATCATCGTCAACGCCCGTTTGAGCGGTATGAGGATACTATGCCTTCGCATGAAGAGCCTTTCCTGCGCGGGGAGGGTAGTTATCCGAGTGGACACAGTCTGCGCGGTTGGCTGATCGGTCTGGTGTTGGCGCAAGTGGCTCCGGAGCGTGCGGAGGCTATCTATGCGCGCAGTTGGGATTATTGTAACAGCCGCGTTATCGTAGGTGCGCATTGGCAGAGCGATGTCGATAACTCTCGCACAGCAGCCAGTGTCGGTTTCGGCGTGCTGCAGAATAGCAATCGTTATCGAGCTCAACTGATCAAAGCGCAACTGGAGTACCAATCGAAGAAGTAGTCTCTTCGTGCGCGTGCGAGCACGTTCCTTATATTATTTTAATAAATGCGTACGCATCACCTCAAACTGCCCTCATTCGCACCTTTTTGCCCATTAACGGCATTTTTGCTCAAAAATGGCCAAAATAGAAAGTGCTGATTTTCAGCAAGTTACAAAGAAAATGCATTTTTTCTTGCATTTTTTTTCAAAAATATTTGGTCAGTTCAAAAAAAAGCAGTACTTTTGCATCCGCTTTCGCCCAAAATTTGGGGTCGCCCAAAAAGACGAGAGCAATGATCTTTGAAAAGATGTCTATTATAACAAGATGTAGTACAAGAATCATTTTTATGGTTCCCGTAATTTCTACACTTAAATAAATCGGTTATTCTGAGCTATCTTATAATTTCTTTTACAACGAAGAGTTTGATCCTGGCTCAGGATGAACGCTAGCGACAGGCCTAACACATGCAAGTCGAGGGGCAGCGCGGGAGAAGCTTGCTTTTCCTGGCGGCGACCGGCGCACGGGTGCGTAACAGGTGTGCAATCTGTCCATAGTCGGGGGATAGCCCAGCGAAAGCTGAATTAACACTCCATGTGAATCGAAGCCGCA
>Ga0256407_10008816_pt1 | contig 14656 bp, 24 predicted proteins | sample RumenRJG_04DNA_FD_193489 | JGI IMG/M metagenome (GOLD analysis project Ga0256407, IMG submission 193489) | Bovine rumen microbial communities from Lethbridge, Alberta, Canada - RJG_04 | ecosystem: Host-associated > Mammals > Digestive system > Stomach > Rumen | place: Canada: Alberta... | reverse complement strand
TTTTTGCATTTATACCATGTTTCTCAGAACACCATTTTTGAATTGTGCGTGGAGTTGTATTTACAATCTCTGCTATGTCCTCGTAACACATACCCTTTTCAATATAGTGTTTAAAGCACCAGTCGTAGTTTTGATAAACTGCTTTATAATTAATATCGTTTTTGCGAATATGATCATTTGTCAGTCCCAATTGTTGTACCTTATATGTCACTCCACCGGGAGAATGTCCGACCGCCTTTGATATATCTGCAATTGACGTTCCATCCTTATATAGTTCGCACAGTTTATTTTCTTCATATTCACTCCAAGTAGTCTTTCCCATTACGCATCATCTTCCCAAGTATATTCACAATCTTTCCTGTAGTCGCAAAGCCTATAACAGAAACCAGTCTTTGGCTTTGCTTCAAAAGTTTCATCTTTATATATCTTTTCGATTACACCAAGACACCATGTAACCGCTTCTTCAATAAGTCTTTCATTTACAGGGATTACGGTAAGCTTGCCGTCATTTTTAAAATGATGGAATACAATTTTTGTCGGCATCTCGCCGTACATTTGGTTTATTCCCTTACAATACAATCCCATCTGTTTGGTATAGTTCTCAAACTGCTCTTTTGTTTTTGCATATGGTTCGCCATTCTTTTTAAGGAAAGGATCTGAACTTTTGTGGTCAACAATAATCAAATTACCATCTTTATCTCTAAGCAATAAATCTACAAAGCCAGTAAAACGAAACCCATAAACGTAAAAATCAAGCTTGATTTCAGATCCGACCACTTTATAATCATCAAGAACATTTTCATCAATATTGCAGAGATAATTGATACAAGTGTCAAACGTCTTATCCATAATGTCTTGCTTGACATATGTTGTGATGGCTTCATACTTTTCAAGATAAAGGCTTGGGGCATCTTCAAAAGACATTTCGCCTTTGATTAGGGCATCGAACACCTCGTGCATCGCCTTACCGTTATCAGCATAAAACGAACCCTCACCAGTCTCCCCCTCGATATATCGTCTATACCAACTAAATGGGCAATGTTCATATGCAGTCAGCCGACTGTACGACCATACCATCCCATCCAGTAAATTTTTATATACACTCAAATAACATCACCGCCTTTACTCAAACGGTTGCTCGTTACCGTCAACCCATTCATTTCCTTTTTCATCGCAGTATGGAAGTTTATCCTTATATACTTTTGTGTCCCATCCATATTGCCTTTCCCACTCGTCTGGATTCGAAAAGAATCTTCGTGTTGGTTTGCTATAATGGCACGGCACTTCAGCCGTTGAGCCAAAAATTCTATCTTTAACGGATGTGATTACCACATCGTAGTTATGATACTTATTGTTTTCGTCTTCTTTTTCTTTATCGGTTACTCTACGAAGACCAATTGTACGAACGGCAAGATTTACGATATTCATTGACCCGGCAACATCGTCAAGACCAATCTCCTGTCCAGATTGCGTCTTGCGTGGATGCGCCACTAAAACAACAATAGCATTGTACTTCATCGCAAATTTTGTAAGGTCAGAAATAAATTTTGTCTGTGCGCCATTCACTCCGCCGTCCTTATCTTCAGGGAGCAACACAGTCATCAAATTGTCAATAAGGAAACACTTTACCCCTCGTCTTCTTGCAAGCTGCTCCATTGTAGAAATCAGTTCGCTTGCCTCATTAGAGGCTTCATCTCTGTAAACATAAAGCATATCTTTGTAGTGGTCGTCCATCTGTTTTTTCGCTTCTTGGTTGACTACCCAAAACGTCCTTGTTTTGCCAGTTCTCTTGTCCGTATACTCAACTTCGTGCATATTGCGGATGCCAGCCCCGACTGTTTTATACCAGTCTTTGCTCATCGAATTAAGTAATTCTCGTGAGAATAGAAACACTGGCATCTCTTGATCCATTGCAGACAGAGCAATCTGATTGAGGAACGTCGTTTTCCCGGCAGAGGCTTTGCCTGTAACAATAGTCACGCCACCACAAAAGATTTTGATTAACTCATCGTCAAGCTTCTTAATGCCGACTTCAATGCCGTCCATTTCGTTGATGTTCATATCCTCGACATTTGACATTTTTATTACGGATTCAATTGGAGTTTCTTTTGCGTTTAAGACAAGGTTAAAAAGATATGACGCACCGAACAGTTGTAAGACATCATTGGCATCTTTTGTTTTGGTTACTCTCCCTATAGAATTATCTTCTTTGTATTCAACGTATTCTTTTGGGTACTCGATATACTTGACGTTAGTAAAAGACAGTCTTGCACAGGCTTCTTTAATCATCTTCTGCCCAGCCTTGTCGTTATCCCCGGCAATGATAATCGTGTCAAATCCCTGTAAGAAATCCCAATTTTCTTCAATCCACTTGAAGTTTTGTGCGCCAAGTGGAATCGATACAGTTTGATAAAAACCAGCCTGTATAAAGGAACAACAGTCGATCTCACCCTCACATATAAGAAGCGTTCCAGAGGGTCGGACATGGGTCATGTTCCACAATACGTTTGATGTATCGGCATTTTTTTGACACCAAGTTTTAGGCTCTCCCTTTGGCACTGTATGGGACGGTCTATACTTCACAAGTACTAATTCGTCGTCAGTGTCGTAGTAATTGAATACAATGTTGCCGTTTTTATCGGCTGAAATATCCAGTAAATCAATGGTATCATTATCAATTTTGCGCTTATTGAGATACCATCTCGGCTTCTCCATGTCACCGTCTTCTTTGTGCGGATACTTGTAAACACCCCTGTCTTTGGAATCGTATGTTAATACATATTCAATTCCAGACAACTCAAATAGTTTTTTACAGGCTTCGTGAAATGTCATGCCACTTTTGATAAATACGTCAACAATGTCTACTGTCGTACCACAGGCGAAGCAATGAAAACGATAAGTTGTCGGATCATACGACAAGCTAGGTGTCTTTTCATTGTGAAAACAACACCTAGCTTTCATCTTCACAGGCTCGTAATCTTCAAGCTTTAGGTACTCAGCCATTATTGTTGCGTTTTCGTCCCCAAGTTTTTCTTTAGCTTTTTCAATTGCTTCCTGTAATGTGTCTGTCATTCTTTGTCAACTTCCTTAACACTTTGTATTTCCGTTTTTGCCCTTACATACTCATCGATGTTTGCAAATATATCGTCGAACAATTCTGAGAATGCCATCTCGCACTCTTCTTTGTTGCCTACAATTTGTATTTTTGGTGAATTATCAAAGTACAACTTTATGTTAATGTCAGCACAAATCATGTGAAAAGTGCCTCCTCGTCTGCTGACATAGACGGCATAGAGTTAACATAATTTGCAATGTCTTTCTGATTATTGGGGGAACTACCCTGTCCACTGCCATCTGCCATCTCACAAGAGAACACGACATGATTCGTATAAGTCACATTCTTTTCCTTGTTATATGTATTTGTTGTGTCAACATTGCCAAGTTTGATTCGGCAAATAGGTTTCTTGCTGCTCTGCCCTGCATATTTCGCAACTACATCTCCAGCATCTCCAATAAACCTTACAAAGCCACGAAAGTCTGTATTGTATTCGCCAGTATTCTTGTCTTTATGACTTGTCGCAAGGTTTACATCATAAAAATTTCCAGTTCCCTTTTTAACGCCAAATACAGATGCATATGCTCCATTTCTAAATCCCATAATCTATTTCTCCTTTAATCTTTTTTATTTACTGGTTTTTGTTTTCGTTGCCTTTTCCTCATCAGGAATCATGCGTACTGCCTTAAATTTCTTGATAAGGTCTTTCAGAATATCAACGTCTTCACACAGGCGAGGATCTGCATTGCAATCTTCAGGAAGAGTAGCTTTTGCAATCTCGTTAACCTTGAGTTTCGTATTGTTGGAAAGGTTTGCTTTCTGAGCAAAGAGATTGAATGCCTCTGTCCTAAGTTTCTCAAGTTCAAGAATAGATTCGGGTGCGTCCTCTTTAGTCCAGAGATTGATAGCAATTCCAAACATAGCAAGATTTTTCGCAAAACATCTCATGATGCTTTTATAGACATCTTCGTAAAGCGCAGCGTCAACAGTATTCTCGCCCCTCTTTGTTGTATAGGTTCTAGGCTCACTTCCCATTGATTTGTTCTGACTGTTATAAACGGGGAGGCACATTTCTTTTGTAACACCACACGCCGTAACCCTTGTGCGTACTTCATAGCCGATGCCAGTATCGAAAAATGGGAGTTCCTCTATATATGTGACAGACCTTTTGATTGTGTTGCCATCATCTGTTGGAATCTCAATAACCTCAGTAACCTGTCTTCTGTCTCTCAGAAATTCATATGTTGCGTTTGGGTCATACTTCATAAGTTCAGAATAAGCAACTGCCCAAGGTACAACCCTCAGAGATGTGCCACCGCTTCCTGGCTTAATCTGTTCTCGGTCACGCAAGTCAATGCTTGCTAAGTCTGTAAAATAACTCTTATTTTTCTCCGCCATCTACGTCCTCCTTTTTCTTTTTATTGGCTCTCTTCTTCATCTCCTCTTCACGAGCCTTTCTTTTAAGTTCATCAATCTGATAGTCAACCTGTGCGCTGACAGATTTCCAGTAACTGAAATAGTCCGTATTCTTCTTTTTGATTGTGTCCTTTGCGAACTTATTTGGGCGTTTCTCGCCACGATGATGCACGTGATATTCTCTTTCCTGTTCTTGTGTCATAAGTTTTTCTTCTGTCATAACTCACTCCTTATAATCCTCGTCCTCAAATGGAACGTTGGTTTCATATCCGCCTTTACCGACATAAACAAGATACTCTTCGTCACCATCATACTTAAACACAAACACATGAGTGTCACCAGTACCAGTCTGTGTGGCGTAAAAATTTTTATCTGTTGAATTTCTCAGAGCCTCAATGCACTCTTTTACATATTTGTTAACTTCTTTGTTTGATAACTTGACACCATTCTTAAAACTAAAATAGTGTTTTGGAAATGAGAGATTGTCTTTTGTAAGCGTAATACCGTCATCCAACATATTCTCTTCACCGCAACACGGGCATTTAACATACCTACAACCCAACGCTCCAATATATGTATCTCCTGCCTCAACCTCTAGTACAGACCCACACTTTTCGCACGTCATAAACCACTCATTTTTTTTAGTGGTCACAGGATTGTTGGACTTGTAATTATTTTTAATTATCCTCACGTTTACTCTCCTCAATTTCTTTAATGGCATTTTCTCTATGTGTCAGCCATGCCTCATAATCCTCAAGAGGGCAGTTTGGATGATTGTCAAGGTAATTCAGCGCAGCCTCAACATCGTCTTCGCATTTAAAGTACTCCTCAAGTTCCACATTCCAATCCGTTTTCAATAAATCTCGTAGCCTCATGTTCCCCCTTTACTTAATAAAATGTAGCGATTGAATACTCTTGTTACATGGATCAATCTCGACCAGTGTATTATTCCAAACGACACCACTCCAAGTCATGTCCTCAAAATCTATATCGTTGACAACGCCGACTGGTTTACCGTTTTGTATAATCGGCGCATCAATCATAGTCATTAAAAACTCTTCTTGGTCTTCGATACTCGCAAAGAAATTTTTATATTCTTCACTGGCTAGTAGATCATCAATGTAACCACTTACTTCAATCATTTTTATCTCCATATATTACTTCTGCATTTTACTGATAATTTTTACAAATATTTTTTACTGTAATCGCCCCAAGTCGGAACACCACTAATATTCATTTGACAGAAGATTGCCTCTAAACAACTTTTCGCTATGCCGTTTCCAGCCGTCTTATATAAACCAGTATTTGAGGCAACAGTACTTGCCTTTTCAAAATCCTCATCACTACACCCCATAAGCCTGAATGCTTCTTGAGGTGTAATCTTTCTTATTCTATATTCCAAATTGCACTCCTTACTATTATGTGTGGTTGTCGCCCTCCACCTTCCATACCAGTAAGTGTTGGGCTAATGCCATCGACCATATAAACCCTGCCTTGATTTGGGTTCTGTCTTTTATTTATTGGCGATATATTACCTACAAAGTGGATATTTCGTTTTTTTTTACAAAACTGACAACTCCATTGCTTTTGGCTTGTCGCCTCTCTACCCAGTTCCCATCTTTCGCCAAGTGAGCCGTTATGCAATTTGCAATTTTCTTTTGTTGTGGATTGTTGAGAGATAAATCTACTGTTACTCTCTCTCTCTCTCTCTCTCTCTCTCTCTCTCTCTCTCTGCTCGGTCACAAGTTCGCCATTGTCAACTAGTTTTTGCACTAGTTCCCTCGCCCTTGGAGAATCGATGTAAAACCGTTCTTCGACAGTGTCCTCATCAACAAGAACGTCTACAAATTCTTTATTTAGATTTATTGGCTTTGGAAATTCAAATGTGATTTGATGCGACTGATCCAGAATTGAAATCATGAATGTTCTATTTCGACTTTGAGGAGTTCCATAATCTTTAGCATTCATATCTTGCCAAAAACTAAAGTACCCAAGGCTCTCTAAAAATTTAATCCACGCTTCAAACTGTGGAAGATTTTTCTTTGAATGTACCTGTGTGACGTTCTCCATTAAAAGAATTTGAGGAAGTTCCGTACACTCGGATAAGACTCGCTTTACTTCCCAAAGAAGACTAGATGCAGTACCACTGCTTTCCTCCATGCCATCTTGAGATCCAGCGATTGAAAGTGACTGGCAAGGAAATGAGTATGTAAGTATATAACAATACTTATCAGTGTCTTCGATTTGTAAACTGTCGCCAGTTACTTTTGAAATATCAACAAGATTCAATGTTGCGCAGCAATCATTATAGACTTCACGCAACCACTTTTCGCTTTTATTGGCAAGTTTCTCTTTTGGCATCGGCTTCTTACCGTCGTTGGAAATCCCTGCCTGTAAAAGAATATCTGCTAACTGCTCTTTTGTCTTGCCATGTGAATAGTCTTGACTATTGTCGCCACAATGAATTGCTTTATATTGGCGGATAGCATTTACATCCCACTCGCACGTCCGCCAACTTTCAAATTCAGCACCTACATCTCGTAAAGCCATGCGCTGAAAACCTATACCACTAAATAACTCAATTAATCTTATCGGCTTGTTAATCTCTAACTGAATATAATCACCCCCTTATCCCCACTGATCTGCCATAGCCTCTGCCACGCCCTCAAACGTCTTACTTCTAAGTCTTGCCGTCATCGGGTCATCAAATGCATATTTCTTCTTGCCGTCCTCGCTTATTGCCTGTCCAATACCATGACCAAACCGTGCAATCTTTCCGTTTTTACAGACATACTCATCTATTACTGGCTCAACAATGTTTGTCGGCTTTAAAGGTTCAAGTCCCTTTAGCCAAAGGCAAGTTGTCTTCTTTGTAGGATGCCCGAATTCATATGGCTGAATTGTTTGTGTCGGTTTAATAGGAAGCCCATATCTCTTCGCCAAATCGGGATACCATTTTGGAATGTAATCCCCGGCAATAATGCCAATGGGATTCTCAATACAAATCTTGTCGCAATCTGCTTCAAGGAATTTGCAGAAGAACTCGATACTGGCTCTCTGACTTCCGTCTTTTCTCTTTCGTTCAAACCATCGTGCGCCACTGACCGCCAAGTCGGTGCAAGGCGGAAACGCAATGATCATGTCCCAACGTCCGACTTGTGTGTGTGTGTCGAGCGTTTCAAATGTACAATCACCATTCAGTAGTGGAAGAACATGTGCCACTCTGGGTGGTCGCCGCTCGGCTCGACAATGTCACACGAAAAAGCCTCGTGTCCTCTCTCACGAAAGGCGCAACAAACACGCTGAGACTCTTCGCAAGCAATAAGTACTCTCATTAATTTCTCCTGTTCTGTTGTTTTGTTTTTGTTCCTATTAATTACTTCTGAGTTTTGTTGGGAGATTTCCCAAGAATGTATTCTTCAGAGATGTCTACAATATGTTCGCACAACTGTTTTGGGATTACGCTCCTTAAAACATCTGATTTTATTTTTTGTGTTCCAGCCTTAGAACCTCTCGGCGCACGTTCGTGGCACGGATCTCCATTTTTACAAGGTGGTTTAAATTTTGGGTTTGGGTGATTTGTCCAAATGTCAGTTGGTTTCATTCTAGTGTCTCCGTAGGCACAATACGTTACCGTATATCTAGGAAGCCCTTGCATCCATGTCATCTTCCTTAATCCGCCACGAGGATTTTCAATATAATATAATTTTGGATTTAATTGTTTGACGAGTTCTAAGACGTGTTGGTCTGTTTTATCACAGAATTTTGCGTATTCTGATATGGGGTCTAGATTACCAGTGATTTGGTTCTTCTTTCGGTGTTTAGATATTGCGGCGACAGAGAACGACCGACAGTCAAACGAAATCCACACCACGTCTGGTCTTCCGAATTTCTCAAGTATCTCGTCAGCCGTTAACTCTCCAATGTCCTTATATAAATCAATGCCCTCAAACTTCGTATCCCAGTCAACGCAAAATGTTTTGTGACCTCTTCGTTCAAAGGCTTTGCTTATGCTCCGTGTCCCGGCAAATAGTTCCAAAACCAGGAGTTGCCTGTTCTGTTCTGTTCTGTTCTGTTCTGTTCTGTCAAAATTGTCGTAATCGTACTATCTTCTGTCAAATACTTTTCTCCTTTTCTTTTAAAGGAAGAGGATTAATCCTTGCGTGGTTTAATCCCCTTTTCTTTCATTTCCCTAACAAACTCTTTATACTTTCTTCTGTACTCATAACCATCAGAAAATACACTCGTAACCGCCCTATATAATTTAGGCTCATACTTTTCAATAACTTCCAATTCGCCCTCTAGATCACGAGCAAATGGGCAACCTACACAACCAGTTCGTGGAAGACCATAAACACTGTAACAGTCGGAATGAGTCACATTTAATGTTCTTTCGTAGTCAACTTTATCATCATTGTTCCACCACCAAATTGGTCTGAAGTCGTCTACGCTATCACCCTTTGTGAAACACCTCTTATAAGCATTAGCCCTAATGCCACCCTCCGCAAACCTCACGCCCATAATATTCAGGTCTGCCTTGTATTTTTTAATGGCATCATGAGCGATCTTTTTCTTAGCAAACTCACAACATTTGTTTGAAATATTAAATGTTGGCGGATTTTGAATCATAAATTCTTTTAGATAAGCATTGCGATGTATATCAAACCAACTATTCTTATCCCCCATTTTTCTGTGGTTGCACCACCAAGCAAGTGCGGAGGTACACTTAGGATATTTTTTAACGAGAACCTCATATGGCTCATCTTCCCACTGGAAATTATGTCTTTGAAGTCGCTGGATAAACTCTGAAACGTATTTAGAAATGAATGGTTGCCCATATTCTTTACAAGAAACTGGAATTGGTTTTATTGGCTTTTCCCGAATAATCTCGATGTGATATTTAGATTCAAGATATTTTAGATGGTCTTTGGTTGCTTGGTACTCTAATCCAGTATTGAACCAGATATACATGCATTTGTGGCTGACATCAAGTTTTGTACATAAGTCTAATACATCATCACTATCAGATCCGCCACTAATACTTACAAGAATTCTTTTATACTTTGGATTGTTAATTATCTCGTCTGCTTTTTCTATGCTGTCAGTGACAACATTTGAGCAGCCTTGACACATCCATACGAGTACCCAACAAGCGTCAGTATGCTCTTGCTTGCTTGCTTGCTTGCTTGCCAATGCTATTTACTTTTGTATTCTCTGTCAATTACTTCTCCTTTAATGGCTTAATATTTAATGTTCATATTCCCGTGTTCATTTAACCAGTCCACAACAAACTTATATCCAAGTCCGTCTTTCGTGGGTTGCCACAATCCGTCTTGCCATTCCCCACCACCCATAACAAAATCATATCGTTTGGGTTCAGTTTCCTTTAAACGTAAAAGCCGTTCACTGTCTTGACGGATTCCAAATAAACACCAAATACACCCAGTCCGATTTGCGCCTGTCGTACACAGACAACCATTTTCCTCAACGATATCGCCATATGCATCGGCAATTTCTAAATCATTCTCTTTGATGTATTGGAGGATATCCTGTTCTGTCCAAAATGATAATGGTGTACTTACAGGACGTGTTGCTTTAAATGCATTACAACCTTGTCTGTACCATGTGGATTTTCTCAATCGGCTTTCTTCTGCCATCGTTGCGATATATGGTTTTCGTCCTGTTTCCTTTTCATACTTTTTTGCAGGGCGTTTCTTGTTTATCTCGCAACATTTATGGCTGATCTTGAATGGCGCATCAAGTAACCACGCATATCTCTCCATCGAAAACTGTGGATATTTTCTGTTGTGTTCGCAGTCGCCAAACCTCTTTGCCACTTCACTGTTTGGATTGCGTTTTGCCTCATAAACACGTTGCGCTACCTCTTTACTCATTATCGGATAGCCATACTTTTTAATTACTTCAATAAAATTCATACTTGGATGAAGTATTTCATCTGCAACTTCTTTACCATGTTTCTGCACAGACAACCACTCCAATCCTGTATCAATAAAAACTTGTGGTACATGGGGATACATCTTTCTTACGATATCTCCCAAGACATCGCTGTCTTTTCCGCCACTTCTACTTACATAAACATCTCCACCAAAATTCTTATACCATCCTCTGATTCTATCTTGTGTCATCATTAACTTGATATCGAGAGGATAACTCTGGAACTCAACGAGTTCTTCTTTACTATGTTTCAAACACGACCGCTACACATTTCCTGTGTATTGGTCGAACAATAGGCGACTTGGATGCGTTATTAAGTGCTTATTTAGGCACAGTCACTTCGTTTAGATTCTTACTCTAGCGTTTTCCCATGCTACCTCGCTAGAAGCCTGTTTTCATACAGGTTTAGTGTTCTTCCTTTCTGCTACTACTAGCTAAAACAAATTTCATAAAACTCCTTTAAAATAAAGTAATGTCCCCGTACTTCATGTGTGCATACTTCTCAAATGACGGATATTTCTCACAAAATTCCTTGACGCTTCTAGTTCTTGCATGATTGCCAAATTTCTCCGACACCACCCCAAACTCAACAAGACTACATTTCTTAACAAATGATGGCTGGTTGCTCCAACTCGCTATTGCGTTATACAGGTTGACATATGGACTCTCCTTAAATTTTTCAAACCTCATAACGTATGGGATACATTTATACTTCAGCAGCAATTCACATCGCTTCATGCAATCAAAAATATCGTTCTTCCAAAATTCATCATCATACTTGCCGTCCCTATCGAATCCCACTAAAACATAAAAGCGGCATTGCTTTTGGCTATATTCTCTAATCATTTCAAGTTTGCGATGAATTAAGTCGTAATCTGCAATGTTATCAAAGGCGAAAGTATAATCGCCGTCATAATTGGATGAGAACAGAACTTGACATTTTTCTTTTGTCAGAAGTCTCTCATCCATCCCCTGTTTATATTGAAATTTTTTACCAGTTGAATTGAGTTCGTCGAAGACGGCTTTCCAATCTTTGAAGCCTAGGATGTTGTCATCGAGAAGACAGATTTTCTTGCGACTTGAATCGTAGAATTCACACAAAGAACTGTGTTTAAAGACGTGATCATATTTTTGATTCACGCAGAATGGGCATTTGCGAAAACATCCTCTAGTTGTAAAACCGATACTGTAATCCGTATAATACTTGAATTGTGAGAGCGATACCTTCCTCTCTCTCTCTCTCTCTCTCTCTCTCGACTATCGTCGAGATCCATTCATCATATAAATGATAATCTGGCATACAATGTTCAATTTCTTCTTTTAATGGCGGTGCTTTATCATAGAAAAATCCTGTACCACCACAATGAATGTTAGGCAGTTCAATAACATTTTGTGGGACTTCTGTAGCCGTAAATACCTTTGACAAATATATGTCATCATATTGGCTAAAGTCTTCGTCATATGTTGTTATCAGTTTTACATCATGACCAAGATTTTTGTTATAAGCACTGATTTTCATCGAGGCAAGATTTGGAAACCTATGCTTCTTTGCGCCAATCAAATCAGCATCTATAATTCCTATATTCAACAGTTCCACTCCCTACAGTGCGGCGAAACCTCGTTCGCATATTCTTTCAAATAACCAATCATATCTTCTTCTTCCGGGAAGAAACAATCTTTGCCTTTTTCAGAGTATAACCACCCAAAGAAATTAGAAAACAACTGACCGAATCTCCAGTCGGGAAAGCTAACTCTGTGTATGTTTTTCATTTCATCATAAAATTTATCAAGCCTATTGGGATCTCTCATATATCAACTCCTATTGTTTACTTCTGTAAAATCCTCTCCATTTCACGCAAATTTTCTCTTCTATAGGAATTAATGTCTTTCTGTACGGACGCTAAAAAATCCTTCTCGTTTTGCGTTAATGTTAGATATGCCTCGTCGCTTTCAACTTTATCTTTGAATAAACGATACCTGATAACATCTATATAGTGCTTAAATTCAATACCCATCCAACCATCATCGGCGTGATAAGACACATTGTCAAAAGAAAAAGACCACTTAGATGGTGATATAGCATACAATTTTCTAAAAGCATTAAATGTTATTTGTGGAGATGTTTCTATTCTTGTGCTTGACCACACAAATGCAGCTAGGCAGTATGCAACTATTGCAATACCACAAATTACCGCAATGCCAATTAATATCTCCATCTCATCCCCCTAAAATTTTGATTGCCTTTTCACAATCAGCATCCGTCAATCCTACGCCATGATTCGTTAATACCAAATGTTCCTCTATTCTTTTATCGGAAAAATCTTCGAAGAATGTGTCATCTAGAATTACATAATTATCTATGTCTCGATGCGTCCTAAGATATGTAAGGATTTCCTCGCCACGAAACCAAGTTCCCTTATATATGGTTGGCGTTTTATCTTTAATGGTGAGTTTACCTTTTTTATAGAGGTGATTGTCTAGATATTTGGCATGAGATGGTTTTTGACTTGTATAATATTTGTTCCATCCATCTTTCCAGTCGGACGAGAGAATAATTTGTGCGCCAGTTGCTTCTACGATTTTGGCGAGGCGTTTTACTTTATCTGAATCGACGCCTTTAATGACACGACCGCCGTCTTCAACGCAGTACGACTTTGATGTGGCGCAATTTAGTACGCCGTCAATGTCTAGGAATATTACTTTCATCGGTCGCTACTTCAATCCACTTGATCTCGTCGATATTATAAATTCCTATCCATTGTTTATCCCGGATTACTACAAAGCAAACTTTATCATAGTAATAGTCTGTATATTCATTTGGCGGATATTTTGCAATTTCTCCGTCTTTAAACTTAATAATGAGCCACTCTTTGTCTTCTTCTTTTATAGGCATCGGCGGAATTGTCGGCTGTTTAACATATGTCATTTATCATTGTCTCCTTTCATTTCCTCCAGAATCTTGTCGATGTCGAAGTGTTTACCTGTCTTTTCGAATGTATTAGTGATACAACTTGTTGCAAAATTGCCGTCATTACCAAGAAGAACATAACCACAATCACTGGCAAGAGTGACTATATATGTTAATCCATTGATCTTGTGCCGTACTATATCACCACGCTTAACATCCTCATCTGCTTCGTAGGCTTTCAGTTTGGCGATTACTTCCTGCGGTTGAAGATTAATTAATGCATGGAATCCGCCATTGTTCCACTCAGTAGGGAACACCTTTTCGATGTCGGAATCTGCCATTGATGAAAACAATTTCCTCGCCGCCTCCCATGAGTCGTTAAGTCCTCGCTGATACTCCGCACTAGACGCATCTGCCACCAATTCCCATGTGGCTTTCTTTCCCTCTGCCAGTCCTTTCTTGTACGCCGTATCCTGCAGGTCTCCGAAATGCTCGTTGATGTAGTCGGAGTTGAGTTCATCAAGACGGCTTAGTCCTTCTTCATCTAACACAAGACTATTAAATCCTTTTACACGCCACAACCTTGGAAAATATGTTTGTGTATCTTTGTCAAATACACATAAAGGCTTTTCTTCAATTTCTATGATGTACTTGCTCATATCTTTCCTTTCCGATTCTTCCACCTTTTGTCAACAATGCGTTGATCTGCTTCTTCGTAGTCCATCAGATTTGCGTCTCTGATTGCTCCCGCCTGTCTGCCGTATTCATATTCACGCCATTTCTGGTAGCGTTCCTCATCCATCCAGTCAGTGACATAATCGTCAACAATAGTCGAGAAACATCTCCACTCTTTGGTGACTGAATGTTGCACGTTGAATCTAGGCATCCGTCTCGCTCCTCTCCGCTTCGATTACTGTATCAGCGTACTTGATAGCCTCAAGGCAATCATCCACATCAGCGATGTTTGGATACTCTCCGTCATATCCATCTATACCGTTGTACGCCTTGTTGCCGTTGCTTATCTCCGCATAGAGTGCATCTAAATCCCCAAGCCGTCCGTGCGGAGGCAGTTCGATTAGTGGGCAGTCAGGTGATACGGTCATTTCGTTGACGTGTACTGTTACCTCGCTGTCCTTATCAGACATAAGATAAATCAGAGTACAACTGTCAAGGCTTCTAAAAGGGCAGTTGATACAGATTGGTTTTTTCATCGGCACTATGTAACTCATTCCGTCACCTCATATACATCTACTAACTGTTCTACGAGATTAACAACACCATCGCCAACCTCTTCCTGTATGCTCTCGCGAAGCATTGGCGTA
>Ga0256407_10008815_pt1 | contig 14657 bp, 14 predicted proteins | sample RumenRJG_04DNA_FD_193489 | JGI IMG/M metagenome (GOLD analysis project Ga0256407, IMG submission 193489) | Bovine rumen microbial communities from Lethbridge, Alberta, Canada - RJG_04 | ecosystem: Host-associated > Mammals > Digestive system > Stomach > Rumen | place: Canada: Alberta... | reverse complement strand
GAGTATCTGAACATAATGTCTTACATCGGTACTGCACGCAAACACCGTATCAATTCTTTTAAGGCTGTTTTGTTTGCTGTTTGCGGCAGACCTTATGCTTTTGGGCTGGGGACTGAATAGTTACAAATATTTTTTGTTATAATACAATCAATAGGCACTTTCAATGTATATTGCACATTGAACATTGCACATTGAACATTGCACATTGAACTATGGAGGTATGCTTATGATAAACTTCAAGTGCAGTTCCTGCGGTGCGGAAATGTCGGTATCAAAAACCGGTGATCTTGTTTGCAGCTATTGCGGAAGCAAGTCTGTTTTTACTGATAATGAGCTGAAAGAGTACAAGGAATTTCGTTTCCGAATGCTTTCGTATCTGAATATTATTTCGGATGTTCCGGCAGGCAAGGTGTTTTCAAAGGATGTATATAACAGCGGAAGCAGCTTGTATCCTGAGGAAACAGAAAGAATATGGCAGAATGCCGAACAGGAAAAACTATTTCTTTCGGATGGTCGGCCTCTTACGATAAAGTATCTTTTCAAGGGCATACAGGATGGTGTGACAATATATACAGCACGGAAGAATGCTATATTTGTTTTTGAAAAGGGAGATGCAGTTTCCTTTGGTAAATTTTCATCTATAGTCGGAAAGCTTTGTTATCCTTCGGCTGATATAAAAGGGCTTTCAAAATTTTTCCCTGTTGTCGGGGGATGTTTTGAGCTTGACGATAACAGATATGTGCTTTCGGTATCAAAGGATGAGGAGCTTTATCCGCTTTCGGCATTCGGCAGTCTTCCGCCCGAACACGCCGCATGGATAGTATCAAGGCTTGAAAACCTTTGCTGTGTGCTTGCTTACAGCGGCATTTTACATAATGGGATAGACATGGAGTCCGTATTTATAAATGCGAGGACACATCAGGCATATCTTTTAGGAGGCTGGTGGAATGCATGTGAATGTACGGATGGTAGAAATGATCTTATTGCTGTAAGGGCTGTGGCAAAACGTGTAATGGGTATTGGATATGAGCGTTCACCCGATGAATTCCGGAAATTCATTTCAGAACCGCCGGCAAATGATGCATTTGAGGACTTTTCTCTCTGGGATACGGTCATAGAAAAAGGCTTTCACGGCAGAAGATTCAAAAAACTTGATCTGAGCAGCCTTCAGATCTGAATGTTTTTTGTTCCGGTAATAATTTCTATAAGGAGTGTGTAAAATGGGATTTGGCAGCTATACAAGTGCAGACTGGTCAAAACTTAAAAAAAGCAGGAAAATAACAGAAAGTTCGGATGCAGGAAATATTTTTGAGAAAAAGGAGATGGATCCTAAGTTTGATCCGAAATATATTGCATGCCGTGAAGCAAGGGATTCAGAGGATCATCCGGATTCAACACCGATAATCATAGGACTTGACGTTACAGGATCTATGGGATATCTTGCGTCACAGATAGCCAAAGAGGGACTTCACGAAACAATGATGAAGCTGTTTTCAACCAAGCCGATAAACGATCCACAGATAATGTTTTCTGCGATAGGGGATTGTGTGGACGATGCTCCTTTGCAGGTAACGCAGTTTGAGTCAGACATACGCATAGCACAGCAGCTTTTGGATTTGTGGCTTGAAGGCAGAGGCGGAGATTCTCCCGAAGACTATCCGCTTTTATGGTATTTTGCAGCAAAGCATACCGCAGCCGACAGATTTGAAAAGCGTCACAAAAAGGGTTATATCTTTACGATCGGTGATGCAGACTGTCATGAATCAATAGACGGTGTGGATATAAAAGAAATATTCAATGATGAGGAAAAGAGTGTTACAAGTGTAAAAGCGGCAGAAATGGCAAAAAAGAACTATGAGCTTTTCCATATCCATATAACAAGCCATACCGATACAATACCGAAGATGCTCAGGAAAGCTATTCCGGGCAGAGTTATGCGTATATCCAAAAACAGTATAGATGCGCTTCCTGAGCTTATAGTAAGCACACTTATGCTTTTTGAAGGAAAAAAGATGGAAGATGTACTCAATAGCTGGTCGGATAAGGCAGTAAGAGTTGTTGTGGAAAAATCACTTAATGATCTGGTAATATCAACAGATAAAGGTGTCGAGTTTTGATAAATAACGTATGTTCATGCGACAATACTCCGAATGTGATTGCAGTCATAGGCTCAAACTTTGGTGACGAGGGAAAAGGACTTGCAACAGATTATTTTTGCAGTAAATCGGAAAACAGTCTTGTGATACGTCATAACGGCGGAGCACAAGCCGGTCATACCGTAGAATACGGAGAAAAGAGATTTATTTTCCATCAGCTTTCATCAGGTTCATTCCGCCGGGCAGACACATATCTTGCAGAAACTTTTCTGCCTGATATGTTCAAAATTGAAGATGAAATATCAGATTTTTACAGTATATCGGGATTTGTTCCTAAGATATATGCGGATGTGAATGCAAGGGTAACGACAGTTGATGATGTTCTTGTTAATATGGCACTGGAAACAAGCCGTGGAGAAAATCGTCACGGAAGCTGCGGAATGGGTATAAATGAAGCGGTACTACGTTCAGATTCAGGCTTCGGAATAACTATCGGAGAGCTTTCGGGTATGACGGCAGAGCAGCTTGTATCAAGACTGATGTACATACGCCGTGAATATGTTACCCGAAGACTTGAAGAACTTGGGCTAAACGATACAGGCGAATACGGTGAGCTGCTGCGGAGTGAAAATGTATTGATAAATACTGCCGAGGGTATGCTCAAAGGTTCGGAATATGTCGTTCCTGTTGAAAGTCCTGAAAAGCTTTTTTCAGATAGGGAAAGGATAGTTTTTGAAGGCGCACAGGGACTGCTGCTCGATTCTGAGAACCAACGTTTTGCCCCTCATGTTACGGCATCACGCACAGGATTGTATAATCCTCTTTCAATATGCAGAAACACAGGTCTTACACTTGATATGGCAGTTTATGTTTTAAGGAGCTATGTCACAAGACACGGCGCAGGCCCTTTACCGAATGAGTGTGAACCTGAGAAATTAGGCAGTATCGGAGCAGACATTACAAACAAAGAAAACAGGTGGCAGGGGCGTATAAGATACGGCTTTTATGAGTCACCTGAGCAACTTGCAGAAAATATACTCGGCGATATATCATTATGGAACGGTAAAACTGCACTGTTTGTTACACATCTTAATGAAACAAACGGAAATGTTCGTTTTTCGGGAGCGGATATAAAAGCCGAAGATCTTATTATAAATAAAGCTTTCAATGGCAGGATAAGCAGTCTTTACTGTTCGTACTCACCAAAAAATGCTTATTTTTTTATATAAGTATTGACGGCTGATAAAATAGATGATATAATTTCGGAAAAGTAAATAATATCAAACCGTTGAGGCGGAAGTAAAGACAGTCATGACTTCACAGAGAGTTTGCCGGTAAGCTGAAAGGCAGATAAGAAACAAGCTGTTAAATGGGCCGCTGAGGGCACAGTCAAACGGAGTATTTATATATGTCCGGAGTATTCTGTGACGTTGAAGGCAGACGTAATTTGCCGGGGATATGATGGTATCCCGCAGGAAAGTGCATGTTTTGTAAAAGTATCATACAGGGGGCTTTTATCAGAGCATGAGCGTTCCACAGAGCGCACGGTATGACCGTGAATCAAGGTGGCACCGCGAATATAGTTTTTATTCGTCCTTGACATAGAGTATTTCTATGTCAAGGATGTTTTTGTTTTTTTACAAAGCTTTTTTCAGGGAGGAAGAAATATGAAATTCAGACCGACAATAGACGAGATAAGACAGATAGCCGAAAGCGGAAAATATGATATAGTTCCGGTAAGCTGTGAGATGCTTTCTGATTTTATCACACCTATCGAAACAATGCGCATACTCAAGAATGTATCAGCACACTGCTTTATGCTTGAATCCGCACATGCCGATGATACATGGGGAAGATATACCTTTCTGGGTTACGAACCGAAAATGGAAATAACATGTATAAACGGTAATCTGAAAGCAGGGGACATAAGCATAAAGACAGACGATCCGTCAGAATTTCTCAGACAGCTTCTCAAAGGTTACAGAAGTCCTCGTTTTGATTATCTCCCGTCATTCACGGGCGGTCTGACAGGATATTTTTCATATGATTATCTCGGCTACAGTGAACCGGAAGTAAGATGCGATGTTGAGGACAGCGAGGAATTCAAGGATGTTGACCTCATGCTGTTTGACAAGCTTATAGCTTTTGATAATGTACGTCAGAAGCTCATACTGATAGCGAATATAAAGCTTGATAATATGGAGGTAAACTTCAATCGGGCAGTAATGGAGCTTGAACAGCTTGCAGACCTTATAAAACATGGTGAAAAGGCACAGGAGAAAAAAGCAGTTCTGAAAAGCGAGGTAAATCCGCTGTTTGATAAAGAGCAGTACTGCGCAATGGTAGAGAAAGCGAAGGAGCATATCCGTGAGGGAGATATTTTTCAGATAGTTCTTTCAAACAGACTCAGCGCAGAATTTGACGGAAGTTTGCTTAACACATACAGAGTACTGAGGACGATAAATCCGTCGCCATATATGTTCTATTTTTCGGGTACGGATGTAGAAGTTGCAGGAGCATCACCTGAAACACTTGTAAAGCTTGAAAACGGCGTATTGCATACATTCCCGCTTGCAGGCACACGTCCGAGAGGAAAAACGGATGCAGAGGATAAGGCACTTGAAAGAGAGCTGCTTTCAGATGAAAAGGAGCTTGCCGAGCATAATATGCTTGTAGATCTTGGCAGAAACGATCTCGGAAAGATAAGTAAGTTCGGTACTGTAGAGGTGGAAAAGCTGCACTCAATAGAACGTTTTTCACACGTTATGCATATAGGCTCAACAGTAAGGGGAATCATACGTGATGACAAGGATGCATTTGATGCAATAGAAGCCGTACTTCCTGCCGGAACACTTTCGGGTGCGCCGAAAATAAGAGCCTGTCAGCTCATAGGTGAGCTTGAAAACAACAAAAGAGGTATATACGGCGGTGCGATAGGGTATATCGACTTTACCGGCAATATGGATACATGTATAGCCATAAGGATAGCATATAAGAAGAACGGCAAAGTTTTCGTAAGGAGCGGTGCAGGCATAGTTGCAGATTCTGATCCGGAAAAGGAATATCAGGAATGTATAAATAAAGCCAAAGCATCAATAAGGGCATTGGAGCTTTCAGTGGAGGAAGACTTATGATATTACTTATAGATAATTATGACAGCTTTTCATACAATCTGTATCAGCTCATAGGCAGTATCGAGCCTGATATAAAGGTCATAAGGAATGACGAACTTACAGTTGATGAGATAAGGAAACTTTCACCGGATAAGATAATACTTTCTCCCGGACCTGGCAGACCGGAGGATGCAGGAATAATAACCGATGCTGTAAAGGAGCTTGGTGATGAAATACCGATACTCGGTGTATGTCTTGGACATCAGGCAATATGTCAGGCATTCGGAGCAGTTATAACGTATGCATCACAGCTGATGCACGGCAAGCAGTCGGAAGCAATTCTTGATACAGACACACCGCTGTTTGCAGGCTGTCAGGAAAATACACTTGTAGCACGTTACCATTCGCTTGCGGCTGATAAAAATACTATGCCGGATTGCCTTAAAATAACCGCCGAAACTGCTGACGGAGAGATAATGGCAGTACAGCACAAGGAAAGAATGATATTCGGAGTACAGTTTCATCCGGAATCAATAATGACACCCGAAGGAGCAAAAATGCTCGAAAACTTCATAAATATATAAATTCGGAAAGGAAGACCAGCTATGATAAAGGAAGCAATAGTAAAAATAGTAAGCAAAGAGGATCTCACATATAACGAAGCATATGCAGTTATGAATGAGATAATGAGCGGAGAAACCACACCGACGCAGAATGCTGCATTTCTTGCCTCACTTTCAACCAAGAGTGCAAAGGCGGAAACAACATCAGAGATATCAGGCTGTGCAGCAGCAATGAGAGATCATGCAACAAAGGTAGAAACAGGCATGAATGTTCTTGAGATAGTCGGCACAGGCGGTGATAATGCACACAGCTTTAATATATCAACAACATCTGCACTTGTAGCAGCGGCAGGCGGTGTAAAGGTAGCAAAACATGGCAACAGAGCCGCATCATCAAAGTGCGGAACAGCTGATTGTCTTGAAGCTTTGGGCGTAAACATAGAGCAAAGCCCGGAACGCTGTGTAGAGCTTCTGAAAGAAGTCGGAATGTGCTTTTTCTTTGCACAGAAGTATCATACATCAATGAAGTATGTCGGAGCAATACGCCGTGAGCTTGGTTTCCGCACAGTATTCAATATACTCGGACCTCTTACAAATCCGGCATCGCCTACAATGCAGCTTTTGGGTGTATATGATGAATATCTTGTAGAGCCTCTTGCACAGGTACTTATTGACCTTGGAGTAAAAAGAGGTATGGTAGTTTACGGAACGGATAAGCTTGATGAAATATCACTCAGCTCACCGACAAAGGTATGCGAAATAAAAGACGGCTGGTTCAAGACATACACAATAACACCTGAGCAGTTCGGACTTGAACGCTGCACCAAGGATGAACTCAAAGGCGGTACACCGGCTGAAAATGCCGCAATAACAAGAGCAATACTTGGCGGAGAAAAGGGCGCTCACCGTAACGCAGTACTTATGAATGCAGGCGCAGCACTCTATATTGCAGGCAAGGCTGACAGCATGAATGACGGCATAAAGCTTGCAACTGAGCTTATCGATTCAGGCAAGGCAGCAGAAACGCTTGAAAAGTTCGTTGAAGTAAGCACAAGACCGGAGGTATGAGCATGACTATACTTGATAAGCTTGCAGACCATGCCAAAGAACGCTGTGAAGCTTATAAGCGCAGCATGACATTACAGGAGCTTATAAATATTGTTTCATCATTTCCGAAAGGTGAAGGGGCTTTTGAAAACGCTTTGCGCAAGCCGGGACTATCGTTTATATGTGAGTGTAAGAAAGCATCGCCGTCAAAGGGAATGATAGCGGAGAACTTTCCGTATATTCAGATAGCCAAAGAATACGAAGAAGCCGGCGCAGACTGTATTTCCGTACTCACAGAGCCGAAATGGTTTTTAGGAAGTGACAGATATCTTGAAGAAATATCCCAAGCCGTATCAATACCATGTCTGCGCAAGGATTTTACGGTTGATGAGTATATGATATATCAGGCAAGACTTTTGGGGGCATCGGCTGTACTGTTGATATGTGCAATACTGAGCGAATCACAGCTTAAAGAATATATAGCCCTGTCCGATCATCTTGGACTTTCTGCACTTGTTGAAGCGCATGATGAAAAAGAGGTAAATACTGCACTTAAATGCGGCGCACGTATAATAGGCGTGAATAACCGTGATCTCAGGGATTTTTCCGTTGATACAGGCAACAGCCGCAGACTTCGTGAACAGATACCGTCCGATATAATTTTCATATCCGAAAGCGGAATAAAAAATGCCGATGATACAGCCGCTTTGAAAAAGGCAGGCGTTGACGCTGTTCTTATAGGCGAAGCGCTTATGAAGGCAGAAAACAAAAAGCAAAAGCTTGCTGAACTTCGGGGGCAGTTATGACAAAAATAAAAATGTGCGGTCTGACAAGAGCCGAAGACATAGCCGCTGTAAATGAGATAAAGCCCGATTATATAGGCTTTGTGTTTGCCAAAAAAAGCAAGAGATTTGTTTCACAGGAAAAAGCGGCAGAGCTGAAAGCAATTCTTGATAAAGATATAAAGGCAGTCGGAGTGTTTGTGGACGAAGATATAAAAGCAGTTGCAGAATTTCTGAAATGTGGTATAATAGATATCGCACAGCTTCACGGAAGTGAAGACAATGACTATATCGTCAGTTTAAGAGCCATGACAAATAAGCCGATCATAAAGGCTTTCCGCATACGCACACAAGAGGATATATATAAAGCACAGGAAAGTGCCGCAGATATGGTACTGCTTGATGCAGGAGCAGGTGACGGAAAGACATTTGACTGGTCGCTGATAGATACGATCACAAGACCGTATTTTCTTGCGGGAGGACTGTCACCCGAAAATGCAGGTGAAGCAGTAAAAACTCTTCACCCATACGGACTTGATGTCAGCTCCGGAATAGAAACTGACGGATATAAGGACAGAATAAAAATGGCAGAATTTGCAGATGTGATAAGAGAGGAAGAGGAAGAATGACAAATCCTAACGGACGTTTCGGAATACACGGCGGACAGTATATTCCGGAAACATTGATGAATGCCGTTATCGAACTTGAAGAGGCTTATAACAAGTATAAAAACGATCCGGACTTTTGCAGAGAGCTTGAAACACTTTTCAATGACTATGCAAACAGACCGTCAAGACTTTACTATGCAGAGAATATGACAAAAGATCTCGGCGGCGCAAAGATATATCTCAAAAGAGAGGATCTCAACCATACAGGCGCACATAAAATAAATAACGTACTTGGTCAGGCACTTCTTGCAAAGAGAATGGGCAAAAAAAGACTTATTGCTGAAACAGGCGCAGGACAGCACGGTGTAGCTACTGCAACAGCGGCAGCGCTCATGGGTATGGAATGTGTTGTATTCATGGGTGAGGAAGATACAAAAAGACAGGCGCTCAATGTATACAGAATGAAGCTTTTGGGAGCAGACGTTGTTCCTGTAAAGAGCGGTACAGCCACACTTAAAGATGCGGTTTCAGAGGCTATGAGAGAATGGACTACACGCATTGACGATACACATTATTGTCTTGGTTCTGTAATGGGGCCGCACCCGTTCCCGACAATAGTACGTGATTTTCAGGCTGTCATATCAAGAGAGATAAAACAGCAGATGCTTGAAAAAGAGGGCAGACTTCCCGATGCTGTTCTTGCATGTGTAGGCGGCGGCTCAAATGCCATAGGAAGCTTTTATAATTTCATAGAGGATAAGGATGTACGTCTTATCGGCTGTGAAGCGGCAGGCAGAGGTGTAGATACCTTTGAAACAGCTGCAACAATAGCTACAGGCAAGCTCGGAATTTTTCATGGTATGAAATCATATTTCTGTCAGGACGATATGGGACAGATTGCGCCTGTATATTCTATCTCGGCAGGACTTGACTATCCCGGAGTAGGCCCTGAGCATGCATATCTTTATGATATCGGCAGAGCGGAATATGTTGCAATAACTGATGATGAAGCCGTAAGTGCATTTGAATATCTTTCAAAGACAGAGGGAATAATTCCTGCAATAGAATCGGCACATGCTGTAGCATATGCTATTAAGCTTGCACCGACTATGGATAAGGATAAGATAATGGTAGTTACAATATCAGGCAGAGGAGATAAGGACTGCGCAGCAATAGCACGTTATAAAGGAGAGGATATTTATGACTAAGATAAGACAGGCATTTGAAAAAGGAAAGGCATTTATCCCCTTTGTAACATGCGGAGATCCCGATCTTGAAACAACGGCAGCAGTTGTCAGGGCAGCGGCTGCAAACGGTGCAGACCTTATAGAACTTGGAATACCGTTTTCCGATCCCACAGCGGAAGGTCCTGTTATACAGGGTGCAAACATCCGTGCATTAAACGGCGGAGTAAACACTAATAAGGTATTCGATCTTGTAAGAGAGCTGAGGAAGGATGTTACTGTACCGCTGGTATTTATGACATATGCAAATGTAGTGTTCTCATACGGTGCGGAAAAGTTCATAAAGACCTGTTCGGAGACAGGTATTGATGGCATAATACTTCCCGATATACCGTTTGAAGAAAAGGAAGAATTTCTTCCGGTATGTCATAAGTATGATGTTGCACTCATTTCATTGATAGCACCTACATCGGAAAACCGTGTAGGTATGATAGCAAAGGAAGCAGAGGGCTTTATATATCTTGTATCAAGTCTTGGAGTTACAGGTGTGCGCAGTGAGATAAAGACTGACCTTTCATCTATCGTAAATGTTATACGTGAAAATACAGATGTACCTGTTGCTGTAGGTTTCGGCATATCAACACCTCAGCAGGCACATGATATGGCTGAAGTATCGGACGGTGCAATAGTCGGTTCGGCAGTAGTAAAGCTCCTTGAAAAATACGGAAAAGATGCCCCGCAGTATGTCGGTGAATATGTACGCTCAATGAAGGCGGCTCTTTGATAAATATTAAAATATTATTATATGCAGAAACAGGATCATTACAGGAATCAGACTTGTAATGGTCCTTATCTTTTTGTAAAAATAAAATAAGTGCATAAATGTCGTGAAAAATCATAAAATACCTATTGACATAGTAGGTAATAGGTGATATAATTGGTGAAGCTGATAACAAAGGAGCTGACACAATGAATATTTATGCGGATAATGCCGCAACAACAAAAATGAGCGAAACAGCGATAAAGATAATGACGGAATGTATGAATGAATATTACGGTAATCCGTCAAGTCTTTACAGAATAGGACAAAGGGCAAAGGAAAAGCTTGAGGATGCAAGATTTGAAATAGCAAAGATCATAAATGCCGAACCCAGAGAGATAATTTTTACTTCTGGTGGAAGCGAATCTGACAATCAGGCATTGCTTTCGGCGTGTATTGCAGGCAAACGCAAGGGCAAAACACACATCATATCTTCGGCTTTTGAACATCATGCTATTCTTCATACACTTAAAAAGCTTGAAAAGGAAGGCTTTGAAGTTACACTTCTTCCTGTTCACGAAAACGGAATAGTAAAGGTATCAGAGCTTGAAGCGGCTTTGCGTGATGATACATGCCTTGTAACGATAATGACAGCCAATAACGAGATAGGCACGATACAGCCGATAAGTGAAATAGGCGAGATATGCAAAAAACACGGAGTTGTATTCCATACTGATGCTGTACAGGCTGTCGGACATCTGCCGATAGATGTAAAGGCACAGAATATAGACATGCTTTCAGCATCGGCACATAAATTTCATGGTCCGAAAGGTACAGGCTTTCTGTATTGCCGTAAGGGTATAGTACTCAGCAATCTTATAGAGGGCGGAGCACAGGAAAGAGGAAAACGTGCAGGCACAGAAAATCTTCCGGGAATAATGGCTATGGCGGCGGCTCTTAAAGAGTCTGTCGGAAAAATGGAAAAGGATAATGCACATAAGGCAGAGATAAGGGATCATCTTATAAAAGGACTTTCCGAAATACCTCACAGTGCATTGAACGGTGATGCAGAAAAACGTCTTTCCGGAAATGTCAATTTCAGCTTTGAAGGCATCGAGGGCGAGTCACTTCTCATACTTCTTGATCAGAAAGGTATAAGTGCCTCATCAGGCAGTGCATGTACATCGGGAGCACTTGATCCGAGTCATGTACTTTTGTCGATAGGACGCATACACGATGTTGCACACGGTTCATTAAGACTTACCATAGGTGAGGATATAACGCTTGAAGAAGCAGATTATATAATTACTAACGTAAAAGAAGTAGTAGAATATCTCAGGAGTTTTTCACCTGTATGGCGTGACCTGATAACAGGAAAAAGAGAGTTTATTTTAAAGTAGGAGGCTTTTATTATGGCATTATACAGCGACAAGGTAATGGATCATTTTATGAATCCGAGAAATGTAGGTATCATCGAGGATGCGGATGGCGTTGGAGAGGTCGGAAATGCAAAGTGCGGCGATATTATGAAGATGTATCTTAAAATAGATAATGACGTTATAACGGATGTCAAGTTTGAAACATTCGGTTGTGCAAGTGCGATAGCGTCAAGCTCAATGGCAACCGAGCTTATCAAAGGTCAGAAGGTCGAGGATGCAATGACCTTGACAAATAAGGCAGTGGCAGAGGCTCTGGATGGTCTGCCGGATTATAAGATGCACTGTTCTGTGCTTGCAGAAGAAGCTATACAGGCGGCTATTGAAGATTATAAAAAGAAAAAATAAATTTTTTCAAATAACCTATTGACACGGTGGGTAAATGGTGGTAATATATAGGTGTTCCAAGAACAAATACTAAAAAGGAGTCATTATTATGTTTGGTCATACAACATCAAAGCAGAATAAAAAGATGTGTTGTCGAATGCTTTACTCCCGGGCATACATGATGGGTAAGGAAACGGCAGAGAGCTGTTTCTCAGGCAGAGCATTTGATACTGTGTTCTGCAAGTCAGAACGATGTTGATGATGAGCATATTCTGATACCTGTTTATGACAGCGGAAAATGATTCCGCTTTGCCCGGGAGCCTCAGAGAGCCTTCGGGCAATTATTTTTGATAAAAAATCTGATTTTTATAAATATATTTGAAAGGAAGCTAATAATATGAGTTATAGATTTGAAACATTACAGTTACATGTAGGACAGGAGCAGGCAGACCCGACAACAGATTCAAGGGCAGTTCCGATATATCAGACAACTTCTTATGTATTCCATAACAGCCAGCACGCCGCAGACCGTTTCGGACTTGCAGACGCAGGAAACATTTACGGCAGACTTACAAACTCCACACAGGATGTACTTGAAAAAAGAATAGCCGCACTTGAAGGCGGCAGTGCAGCACTTGCACTTTCATCAGGTGCGGCAGCAATAACATATACAATAGAAGCACTTGCAGCTAACGGCGGTCATGTCGTTGCACAGAAAACAATATACGGCGGCAGCTACAATCTTCTTTCACACACACTTCCGCAGTTCGGCATTAAAACAACATTCGTAGATGCACATGATCTGAAAGAGGTTGAGGATGCAATACAGGAAAACACAAGAGCAATATATCTTGAAACTCTCGGCAACCCGAACAGCGATATACCCGATATTGACGCTATATCAGAAATAGCTCATAAGCATGGTTTGCCGGTAGTTGTTGATAATACATTCGGCACACCTTATCTTATAAGACCTATAGAACACGGTGCTGATATAGTTGTACATTCCGCAACAAAGTTTATCGGTGGTCACGGTACAACACTCGGAGGAATAATCGTAGAGTCAGGAAAATTCAACTGGAAGGCAAGCGGAAAGTATCCGGGAATTGCAGATCCTAACCCAAGTTATCACGGAGTTTCATTCTATGATGCAGTAGGTGCGGCAGCATTCGTAACATATATAAGAGCGATACTTCTCCGTGACACAGGAGCAGCAATATCACCGTTCAATGCATTCCTGCTTTTACAGGGTGTTGAAACACTTTCACTCCGTCTTGACAGACATGCCGAAAATACCAAAAAGGTCGTAGAATATCTTAACGCACATCCGCTTGTTGAAAAGGTAAATCATCCGTCACTTGCAGATCATCCCGACAATGCACTGTATAAGAAGTACTTCCCGAACGGCGGCGGTTCTATCTTTACATTCAATATAAAGGGCGGCAAGGAGCAGGCGTGGAAGTTCATAGATAACCTGAAAATATTCTCACTTCTTGCAAACGTAGCAGATGTAAAGAGCCTTGTTATACATCCTGCATCAACAACACATTCCCAGCTTTCAACAGAGGAGCTTAACGAACAGGGCATATATGAGAATACAATACGTCTTTCCATAGGAACAGAGCATATAGATGATATAATAGAAGACCTTGACAATGCATTCAAGGCTATAAACTAAGGAGGAAAATATCATGTCAAACATTTTTAAAGGAATCATAGGACTTATAGGCAACACACCTCTTATTGAAACTGTGAACATCGAAAAGGAACAGGGACTTGAAGCAACAGTTCTTGCAAAGCTTGAATACTTCAATCCGGCAGGCAGTGTAAAGGACAGAATAGCAAAGGCAATGCTTGAGGATGCGGAAGCAAAAGGTCTTGTCAATGAAAACACAACTATAATCGAGCCTACTTCCGGAAACACAGGAATAGGTCTTGCAGCAATAGCAGCAGCAAAGGGCTATAAGATAATCATAACAATGCCTGAAACGATGAGCGTCGAGAGAAGAAATATCCTCAAATTCTATGGTGCAGAGATCGTTCTTACAGACGGTGCAAAGGGAATGAAGGGTGCGATAGCAAAGGCACAAGAGCTTGCAGCTGAAACAGAAAACAGCTTTATTCCGGGACAGTTTGTCAACCCTGCAAATCCTGCAATTCATAAGGCAACTACAGGTCCTGAAATATGGAAAGATACAGACGGCAAGGTTGATATCTTTGTAGCAGGTGTAGGAACGGGCGGAACTATTACAGGTATAGGCGAATATCTGAAAGAACAGAATCCGGATGTAAAGATAGTTGCAGTAGAGCCGGAAAGCTCACCGGTACTTTCAAAGGGTACACCCGGACCGCATAAGATACAGGGCATAGGCGCAGGCTTTGTTCCTGATGTTCTCAACACAGAAATCTATGATGAGATAATTACCGTAGCAAATGAGGACGCATTTGAAACTTCAAAGCTCATAGCTAAAAAGGAAGGCATATCTGTAGGTATATCATCAGGAGCAGCATTCTTTGCCGCACTTGAGCTTGCAAAAAGACCTGAGAACAAGGGCAAGACGATAGTTGCACTTCTTCCCGACAGCGGCGACCGCTACTATTCAACACCGCTTTTCATATGATTCAGCAACATTACTTTACTTTTTGCTTATATTAATAAACCCCGTATACAAAAAAGTCTGCTCATAAAGGGCAGGCTTTTTTGTGTGTTGATTTTTTCGGAAGTTCTATAGGAGAAATAT
>Ga0256407_10008813_pt1 | contig 14657 bp, 12 predicted proteins | sample RumenRJG_04DNA_FD_193489 | JGI IMG/M metagenome (GOLD analysis project Ga0256407, IMG submission 193489) | Bovine rumen microbial communities from Lethbridge, Alberta, Canada - RJG_04 | ecosystem: Host-associated > Mammals > Digestive system > Stomach > Rumen | place: Canada: Alberta... | reverse complement strand
TAATGAAAGCATTTGGATATAACCCAACATTATGTAAATGTGGAACTCAAATGTTACTTAATTACGAGCTTTCTAGTTTCAACAATAGGGGATACGGTTAATGAGATATAACTTTAGAGTCAAACACAATATAGAATACGATGTAGATTTAGTAGACATGAAATGTCTGGAATGCGGCCACGAAGAAGAGGTAGAACTAGATATTCTTTTAGAATGCTTTAATCCTAAAACAGATCCTGCTCCAGTTCTAACTTGCCCTAAATGTGATCATGATTTGCTCGTTCCTAAAGATGTATACGACCAAATCAAAGGTAACTTTGTTTATAAAACACCTAAAAAGTGATTGAATGGTCCGCTGGGGCCTTTTTCTTTTGATTAGTCCATTAAATACAATTTCCTAATCAAAAGAAAAAGGCCAAAGGCCTTATTTATCTCTCATCATAGGGAAGAGGATTACTTCTCTAATTGATGCCTGATCTGTTAATAACATCACAAGTCTATCAATTCCCATTCCAATACCACCTGCTGGAGGCATACCATATTCAAGTGCTTCGACGAACGATTCATCCATTTCGTTAGCCTCATCATCGCCGAGTTCTTTTGCTTTAAGTTGAGCAATAAATCTCTCTTTTTGATCAATTGGATCGTTTAGTTCTGTATATGCGTTTGCTAATTCTTTACCATTAACGAAGAGTTCAAATCTTTGAACAAAACGAGGATCAGTATCTTTCTTTGTTAATGGAGAAACTTCAATTGGGTAGCAGTATACGAATGTTGGTTGAATCAAATCTGCTTGGCAGAATTCTTCATAAAATTCGTTCATAACGTGTCCAACAGTATTCTTGAATTTGTCTAATTTGATATGGTGTTCTTCAGCAAGTTTTTTAGCTTCTTCAAAATCAGTAATTGCACTGAAATCAATTCCGCATTTTTCTTTGATAAGATCATTCATAGAAACCCATCTAAATGGTTTTGAGAAGTCAATTTCTTTACCTTGATAAGGAACAACTTCACTACCAGTAACATCTTTAGCGGCTTTTCTTAAAAGATTCTCAATAAGCTCTCCAATTCCTTTTAAATCACTATAAGCTTGATAGATTTCAATTGAAGTAAACTCAGGATTGTGGGAACCATCCATACCTTCATTTCTGAAGTTTCTACCAATTTCATAAACCCTTTCCATTCCACCAACTAAAAGCTTTTTTAAGTTGATTTCTGTTGCAATTCTCAAATAAAAGTCTCTATCTAAGGTGTTATGGTGAGTGATGAAAGGTCTTGCACTAGCGCCACCTAATGTTGGGCAGAGCATACCAGTTTCAACTTCAACGAAACCTTGATTATCTAAAAAGTTTTGAATACTTCTAATTAATTTTGGACGGGCAAAAGCTACCTTGCGAGCATCTTCATTCATGATTAAATCAAGATATCTTCTTCTACTTCTTTCTTCGACATCAACTAAACCATGGAACTTTTCTGGTAATGGATGTAAGCACTTAGTTAAATGAGTATATCCTTCTGCTCTAACTGTAATTTCTCCGGTTCTTGTGAGCATAACTCTACCACTTACACCAACGATATCTCCGACATCAGCGAGTTTAAATAATTCGTAATTTTGCGCACCGACTACATCAATGCCCATATAGACTTGGATATTACCTGTTTTATCTTGGATATTCATAAAACTTGCTTTACCCATTCTTCTTAAAGCTTTGATTCTGCCTGCGACTGAAACATGTAAATTTAATTCATCTACAGCAGCGTTATCTTTGTCTTTGCAAAGTTCTCTAATTTCATCAACGTGATGAGTAACTTCGTATCTTTGTCCATAAGGATCTACGCCTAATTCAACGTATTTACTAAGCTTCTCACGTCTTGCTAATTCTTGGTCATTTAATGCTTCATTTTCTGCCATAATTCTTACCGTCCCTGTTATAGTATACTAAACATTTTTAATTTTTAAATAATAATTTCAAAATTAGATGTTGTTAGATTCATAATCGTTAATTATATCCACTAATGATTGATAAGTGGTTAGTTCGTTTGATAGTCTTGCTTTAAGCTTTTTAACATTAGGTAAATCAAAGAAGAATCTTGATGCAATGCCTCTATACATCATCATTGCTTTGTCTTCACCTTTTTCTTCGATAAATAATTTTGCTAAGCGTAAGCAGTGTTCTTTTTGTTTTTCAAAAGTTGGTGGCGCAAGTCTTGTACCATCTTTAAAATAACTATCTATTTCTTTTGCTAATTCTGGATTACCAAGTCCCCCTCTAGCCACCATAACAGCATCGGCTTTTGTTATCTCTAGAGCATTAATAGCGTCATCCAAAGTAAATATGTTACCTGAAACAATTAATGGTACTTGCATCTTGTTTCTTAGGTCTTTAAGTAATTCAAATCTTGGAGTTCCAGCATACAAATCTTTTTTAGTACGTGCATGGGTTGCTATAGCTGCTACTCCAGCTTTTTCTAACTCCTCAATAACCTCAAGGAAATTGATAGATTTATCATCCCAGCCTAACCTAATTTTAGCGGTTACTGGGCCTTCATAAACTTCCTTAATAGCCTTAATAATTTCCCCACATTTTTTAGGATCTTTTAGTAGGCTAGAACCCGCTCCAGTTTTAGTGACCTTTGGAACTGGACAAGCCATATTTACATCTATAAAATCATAGTGTTTTGCAATATTTTTCACAATAATTGCAGCTTTTTTGATATTTTCTGGTTCGCTCCCAAATAACTGAATTCCAGTAATCACATTAGCTTTTTTGATAGGTAAATAACTGATAGTTTCTTTGTTACCATAAATAAGTCCCATGTCACTAATCATCTCAGTATAAGCAACACTAATTCCGAACTCTTCAAAAAACTTTCTATAAGCAAAAGAAGTATAGCCCGCCATTGGAGCTAATACTACTTTTCCTTCGATGTTTAAATTACCTAACTTCCACATAAAATAAAGGGAGGATTTTCGCCTCCCTAATTGTTATTCAGCTTTATCTTCAGAAGGTTCTTCCTTAACTTCAGGTTGAGTTTCTTCTACTTCTTTTGCTTCATCAGCATCTTCTTTTGGAGTACGAGGTTTTCTTGTTGTTGTTTTCTGTGGTTTTTCAACCTCGTCACGTTTAAGATGACCATGCTCTAAAAGATAATCGATTTCTTCAGCAGTAATTTGTTCATGTTCAAGAAGAGTATTAGCGATTAAAGTAACTTGGTCTTTATTCTCGTTAATAATTCTTAAAGCTTCTTGATGTGCTTCATCAACAATCTTACGAATTTCAGCATCAATCTTTTCTGCTGTAGCTAAAGAGAAGTTTCTTTGTGTAGAAGTATAATCTCTTCCAAGGAAAACACTACCAGTATTTGCTTCATATTGAATAGGTCCTAAAGAAGACATACCTAATTCAGTAACCATCATACGAGCGATTCTTGTAGCCATTTCAATATCGTTTTGAGCGCCACTAGAAACATCATCAAAGAAGGTTTCCTCACTACTACGTCCACCTAAATAACCGATAATACGTGCTTCGAGTTCTTTCTTAGTTAAGATGAATCTATCTTCTTCAGGTGTCATACGGACGTGTCCGCCGGTATTACCACGTGGGATGATAGTAATCTTTTGAACTTTATCACTATGTGGATTCTTTAATCCGATGATAGCGTGACCAGCTTCATGGAAAGCAACAACTTCTCTTTCATGTTTAGACATGGACTTACTCTTTTTAGCAGGGCCAGCAATTCTTCTATCGATAGCTTCATCAATTTCATCCATACCAATTTCTGGTTTATTTGCTCTAACTGCTAAAATAGCAGCTTCATTTAAAATATTTTCAATATCAGCGCCTGAGAAACCAACAGTTCTTCTTGCTAAAGCGTCGAAATCAACTTCAGAAGAAATGTGTTTATTTCTAGCATGTACTGCAAAAATTGCTTTTCTACCTTCTCTATCAGGTAAAGAAACAGTAATTGTTCTATCAAAACGTCCTGCTCTTAATAAAGCTGGATCAAGAACATCGTCTCTATTAGTAGCCGCAATAACTACGATACCACTATTATCAGAGAAGCCATCCATTTCAACCAATAATTGGTTAAGTGTTTGTTCTCTTTCGTCGTTGCCGCCACCTAAACCAGCTCCTCTTTGTCTACCAACAGCATCAATTTCATCGATAAACACTAAGCATGGTGCGGTTTGTTTTGCAATTCTGAACATATCTCTAACTCTACCAGCGCCAACACCAACGAACATTTCAACAAAGTCAGAACCAGAAATGTAGTAGAAAGGAACTCCTGCTTCTCCAGCAACTGCTTTTGCTAATAATGTTTTACCTGTACCAGGTGAGCCGACTAATAAAACACCTTTAGGTAATTTAGCGCCATATTGAGTAAACTTTTTAGGCTCTTTTAAGTAAGATACAATTTCTTGCATCTCAAGTTTTTCTTCTTCACAACCAGCAACATCGCTAAACCTAACTTTAGAATTAGTTTCTTTTCTAGCTCTACTCTTATTAAAGTTAAGAGCTTGATTGTTACTAGCGCCAACACTTCTAGAGAATCTACCCATGAGGAAGATAACAAGAAGTACGCTAACACCAAGCATAATAATGGTTGGTCCCCATTGATCCCACCAGTTGCTGACATAGACGTCATTAACCGAATACTTGAAGTTTGTAGGATCTTGGTTGTATTTAATCATAATTAAACTATCTATATTATTTGTTACCGTTACTTCTTTTGTTTCGGTATCGCTGTAATATTTATAGGTTTCATTCTTGTAATAAGAATCGTAAGGAATAGTTAAGTAATAACCTCTAGAATATCCTTCATTTTTCACTTTATAGACACCATCAATATTAATAACAGTGTGTTCTTTAGGGGTTACATAAACACTTTGGATTCTGCCATTTTGAAGATTTTCAACAAATTTATGAATATCAAATGCGTCAGATTTATTAAGTCCTCTTAAAAGGAATGAAGCCATTAAAGAAATGATTACTCCAACAAAGATGATTGATATAACGAAACTCCAAGGAATCCCTCTTCTTAATTGTGGATTGTTACGATTGTTATTGTCCATGTATTGTCCTCCTTAATTATTTATTTATTGATAAATATATGCTGAGCATTGACTCTATATTATATGATTTTATAATCATACACAAGTTAAATACGTTTAATATAAAAGTTATCACATTCTTTAATTTCGTAATCTAAGCGGAATCTAGGAATATATATTATTTCCCCTTTTTTATTCAATATAATTGGATAACGTTTCCTCATTCTTGGCGGAACTTTCCAATCTATAAATAATCTTCTAACTTTTTTGTTATACCCATTAATCTTCACTACATCATCTGGTAAAGCTGTTCTAATGGTAATAGGGTAATCAGAACAATGAACGTTTCTATTCTCCGCTCCATTAGTGAAATTTAGATAAAAATAAGGGGTATCTAACTCTTGAGGTTTACTAATCTCAAATACATAACTATCATTATTTAATTCTGTTCTAACAAAGCCTATACGGCCATATTCCTTAAAGAAATAAAAATCTTTAAATTTAATGTAAACATTAGGTTTGTTGCCTTGAATAACCTTGCCAATCTCTTTAATTGCACCTTGTGATAATGAAAAAATATTTTCTCTTTTTGCCAGCATGTATAGAGCGTATGTCAGTTCATCATTGTTAAGCCCTTTTACATCCTCAATATCATCAATATCAATCTCATTAAGTTTACGTAAAATAGAATTTACATGTTCATTATCCTTTATCATATTCTCTAGATATTTGTTTCTAGTTTTTTCATCGAGATGATCAATGATTTCGTGTCTAATTCTATTTCTTAAAAAATCATCAGAAATGTTACTTTCATCAATCTCATAAGGGATCTTCTTTTTATCGCAATAATGAAGCAATTCTTGTTTAGTATAATAAAGTAAAGGTCTTATCACCTGAATACCATAAATATTTGAAAAAGTCTCTAAACCATAGAAAAAAACCTTTAAATGTCTTCTTTTTTGCATTATATATGTTTCGATTAAATCATCTTCGTGATGAGCTACAAGCAAAGCATCATAACCAAAATTATTAACTATTTTCTCAAAATAATTGTATCTAATTTCTCTTGCTCTAGCTTCGATATTTTTATTAACTTTTTCGGTATTATGTAAGACATATAGCTTTACATTATTTTCCATGCAAAACTCAGCTAAGACCTCCTCTTCATGATCACTCTTTTCTCTAAAATGATAATTAACATGGGCAACCGCAAATTTATAGCCTTGCTCTAACAACATTCCAAAAAGAGCCATTGAGTCTGGACCACATGAACATGCAAGTAAATATTTCTTATTTTTGTCTAATTTAAGCATCTGTTACTTTATTCTCGTCAATTAATTCATAAGAAAGTATTATCTTTCTACCTTCTTGCCTTATAGAAATAGAGAATTTAACTATCTTGTTACCTAATCTAACTTGTATGATATCTCCAGATTTCACTTCAGTTGAAGGTTTACCTACTTTATCGTTAACTGAAACTAATCCTCTTTCACAATAAAGTTTGGCGACTACTCGCCTTTTAATTAAACCAGAATGTTTTAGTGCTAAATCTAATCTCATCTTACTTCTATAATTTTATTTGTTGCTTTAATATTTGCAAGAACAACTAATATTGCTTCTAAATCATTTATCCAATCTTTTTTCTTTGAAAGTTGAATAGAGAAATGGTGATTGATATATGAAACCTTAACCTTACTTAAGAAAGGAATAAGGGCTTCAAACAAGATATTCCCTATACCTTTAAAGTTAATATAAGGTGGACCTGCATTAATTTCTACATAATTTGGATATTCTTTAACAGACTCCACTTCTGTTTCCTTAATTAATAAATCTATATTACGTTTTAAGAACAATAGATTTACTGATTCAGGAAGTTTACCATAAATATCTTTAATCTTACGTTTAAGCATTACTAAAGATTCAGTACTTGAAGCAGATAATATCTCTTGATAGAGTTCAATTTTATCTGAATCATTAGCGTACTCACTAGGAATATAAGCATCTACACTTAGAGTAACATTAGCTTCCACTAATTCTTCTTCAACTTCTTTGCCTTCTACTTTTTCTTTAACAGCTTCATTAAGAAGTTTCATATACATGTCTAGGCCAATTGAGTCAATAAAACCTGCTTGATCAGGACCTAAGATATCTCCCGCTCCACGAATCATTAAGTCTCTTTGAGCAATCTTATATCCACTACCAAGCTCGGTAAAATCTTGAATAGCTTGTAATCTTTTTTGAGCCTGTTCACTTAATCTATGGGACCCATACATCAAATATGCATACGCAATACGGTCACTTCTACCCACTCTACCTTTAATTTGATAAAGCTGAGAAAGACCATAATGTTCACTATCTTCAACAATAATCATATTAGTGTTAGGAATATCAATTCCGTTTTCTACAATTGTTGTACATACTAAAACACTGATTTCATTTCTATAGAATTTATCCATTACATCTTCTAAATCTTTTTTAGGCATTTGACCATGAGCAACACCAATAGAAACATCTGGTAAATCCTTGGCTAAACGAGCGGAAACTTGGTACAAAGTATCTACGTTATTATGCATATAAAACACTTGACCATTTCTTCCTAATTCTCTTTGAATAAGTTCTTTTGCAACGCTTGCATTAAAAGGTAAAACATAGGTTTGAATTGGCATTCTTTCTTTAGGTGGAGTCGTGATTAAAGACATACTTCTAACACCTAATAAAGAGATCTGTAAAGTACGAGGAATTGGAGTTGCAGAAAGTGTTAAAACATCGATATTACTCTTCAGTTCCTTGATTTTTTCCTTATGTTCTACTCCAAAACGTTGTTCTTCATCTACTACTAAAAGACCTAAATCTTTATATACAATATCCTTGTTTAAAAGTCTATGTGTACCTATAGCTAAGTGGATGGTTCCATCCCTTAGTCCTTCCATGTATTCTTTCTGTTTCTTCAAAGGGACAAATCTGGAGAATAATGCAATCTTAATATCATAAGGAGTAAACCTTTGAACTGCGTTATCAAAATGTTGTCTTGCTAATAATGTAGTAGGACACATAAAGCAAACTTGTTTACCTGAGCTAATTGCTTTAAATATCGCTTGGAAAGCAACTTCAGTTTTGCCAAATCCAACATCCCCACATAATAAACGGTCCATTGGTCTTTCGCTTATCATGTCTGCTTTAATTTCTTTGATAGATTTAATTTGATCTGGTGTAAGTTCAAATGGGCAGTTAGCTTCAAAATTAGCTTGAAGTTCATCATCTTCTTGGAAAGCAAATCCTTTAATCTTGCTTCTTTCCATGTATAAGCGGTATAAACGGTCCGCTAAGTCTTTGATTCTTTCTTTAATTCTTTTCTTGGTATTTTCCCAGTCTTTAGAATGTAAGTGGCTTAAACGAGGTCTTAATCCTTCTTTACCTAAATACTTTCTAACTAATTGGAACTGAGATAAAGGAACATAAAGGATTTCGTCTCCCCAATAAGCAATTTTTAAATAGTCACAGTGGACTCCATCCACTTCTAAAGTTTGTAATTCCAAAAATTGACCAATACCTTGATATTCATGAACAACATAATCTCCAGGTTCAAGGTCTTCAAAAGATTTAAGAATAGATGCTTCTTTAAATCTTGCATCGAATCTAGCGGTATTAACTTTTTCATTAAATAATTCTTTGCTTGTTAAGAATGCAATCTTTTCGTTTGGATATACAAATCCTCTAGATAAATTGGTGAGTTGAACAATAATATTATGCTTGTTAGGTAAGTCAAAATTGTGACCCATTTCGTAAGGAAGCCCCATTTTATCGAGGAGTTCACCTAAAAATGCTAAATGTTCATTAGTTGATAAGCATATACAAATCTTATAATTTGAGTTCAAATAATTCTGAATAATGTTAATTGCGTTGTCTTTTCTATTAGCTTGGAAAGGAACATTTTTAATTTCAAAGTTTAAGTCATGAACGCTATTAGGAAGTATATGAGTTTTGATTGTTTTGTTTGAATGATAAGAAATGATTCTACCAATATCTTGGAATGATTCTAGGTGAGAGATGAGTTTTCCTTTTTCAAACATCTCACGATAGAACTCATGAGACTCTTCTTTCATCATTGCTTCGTTTGTAGCAATAGATTCTGAGTCTACCATTAAGATGGTTGCTTCTTTTACATAATCAATTAATGAATAAGGTTTACTACTGAGCAACGAGAAATATCTATTGAGTCTAGGTGAAGTCATATTCAACACCATATTCTCAATATCATTTTCAGTAACGTCTCTTAAGTGCTCAAAAATGGTATAGTCTAAATCTTGTTGATCTTTTTCTAATACGTTTCTAATCTTATCTCCACTAGCCTTATATTCTTCATCACTTAATAAGAATTCTGTGGCTGGCAAAATTTCAACTTTTCCTATAGTAGAAGTACTTTGTTGATTAGATATATCGAAATATCGAATAGACTCTATTTCGTCATCAAAAAACTCGATACGAATAGGGTTATCTAAGTTAACTGAGTATATATCTAAAATGTCACCTCTAACAGCAAACTGTAAACTTTGATCAATCTTATTAACTTGTAGATAACCACTTGTTGCTAACAAACGTTTTATACTGTTCAGATCACATTTGTCTCCAACAGAAAATGTTAAAGATTTGCAGTAAAAAACTTGTGGATTAGGCAAATATCGAGTAAATCCAGCAATATTTGTAATGACTATAGGATTCTTAGATTTCTTTAATCTTGATAATACGTAAAGTCTAGTTGAGATGAGCTCTTTTGATTGAGCAATTGTCTCTGCTCTAATTAATTCATCACTAGGGAATAAATATATTTCTTCATTAGGCAAAAACGTCTTTAAAAAGTCATGAATTAATTGAGCTTTAAATAAATTTCCACATAAGACAATATATGGTTCTTTTCTTTCTTTATATGCAGAGGCTAGTAAGAGGGCTAAACCTATGTTATCATCAACAACAAAAGCCCCTTTTTTCTCAAGGAAGGGGGGTATCAAATTACTAGTTTTGATAAGATCGAATAGGTTCGTAAACTACCTCCTAATTATATTTAGTCATTGATTTCACAAAGTCTGTTCTTAATGCTTCTTTAAGTGCGTTACTAGCTCTAACAACAGCTTCAGAAATCACTTTTTCTTCCTCCTCAGTTGGTTTGCTTAAAACATAGTCAATCGCATTATCTGTTGGTTCACCAATACCAATTCTAATACGTTTTATTTCACTACTATTTAAGCAATCAATAATATTTTGCATTCCTTTTTGTCCACCGCTACTACCATTCATTCTCATTCTTATATTCCCTGGAGCAAGAGCCATATCATCAAATACAACAATAATGTTCTCTAGTGGAATCTTGAAATAATGAACTACTTGTTGAACTGCGGTGCCACTTAAATTCATATATGTAGTTGGTTTAAATATTAAAACGTCTTTATCGAATACTTTGCCTCTACCTAATAAACCATTAAACACTTCTCTACTTATATTTATTGCGGTTTCATCACTAAAAAGATCGACAACACGGAATCCCATATTGTGGCGAGTATTCTCATATTTTTTTCCTGGGTTACCTAAACCAACTATTAAATGCATAATATAATTATCCTATAAATTTCTTTTAGAAGAAAAGAGAGGAATTTTTATTCCCCTTGCTTTTCAATCTTATATTTATGTTCTTCAAGAATGTTTTTAATGTATGATACAGGTTCTTCTGTAACATCAATTCCTAACTTTCTAAATACTGCGATGTCAGCGTCATAGAGAATTGTTGAACTATGAGCTTGGCTCCCCTTTAAGTTAGTTAATTGGGCAACGGCAATTGCGGCTAATGGGTTTGAGTGAGCTTGAACCGCTAAAGCAATAAGAGCTTCTTCTGCGTGAATTCTAGGATTATTGTTATGTAGGCTCTTAACTTTTAAATCTTGAATAGGTTCAAGAACACTTGGAGAAATAAGCCATAAATCATCATTGATATGTCCTAATTCTTTTAATGCATTAATTAATAAAGCTGCACAAGCACCAAAGAGCTTACTTCTTTTACCAGTTACCATTCTTCCATCAGGTAATTCAAGAGCCAAACATGGTTCGCCAGTAGCTTCAGCTTTATCTAAGGCTGCTTTAACACACTTTCGATCACTTGGATGTATATCTAATTGGTTCATTAAGATTTCAACTTTTCTAACAGCATCATCTTTATATCTACCTAGGTAGTTATTCTTTAAAGCTCCATAATATCTTCTAATAATTTCAGCTTTACTTGCTTCAATAGCGGCTTCATCGTTAATGATAGCAAAGCCTGCCATATTAACACCCATATCAGTAGGCGAATTATAAGGAGATTCACCATAAATATGAGTAAATATTGTTTTTAATAAAGGGAAGACCTCAACGTCACGGTTATAGTTAACAGCTTGTACACCATAATGCTCAAGGTGATATGGGTCAATCATGTTAACGTCTTCAATATCAACAGTAGCGGCTTCATATGCCAAGTTTACTGGATGTTTAAGTGGTAAATTCCAGATAGGGAATGTTTCATATTTAGCATAACCTGATTTAATACCGTTTTTATTATCATGATAAAGTTGTGATAAGCATGTAGCCATTTTTCCGCTTCCTGGGCCAGGTGCAGTAACTACAACTAAAGGTCGAGTGGTTTTGATGTATTCGTTTCTTCCTAAACCATCTTCAGAAAGAATTAATGGAATGTTTTGCGGATATCCTTGGATTGCATAATGCTTATACATCTTAATGCCTAATTTCTTAAGTTTTTGTTCAAACTCATTGATCATAGGCGAAGGTTCATAGAAGCTTGTTACAACTGAGTTAACTTTTAAGTCTAATCTAGTAAAAGCTTTAATCAATCTTTCGACTTCAGCGGAATAAGTAATTCCAAAGTCATTTCTAATCTTATTTGAAATAATATCTTTGCAGTTAACAGCGATAACTATTTCAGATTTATTTTTTAACGCTAATAAAGTTTGAATTTTAGCGTTACTAGCAAAGCCAGGAAGAACTCTAGAAGCATGATAATCATCGAAGAGTTTTCCTCCAAATTCTAGATATAATTTTTTGTCATATTTAGAAATACGATCAAGAATCGCTTTCTTTTGAATTTTCACGTATAAATCATTATCAAATGCAATTTTTGTATCCATTGATATCACCACCTAACAATGCAAAAAATTATATGTTTGAATTACTCCGTTTTCAACAGAAAAAAGTAAAAATGTTGCACTTTTTTTATTTTTATAAAATTGTTTTGAAAATGTTATACAAAATAGCTTCTATATTGTTATAATAGGCACGAACCCTTTAAGGAGAATCATATGGAGAACAATATTAAAATCATTGCTCTAAGTGCTAGTGTCGATATGGCTGAAAAAATAGCCTCTATCCTTGGAATCAATGTAATGCCAAGCAGCGTGGTTCATTTTGCTGATGGCGAAATTATGTTTGAAGGTAAAGAATCCTTCAGAGGATGTAATGTTTATATCATTCAATCAACATGCTACCCAGTTACAGAACATTTGATGGAAGTTCTTGTTGCAATTGACGCTTGTAAACGTGGATCCGCTAAATCAATTACATGTATCATGCCTTACTTTGGATATGCAAGACAAGACAGAAAAGCAAAACCAAGACAACCAATTACTGCTAAACTCGTTGCAGACTTACTAACAACTGCAGGAGCTAACCGTGTTGTTTGTACTGATTTACACGCTTCACAAATTCAAGGTTTCTTCAACATCCCGGTTGATGAAGTCTTGTCTACTCCACTTTACTACCGATACTTCACAAATTTACATTTAGAAAACGTAGTTTGTGTATCTCCAGACCACGGTGGTGTCGTTAGAACAAGTAGATTAGCAGAAAGAATGGGTGCTCCTATCGCTATTATTGATAAGAGAAGACCTAGACCAAACGAAGCTGAAATTATCGGTATCGTTGGTGATGTTAAAGATAAAACATGTATCATCGTAGATGATATTGTAGATACCGCTGGTACACTCTGCTTAGCAGCTAATAAATTAAAAGAATTAGGCGCTAAGAAAGTCTATGCCGCTATCTGTCACGCCATTCTTTCCGGTAAAGCTCTTGAAAGAATCAAAGAAAGCGCTCTTGATAAAGTAGTTATCACTGACACAATTCCTCTTCCAGAAGAAAAACGCTGCGACAAGATTGAAGTCTTATCATTAGCACCAATGTATGCAGATATTATTGCTACTCTTGAAGAAGGTGGATCTTTAGGCGCAGTCTTCCAAGATTTCTTTGATGAACATTACGGACCAAGAAAAGGTAAAAAATGAGAAAAATAGTTTTCAATGAAACTGAAATTCAAGGCGCATGCGAACGTATAGCCTGTGAATTAACTAAAGAATTAGTTCATGAAGAAAAAATCCCTTTATTCTTAGGGGTTATGAAAGGTGCATTAAACTTTTTCTTAGATTTAACTAAAAGAATTGAAATGCCTATCTATCTTGACTATATTCAAATTTCTTCCTATCAAGGCACTAAAAGTACAGGACAAGTTGAACTTGTACATGATTTAAGATTTGATTGTGAAGGTCGAACAGTAATTATCGTAGAAGATATCATTGATACTGGTATATCTATGAATTACTTGGTAAAACATATTACTGAGAAGTATCATCCTAAAAGAGTCGTTGTAGTTACATTGTTTGATAAAATCAATGCACGTACCGCTCCAATTAAGATTGATTACTCCGGTAAAGTACTTGCTCAAAACGATTTCTTAATTGGATATGGATTAGATTATAGAGAACTTCATAGAAATGTTCCTTATGTCTATATCCCTGATGAAGAAGAATATAACAATCTAAAACGTTTAGCAGATAATAATTAGACCGAAAGGTCTTTTTATTTTATAATATAAATAAGAGGTAACCATATGAATCCATGGCATGACATTAAAAGAGAGAAAGTATCTCCAGAAAAATTTTGGGCTGTAATCGAAATTTCTAAAGGCAGCAAAAACAAATACGAACTAGATAAAGAAACAGGAAGATTAAAACTAGATAGAGTTCTTTTTACTAGTACCCACTACCCACAAAACTACGGTTTTATTCCTTTAACTTATTCTCGTGATTACGATCCACTTGATGTATTAGTTCTTTGTAGCGAAGAAATTCTTCCTTTAGCTCTTGTTGAATGTAAGCCAATTGGAATTCTTACTATGACCGACTCCGGATTAGCGGACGATAAGATTATCGCTGTTCCTTTAAGTGATCCTTTCTATAAAGATTACGAAGATATCACTGATATTCCAGAACACGTTATGCAAGAAATTAAACACTTCTTTACTGTCTATAAATCTCTAGAAGGAAAAGATACTTCAGTGGATGAAATAAAAGGAAGGGACGCCGCTAAAGAAATTATTAAAGAAGCTCTAATTGATTACGATAAAGAGATACTTCCGAAATTAATAGAACAACGAAAATATCGTTAAATAGTACCAACGCATAAAATACGTTGTACTGACCATACCCTATAAGGGCTATTACTCCACCGACCCTCAAGGGTCATAGGTGGACTGACAACCGTGATAAATCACTTTAGCTACCCTTGAAAGGGT
>Ga0256407_10008812_pt1 | contig 14659 bp, 8 predicted proteins | sample RumenRJG_04DNA_FD_193489 | JGI IMG/M metagenome (GOLD analysis project Ga0256407, IMG submission 193489) | Bovine rumen microbial communities from Lethbridge, Alberta, Canada - RJG_04 | ecosystem: Host-associated > Mammals > Digestive system > Stomach > Rumen | place: Canada: Alberta | collected... | reverse complement strand
ATTGGGAATTGGGGATTGGGCATTGGGCCCAACCCCCAATCCCCAATCCCCAATCCCCAATCCCCAATCCCCAATCCCCAATCCCCAATCCCCAATCCCCAATTATCATTTATTATTAAGATATTCTCTTTAATTTTAATAATTAAATTATTTTATAATTTTAATAAAATATAAATTAAAAAAATAAAAAATTTAATTTTAAAAAATATAAAATTAATTCATAAAAATAATAATAAAATAGAAATTTTATTATATATACAAAAAAATATTAAAGAATTAATTATCATCATCCTCATCATTATTATTGGAATTATCATCATTCTCAGCAAACAAAGGAAACCAAGAAATTTTTTTATCTTCTAATTGTTCAATAACAAAAGAATTAACAGCATTAGTTTCTTGAGGATCAACAAATTTTAATCCAATCATATAATCAATATAAGTCCAAATATTATGAACATTTTCAATATGTTGATCAAAAATTTCTCCTTGTTTTTCAATATCATTTCTGGTTCCATTACAAATAAAACAAACATTTTTCATATCATATAAATCTTCCTGTGACTTTTCTCTTAATTCAGCAAAAGTATCTATAATACTACCTCCAACAACATTTAACATAATTATAATTATTAAAAGATAAAAAAGAAATTGAAAAAAAAACATTTTCATAAAATAATTTGGATTTTCATAAAAAGATGTTTTATTTATAAATTCACCAATTCCTCCATCGGTTCTTAATCCAAACTCCATATGAGTTAAAAAACAATAAAATAATGTTCCACATGTATTTTCATGATTATCTTGTAAAATATGAATATAATCTTTTGATAATAAGAAAAAAGCTACTGTACTAAAAATATATATTGCAATTATCATAAACATAAATAAAGTAAGTAATTGTTGATATCTCATTGCAATAGCTTTTGTTATATTTTGTAAGGTTGATGATATATTTACAATAATTAATAATTGAATTGAATAAACAAAAATAAATTTTGGACCTATTATTCCTAATATTGAAAAAATTAAATCCCAACTAAAATTTACTATTTCTCTTTTTGAAAGTAATGTTTTCATTATTACTATATTTAAATATTGTCCCCATGTTAAAAGAATATCTTTATTCATTCTATGACTAATGTAATATTTCTCTTTTTCAATTACATAATATAATTTAAATTTTGTAACAAACCAAAAAATTAAGGAAAATATTGTTAAAGATAATTGTACTAATCCCATTGGAAAAACTACACTTCTTAATTTTTTAAAATTATTTGGTTCATCTTTATATTGAGCCATTATAAAAATTGTAATATTTATTGTTGCAGTTAAAAAATAAATCATTCCATCTAAATAACTAAAATTAATTTTATTAATTAATTTAAGAAGAAAATTATTAGTCAATTTTTTTTTATTTTGATTAATTTCTATTGAAAAATAATCTGTATATTCCATTAATGAAAATAATTTTGATGATCTACTATCACGTGGAACTTTATCAAAAAATTCAGTTTTTGAATTTTCACTTAAATAAAGAACAGATGGATCTAAAGTAAATAAAACCATCATTTTTTGTTTTTCATCACCCCTAATCCAAACTTGTCTTGTAATTGATTCAAAAAATTTAACAGCAAAATAATTTTGATAATACCTTGCTTCTATTAAAACACTTTCAGAATTTTCTAAAGTATCATTTTGATCATTATCTCTTTTTTGTCTTAAATCAATTATTTGTTCAGGTGTATGAATTTTACATGACTCAATTATATTTTTTGCATCTTTATTATTAAAAATTGCTAATTGTTTTACATAATAATACATTCTATTTGCTAATTCAAATTCTTGATTTCTACTAAATTCACTATCTAAAAAATATTTTTTCATAAATAATTCACATATTTCATTATTAAATTCAATTTCATTATATTTTGTCACATCTTTTCCTTCTTCTTTTAAATATAATTTTTTTAATGTGGCAACAATACTATCAAATATATTCATAGGATTATATAAATTTTCTATTAAACTAATAATTTTTTGAGGAGTATTTCTTTCTTCAATAAAAGCAGCAATGAAATTAATTAAATCATATCTAACTTTATATACTGTTTCATTATCATTTGCATTATTTTTAAGTACCATTTTACCAGAAAGTAATAATCTATAAAAATATGATTTTTCATCTTTTCTTTCAAAACTATCAATTATTTTTTGTAAATTTTCTTTTGATGTTCCTTGAATCATTTCAATTGAAAATTCCATTAAACAAAAGTAAATTTCATAAAAATAATTAATTGAACTAACATCAGATTCAAAAGTTACTTCATTCCATTTAGCAAGTAATAATATTTTATTTAAAATACACATCATTAAATCAAAAATATTTAATTGCTCAAATGGTGTTTCAACACTTATTTCTTGAAAGAATAATGTTTGAAAATTTATATTATGATCTTCACACATATATTTCATAATTTTAATTACCATATATGCAATTGTATAATCTTCATAATTAGGAACAGAACTAGGATTACATCTTTCGAAAATAACTGATAATAAATTTTGAATAAATAAATCTATTAAGTATGGAAAATTAACCGTTGGTTTTAAAATTGAATCCATTCTGTCAATTTGGTTATTTTCATCTACATTTTCATTAATTGTTTTATTATTACTATTAGTTAATAAATTTTTTTTTTTTTTTAATCTATCTAAATCTGATTTTCTCAATTTATAAATATCTTCTTGAGTATTTGCAGTATCATATTGTAAAAGACGAAATATATGCCAAAGGTTTTGTCTTCTATATTTTAAATATAATGTTTCACTATTTATTAAATAAAACATTGGCCTTAACATTATTGTTCTATATGTAGTATCAAATATTACATTTTTTTCTGCTAAATTTTGAATAAGTGAACTTTCCATAAAATCATTTTTTGTCATTTCATATTTAAGTATTACTTCAAATAATTTTTCAGAAAATTCTGAATTAATTGTTCCATTCCTTCTATTTTCATCTTTTTTTTCTTCAATTTCTTCGATTGAATATACATTTGTCTTTTTTTTAAATATTTCTTGTAAATTTCCTAGTCCTTCAACATTTATGAAAGCATTAACATGTTTTTCAAAAAAACTAAAAATATATTTATAATTTAAAATTTCTAAATTATGATCCTTTAATTTAGTTATATCTTCTTTTAAATCATTTAATTGATCTTCTTGAATTCTATGTAATAAAACTGAAAATCTATTTTTTTTATGTTTAGCAAATGCTGAAAAAAAATTTTTCCCAATAGAATCTTCAATTTGTTTTTCATTATTTAATCCTTCTTCAATTATATATTTTTTAGTTTCTAAAAAGTGAAGAACAATTTGATATAATTTAATATATTGATATCCATCAAGATTATAAATAATTGAAATATATTTATTAATAAAAACTTGAAGTGGTAAAACTAATCCTTCTTCAAAATATCTAACAACAATATTTTGATCAATAATACCACTATTCTTTACAATTTCTCCAAAATTTTTTAATTCTGCATTAAATATTTCACAATCAATTTGCATATCTAAAACTTTATCTTTAACTTTGAGTAAATCTTGAAAAAAAATAAAATTTTCAAAATTAGCATCAATTCCATTATTAATTGAATCATTAGCAAATATAGAAATATATTCCTTTGTTTTTGTTGTATCAATTAATACATCAACATAAGTTATTCTATAAAATTTTAATAATTCAATTCTTAATGATAAATATAAAGTTAAATCATTTAAAATAGGAGGAATTTCTTCTCTTTGAAATATATCCTGAAGAAAATCTACTTCATTTAAAGTTGAATTACCATCAAATAAATAATTTATTATTTTTAAAAATCTTGTAAAAAGTGCTGTTAAAACTTCTACATTATAACCATCAATTTCTGCTCCATCTTCTATTAACTCTGCTAAAGTTTTTATATTAATTATTTCATCATGACTTTCATTATTTCTTGGAATAAGAATATTTTTAAATGTTTTAAATATTGGATTTTTATAATAAATATTTTTTAAAGTTTTCCTAATTTTATTCATTGTATGTTCTTGATGAATATAATTCATTTTAGATAATTTATATATTATTTTTAATGTTCTTTCAAATAATGTAACATATTCACTTTTTCCACTTACTTTTCCAACTAAAATTTCTAAAGTTTTCATTAATTGATTATTTTGTGATAATGTAATATCTTTTTTTTGAAGAATTTTAGCAATATAATATAATAAATTAATAAATTTACCAATATTATCAGTTGTAATTAATGTAGATGTTTTGAGTAATCTATCATTTAAAAACAGTAAGCAATTATCAGGACAATCATAAACATAATAACCATAAAATTTAAATAAATTATCAAAATATTTTTTATGTGTTTGATTTGATGTTATTCCTTTTAATACTATATATAATGATTTACTTATTATAAAAAGTAATGGAGTTTTATTTATTAAAATCCTAATTGCAATATCATTACTATCATTATTTTCTGTTTTATCTTTTTTATTAATAACTGTATTTAAAACAGATGTCCTAGTTCTATATATATCTTTTTCCCCACTTGAAAATATACCAAAAGAAGGTTTATAGTCATTTCTTCCAATTAGTCTAAAAAATTCTTCAATTCTTTCAATTATTTCATTTTCAACATCATCAGCAGTAATTTCAAAAGAATAATATTGATAATAAATATTTTCTAATTCATTACAAATTTCTTTCATTTCATCAAAAATTAATACTTCTTTCTCAGTTAGAATATTATTAATATAATTAAAAAATATATTTTTATCATTTTCTTTTAATCTTTTTAATCCATAATAATAAGCATCAGGGTAATTTAATGTTAAAGCAGTAATTTCTGTAGACATAAACATAATTTTATTTTGAAATTTATCAATTTTACTTCTTAACATAGCAGCTGTCATATAAGTTAAAGTTTTACTCATTCTTTCAGTATTACTTGAAGGTTCAACAATAGTTTTTTTTGTAACAACACAAATTTCATGTATTGTTCTACAATATAATAATATATGTGTACAATTTCTATAAATCATTTTTGCGGTTTCACTATTTTGATGAAAAAAAGATACTTGTGCCAGAGATATTTCTCCTAAAAGATATTTTTTTAATATTGTATCATTGTAATAATATGATAAATATAAAATACATTTTACCATTTGGCTTAACATTCTCATTTGCTCATATCCATTTTTTAAGGTTATATCTTTATTTGATAATGCTGTAAATATTATATCATCATTTAAAGAATAAAATTTAAAGCATTGTTCTTGTGAAAATTTATTAAATCTAATTATTTTTTTACATTCAGAATAAATTTTTTTTAATATTTCATATGCATTTTCATCTTTATATTTTACATTTTTAAATTGTTCTAATGTTCTTAAAATATTATCTATATAATTTTTTTCTTCATTTATTTTAAAATATTTTTCTTCTATATTAGGAAATAAAGTTATATAATCACAATACATTTCCCTTTGAAAAGGATTTAAATTTATCATATCCTTAACAGATAAAATTGGAAGTCGTTCAAAATCTTTCCTAAAGTTAATTTTATGATAGATATCAAATAAATATCTTTTTAAAGCCCAAATATTATCTTGTCCTTTAGATTTTAATTTCCTTTGTAAAAGTGGGAAAATAAAAGAAGAACAATCAATAAAAGGAACAGGATAATAAAGTACTTTAATAATATCCAAAATATTACTTAATTTTTCCAAAGCTTTAAAAAAGGGAGAATTATTAATAAAAATAGTAAAATCAAATTTCTTTTTTTTTTGATTCAAAACAGCTTCCTTAAGAGTATTCATAGTATTAGCAATTCTATGAAAAGAATTTTCAAAACTTTTAGAACTTTTCAATAACATATTTAAAAATTGTATTCCAGAAAATTTTTCAAAATTAAAAGGATTAACAGAAACTAATTTCCCAATTTTTTCAAAAACATTTAAATAATCTTCATGTCTACAAGAGCATTTTAATCTTCTACAAAGTAACTCATCACTTTTTCTAACATAACCACTTGGTTCCCCTTTACAACAATTATAACAAAACATACATAAAACTTCATCAGGATTATTTTCATCTTCATAATAAGCATAATTCTTTGTAGTAATAGACCATTCTAAAAATTGACATTGTTCATCATAAACAAAATCAGTTAATCCTTCATTTTCTAAAACAATATGATTTTTCATTCCACAATGACATAATGCATTTCTTTTATCTGTTTGAAGATCATTTAATGTTTTATTAAATTTTTTCCAATGGTCATAATGACATTTCTGTACACAATTTATACATAGTGGATTTTGACAATCTGGATCACATGTACAAAAGTAAAATTTTTTTTTTTTTGAATGAAATCCTTCTGTCATTAATAAACAACCTTTTACATTTAAGTGAAGACGGATTAGTTGTTCACAATCATTGTCTTCTTCTTCACTTTGTCTTTTTTTATAACGAGGTTCTGTTAATAAAGATATAAATCCTTTTTCATTACTTAAGATGTCTTTATTTTCTATTTCATTTTCATTTTCGTTTTCATTTTCATTTTCATTATCTAATTCTTCCATTTTTTTAAAATTTATAAAACATTATTTTTTAATGATTATTTCATTCTTAATATATTTTTTAAATTTTTTATTTTTTATTTGTTTTTTAATTTTGTTTATGAATTATTTTTTTAAAAAAATAAAAATGAATAGGGAAAAAGAATTAGCTAAAAAATATGCATATAATATTAATAGTAAGGATATGATTAAAAATATTGATGGAAGTGGTATTGATGTAGAGAGTTTAAAAAAAGGTTTTTACGATGAAATATTTAATAAAGAAAATAGGATTAAAAAAAATAAAATGAAATTAAAAATTTTAAAAAATAATTTATTTAAAGAATTTATTTATACACATAGAGAAATCCCATTAGAATGGAAAAATAAAATAGAATATAAAAATCAAATATTAAATATTGTTTCAAAAGATGAAAATTTTATAAAATATATTGGTAGAGGAAATATAAGAACAAATAGTGAAAAAAAAATATCAAAATACTCATTTAAAGATAATAAAGATTTAAATAATATTTCTGAAAAAAATAATAAAATATTAAAACCTACTTTGAGTACATTTTCAGATTGTTTATTTACATCAGAATCAAATTCTAATATTAAATCAAAAACTAATAATTTGTCACAATTTGATGACTCAAATAAAATAAATTTTACTATAGGAAATAGTAAAAATAGAAATTTATCTGTTTTAAAATTAAAAAAATTATTACAAAAAGATGTAAAAACAATATTAGATGAGCATAATGAAAAATTTCCTATTATTGAAATGTTTAAAAAAGAAGTAGGTAATATAGATATTAATAATAGGAAAAATGAATGTAATAATAATTTTTCAAGAAGTTTATCAAATTTTACTTTAATTCCAAAATCCCTAAAAACAACAATGAATTCTTTTCAAAATATTTCTAATTTTAATAAAGGAGAAAAAAGTATATTATATAAACAAGGAATTTTTTCCAATTTAATTCCTGAAAATAATAAAATCAATTTAAAATCTTATAAATCAAAATCAACTACAAATATTAATAAACAATTTCAAAAAAATGAATTTTTAAATAATGAATATTCAAATACAAATAATTATTTTTTTAAAAAAATTGAAATAACTGATCCAATTAAAAAAAAATTTTTAGAAAAAATAAATTATGCAGGACCATATTTTCCATATTGTCCTCCTTGTGCAAATAAAAATCTACAATTTTATCAAAATATGAGTAGAGATAATTGTATCAATATAGCTACATTTATTCATAAATCACGTTCCAATGAAAAAAACAATAAAACAGTAACATAAAAAAATATAAAAAAAACAAAAAAAATTAACTTTTCCTTAAAAAAAATACAATATAAAAATAATCTAAATAAAAAAAAATAATTTTTCCAAAGAATTATTATATAACCAAAAAACAAAAAAAAGGAAAGCATTTTCATATTCCCTTCTTCACCTTCTTTATTTTCACCTTCTTTCCCTTCTTCACTTTCTTTCTTCTCTTCTTCCTTAAAAGATTCTTTTTCTGGAATAGGTTATTTCATTTCATCAAGATCATTAGGATCTTTATCAACTCTCCCATTTTGAAAGGGAAAATAATTACCTCCAATACTCTTAATCCCAAAAAAAGCATAAATATTAGTATTTTTCTTCTTTCCAAATAGAAAGTATTCCAAGGTATCTAGTATTTATAATAAGAACAACAGCACGTGCAACAGGATCATCATCAGGGCGATCACGAATCATTTGAGCACCAACTACTTTTATTTTACAACATTTTAAATCTTTCTCTTCTGCATTTTATCCTTCTCTTTTTTTACTTTATATTCTTCATCTTCTGATATTAGTTTAAGTCTTTATCTTTTTCAATTATATTACCATTTGGATATATATATGCTTGTTCATGTACTTATTTTTCATATTATAGCGATTTCATTTCATTAAATGTTGATAATTTATATTCATCATTATATTCTATAATTTTATCCTCAAGTTGAACTTTAAAATTTTCACTTAGTTTTAAATGATCTCTTGGATAAATTTAATTTGAATGTAAAATTCTGACAATTTGACATTTTAATAAATATATTTCTTTATGTTGGAAATGTTCAAATCATTTTACTTTACATCTAAATTACCTGTGAAGTGATATTTAAATTTTCTACTCGCTATTATTTACTCTGAAATAATATCTGGCAGTTCATACCTTGATTCTAATATTGAATTACCTATACAAAAAGTATATTTATTTATTCCTTCATTACCTTTGTTTTCTATATGAATTGATTTTTCATTGGATAATTTTTTATATTAATAGAATTAATTGCATTTGTTGCAACAGTAATTGCATCTTGTTGCATATCTTCAGTCATATCAGAGTTTTTAATTTTTGCTTTGTTTAAAAAAAAATATATAACTGATAAAATTAAATTTTAAATTAAAATATGGATAAGAAGAGAAAGAAAATTAAAAAATTAATTTAACCTTAGTAATAAATTTTCAATTTTTTAAATTTAATTATAATAAAAATAAAACCAAATTATTTGTTCTATATTTTATCAAAAAAAATTTATTCATATTTTTTATCTACAAAAAGAGTTATTTCATTATTTAAAAATTTTAAAAGTGAATCTATTGTTTTATAATTTATTCTTATTAGACAATAATATAATTAATTATAAATTCTGATTTAATTATAATATTAATAAGTAAATTTTCACATTTTGTTGATATTAATTTATAAAAAAATATGAAAATTTGTTTCATATTATATTGTTAATTGATTTTTAATATACAATTATTGAAATACTTTAAAATTTAATCCAATATTTGGATATTTATTAAAATCTAATTTTAAAATCAAATCAAACTTTTTTAAAAATGATAGATAAGTTATAAAAATTTCAAAAAATTTAAATTTATTTTCCATCAATTTTATTCTTTGATAAGTATTGAGTTCATAGAAAATAAATAAAAAGTATTGACATGATGATATTTTCAAATAAATATTTCAATAAATAATTTTTGTAATATTAACCTAACCATTTAAAATATAAATTAATAATTAAAGTTATTTATAAATATTAAAAATTCTAATTTAGCGATGATTTGAATTAATTAATATTTTAAATTTATATTTTCTATTATTTTTTGAATAAATTTAAAAAATAAAATTTTTATTCTTTAAAATTATCATTTTTATTTTTTAATATAGTACAGGCAATAAAATAAAATTTAAAAATGATATAATCTAATATATATTCATTATTAATTATAAATATAATTTTAATAAACATTTATATAAATTGAAACCTTAAAAAAATTTATTTTTTAACAAAACTCTTTTTACATTCACTTTTTCTTATACTTTTCCTTTTCCCATTCTCATTTATCTCCTTCTCTTTATGATTTTCAAAATTTTTTTTACTATAATATCCATTTTCTTTAAATTCTTCATTTTGCTTCAAAAATCTTTCCTTTTCCTGAAAAGCCATTTTTTCATATGTATTTTTTTCATCATCATTTAATTTTTTCCATTCATCAGAAATCATACTAAAAATAACATAAGTTGGTAAATCCTTATTTTTTTCTTTTAATAAAGGAAACTTATCTATAATAAACAATTGAAAAGCACCTTTTGCTCTTTCAGGAATATCATAAATTTTATCTTCAAATTTTTCCATTTTCATTTCATATTTTCTTAAATCTTCTTCAGCTAAATCAATAAATTTTTTTTTTTTATCTTCATCCATTTTATTCCATAATCTTCTAGTCATATGAAAAAAATTTTCTCCATTTTTTGGTTTAATTCCTTTAAGTGAAGAAATAAAAAAATTATATGCACTTTTTGGTTTTGGTGGAAGTATTTTTCTAATATTTTTTTTATAAAGAATTTTTTTATATATATAACATAATTTAATTTTTTTTGCTCTTTTTAAATATTCTTCTTTTTTATTTTCAGAAAGTTCATTCCACATTTTTTTTCCATCTTTAAAAACATTTTTTCCTTTTAATTCACCTTCTTTTATTTTTTCACTTAAAAATATTTTAAAAGCACCAGCAGGTTTATTTGGTTGAATTCCATTTATAATTTCATATATTTCTCTCATAGTTTTTCTTTCTCTATTCATTTCTTCTGCATAAGCTTCATATATTTTTTTTTTATTTTTTGACATTTTTTTCCATATTTTAGCACAAGTATCAAAATTTAACATTTCTTCATTTTTTTCTTTAGCATCTTCTATTTTTTTTTGTATAAAAATACAATATGAACTTATATTTTTTGAATTTTTTGCTCTTTCCCACCAATTATCAATATTATCTTTTTCATTTTGCCATTTTAATTTTTCCTCTTTTGACATTTCAGACCAATCTTTTCTTGCTATTTTTTTAATATCTTCTGGTTCTTGTTCATTTTTAAATCCTTCTTTTAATCTTGAATTAAGAAATATTCTATATGCTGTTGATTTTTCTTTTGATAAATTAATATTATAATATTGGCGCATTATTTCTATTTCTTTTTCATAATTTTTTTTCTCTTCATTTGCTAGATTTTTATATTTTTCTTTTTCTTCTTTTGACACTTTTTCTCTCCAATTTTTATTTAGGATTTCAAATATTTGAGATGATATAAAATTTGGGTTTTTTTTCTTTATTACTTCATAATTTTCTGAAATATAAATGTTAAATGGACTTCTTTTTTTTTTTAATGTTAATTGTGTAATAAGATAATCTAAATCATATTCATCGGAATATTCTTGAGATATTGTATTTAGACTTGGAATCAAATTTGAACTTGATTTGACAGATGAATTCATATATGATGAAGGATTATTTTGAGTTGTCATTTTTTAGTTTTAATTTTGAAGGTAATTAATTTATTTGCATAATTATTTTATTGATATATAGATTAAAATTAATTATTTTAAGTCTTATGAAAAAGAATTATTTTTAATTATAATAAAGAAAAAGTTAGATTTTACAATTCTTCTTTTTCAAATATTTTTTCAATTTATATTTCCTGAATTCATTTAATTTCATTGATGAAATAATTTTTTTCACTTTTTTTTCAGAAGCTGTCTTATTTATTAAAAATATTTTTATTTTTTCAGTCATTTTTTATTATTTATATATTAATATTTATTAATTTTTTATTAATTCTTATGTATTGGTATTTGGGCCCAATCCCCAATCCCCATAACCCCCTTCCAGCCCAACCATGAGGGTTATCCCATATTTCTCTTAAATCTTTTTAATTTTTTTTTTATTATAAATTTTATTTATTGGAAAAAAATTAATTTTATATAAATGACTGATTTTATACTAGCCTTTGAAGAATGTCTTAATTCAAATTTTTCTTGTAATAATATCATCCTTAAATTGCAAAATTTATCAAGCTATTCAATAAATCAAAAAATAGGAGAAGTTGAGCTAATAAATAAATTTATGAAATTTTCAGCTAAGCATTTCATTAATGAATTTTTTTCAGTCAAAATTACTAGAAAACATTGTAATTTTATTGCCCAAAGCGAAGATTTATTTAATATAAGTCATATGATAATTACTAATAAAGAAAAATATAAGAATAATATTAACTATGAAAAAATAGAATTGTTTTATCATACTTTTTTCTTTAGTGAATTTTCAGATGAAAATAAAACTAATGATTTTACTTTTTTTTATAAATTATCAGACGATTTTACAGATGCAAAAAAAGTTGAAACATATTTATTTAATATTGGTCTTATTATTTTAAGTGAAGAAATAGATTTCAAATCAAAATTAATTGAAGCTTTGTTTTCTAAAGATACACCAGATTTTCTTACTAACATTATTTTAATTTGCTTTGAATATATTAGATATAAGAAACAAGATATTTCATATTTCATACAATTTTGTACTCCATATCTAAATCATTTTAATCTTTATTATTTATCCCAAATCCTACATAAAGATTGTAATTATAAATCACATGATATACGAAATCTTATTTATTTAAATTTTGAAAATTATATTAATAATTTAACAAAATATAATATCATAGATGAAGAATTAAAAGTAAATTATATTAATATTAAAATTGAGAAAAATGAAATAATAGATACTATAAATACAAACAAAGAAGAAATCAAAAAATATTTCAATATTCCCAATCTTCAAGAAATGAAAGATATATATTTTGTAATAAAAGATAAGATTAAAGAAAATAATGAGAAATTTTTAAATATGTTTAAATTAAAGGGTGATCAAATGAAATATAAAATTGTTTATGATACATTAGAAATAAATGATGAAACCATTAATGCATTTTCTTTTATATATCTTTTAAAATATGATCAAATCCAGAAAATTGATGAACATTTTTTTCAAATATATAATAAAGGAAATATAAAAATTGAAATATTTTCAAATTTATTATCAAAATATATGATAAAAATAAATCAATTTTTAGAAGGGAAATTAAAAAATGAAGAAAAAGAGATATTATTTCAAAATTCAGGATTTTATAAATTCAAAAATGAATATATATTTTTAATATATATAGATGAGGAAGAGTTAAAATTATTTTATCTTAAAAATGGATTAAGTCAAGTTAAGATAACTTCATTGAATAAAGATAATAATTTCATGACCTTTCAAATATGTCAAAATGAAAAATCGTCAACTATATATACAGATGAATATAATTATTTTTATCAAGATAATGATATTGATGATGAACTTTTATATAATTTTGGAAATTATTCTTTTGAAAATGATTTAAGATGTTATATAAAACATTTCATTAATAATAATACTAAAATATATGAATTACCTCGTCTATATTTTTTATTAAATTATTGCATTCCATTACCAAATAATCAATATAAATTTATTACTAATGTTAGAAGTAAAATTAAAGAGAATAGTTCATATGGATATTGTGAATTAGATTTTGTTTTAAAAAATGAATCAAATGATGATATAATAATTGAATTTGATAATCCACCATATAGAGAAAAATTAATGATGAATTTTCCTAAAGAAATAAAGGAAGATAACAATCAAAAGATTATTTTAAAAAAAAACTCAATTATTTTTTTTGAATTTAAATCCTCATTTCCTCAATTTAACTGGAAAGATAAATTTAATCTTATTTTTAAAAAAGTGGAAAATTTTCTTGAAATATATAAAAGCAGAGGGGTATATAAGAAAGAATATATTCAAATATTTTTTGTTTATGATAGTATGCCAGAAATATATTATTTAAAGTATATGAAATCTTATATTAATAAGCATTTTGGGTTTATGTTTACTAACTTTGAATTTGGAATTTTCTATTTTTCAAAAGGAATTAATATCTTAAATAATCAAATAATACAAAAGCAATTATCTGATATGCAATCAACAATAAAAGAAATACAAAAAGAATTAAAAGAAATGAAAGAGAAAAAATAATTAATATATTTGCTCAACTAAAATTATCAAATTGTAGTTTTTAAATTTTTTTTAATTTCAATTGTAAATTTGAATTATATAAAAAATAAAAATAATTATTGAAATTCTAATATATGAATTAACCTTAATAAACAAAAGCAACTAATATTATCCATACTTCCTTTAGTACTTGCCATTTTAATGACATTTTCATAAATTTCTTTATAACCTTGTATAAAAGAGCAAATTTTACCAACATCATCATCATTAATAGCATCCCAAACTTCATCAGACGCAATAACAATATAAGACTCATCATCACTAAATTCAACTCTTTTAACATGAGGAATATTAGATACTCTAAATACTTTTTTGTTTTTAAATAAACTTTTAAAATAAAAATGAATTTATTGTATGAATAATTAAATGTATTTATTATATTATAAATGAATAATATAAATGTGTAAAATAAATTTCAATTAATTATAAAATATTTCAATCATAAATATAATTAAGGAATATAATAAGATTTTATTTAATTAATAATTAAAAAATATTATTGATTTTTCTTTAATTAGATTATTTTAATGTTCAATTAAAAATGATTTCCTTCTT